>Ga0302220_10000390_pt1 | contig 37867 bp, 34 predicted proteins | sample II_Palsa_E1_3_FD_194572 | JGI IMG/M metagenome (GOLD analysis project Ga0302220, IMG submission 194572) | Peat permafrost microbial communities from Stordalen Mire near Abisko, Sweden - II_Palsa_E1_3 | ecosystem: Environmental > Terrestrial > Soil > Palsa > Peat permafrost | place: Sweden...
GCTTGCGGGTGGCATCTCAAGTTTAAGCTGGTGTGGCGACGGTGGGCCGGCTGCGATTTTACAGGCCGGATCGTCGCTTAAGGGCGGCATCGAGGCCGCGCCTGAGGCCGGTATATTCAATCATGGACTGGTGTGCCGTCCACTTGTCAAAGCGGGCTCGGCCTCTGGCCTGTTGGCGGGTACCGGTTGCGATTCATTCGATCAGGTGCTGGCCACCGAACTCCACCCCTGGCGTATCGAACATGCCGCGCGCCACGCCGTGACCTTAACGATGACTCACCCTGGTCAGCATCCTTATCGCTTGACGCAAATTTTCTCGCTTGAGGGGGCGACGCTCAGTATCCGCTTGGAACTGGTGAATACCGGCCGCCGGATGCAATTGCTGGGATTGGGCTTAAGCTGTAATGTGGCGCGTGATAATGCGACCTGGCTGGCCGCAGCAGCAGCCGGCTTATGGTGCCGGGCCGATGAATCCAACACCATGCGTTACCTGCAGACGCCGCCTGCCTGGCGTTTTGGCTTGGCTTACCCCTTGCCCAACACGTGCATCCAACACGCCTTTAGCGATTGGTCCGGTGTGGCGCGTGTGCACTGGCCCAAACGCCGACTCGCGCTGACGTTGAGCGGCGATACCAATGGCTATGTGCTGTCGACCCCGCTCGATGCCGATTATTTCGGCTTTCATCCGCTCGACTGCGCGCCTGACGCGAAAATACGCGGGCTGCGGCCGGAAAGCGGCGCGCAACGATTGGCGCCGGGACAAAGCTGGGTGCGTCAGTTTGCGCTGAGGGTGGAGGGTTCCGGCACGCATTGAAGTCAGATCTGACTTAACGCTGGTATCAGCCGTCTTCCGCGCGCAATGGATACATTTCTTTTGCCACCGTGCGCATGGTGTCCAGCACGGATGCCGCCGCCGGCGATAACAATTGGCCTTGATTGGTGATGATGCCGAAGGCATCCATCTTGCAAGGTAGTTCGATAGACAGGCGTTTCAGTACGCCATTGCCTTCGTACTGACGTGCGACCTCGTCGGGTAATACTGCAATCATGTCGCCATGCATCAACAGGCTGACAATCGCCAGGAAGTTACCGGTGTTGACCACATTTTGCGGCGGGTTTAAACCGATCTGCGCAAACATCATATCGAAGCGATGACGCAATACGCTGCCGGGCGGATGCAAGATCCAAGCTGCATCGTGCAGGCCGGGCAGGGTTAAGTCCTGGACGTATTCCAGCGGGTGTCCCGGGCGCACCACGGCGCATACCGGTTCGGTCGCCAGCAATTCATAGCGCACGGCGTCCTTGAATTGATCCTGCCGCTCCAGCACGCGGCCCACCATGATATCGAGCTCACCCTGAGCGAGTTGAGGCAGCAGCACGTCTGAGGTTTCGATATGCACCCAGATCTGCAGCAGCGGTGAAGTCTGTTTGATACGCGCAATGGCGCGCGGCACGATGGTGGCGCCTGCCGCGGCAATCGTGCCGATCCTGACTTGTCCGGTCAGGCCTGCGCGAAGTGCCGAGATTTCATCGTGAGCGTGGCTCAAGTTGGAAATAACCATGCGCGCGTGCCGTATCATCACCTCGCCATACAGCGTGGCGCGCATCCCTTGCTGGGTGCGGTCGAACAGGCTGACGCCCAACATGTCCTCAAGATCTTTCAACAGCTTCGACGCCGCAGGCTGGGCCATGCCCAGCACTTCGGCGGCCCGCCTGACATTGCCTTCTTCTTCCATGGCCGCCAGCAGCAACAGCTGACGAGTCTTCAGGCGGGCGCGAACAAACCAATTCGAATAGTTGCGTGTCATCAGCTTGCCTATATGCAAATTGCTATCGGATTCGACAAAAATCGTATTGGATAGTTATCGCTGGGCAGCATACCATTTTGCCAGTAGCAATACCATCGGGCGCGGCAGAAGGAGGATCTGCAAGGCTTGAGCGCAACGACGGTAGCGAAGCATCCATTCTTATTACAAGTACAGAGGAGACGACACGTGAGAAATACTTTTAAAAAATTGGCGCTGAGCGCGATCGCAAGTGTGGTGATGGCGGCGCCCTTTGCGGTTCAGACCGCGGCACGCGCCGATGCGCCCTTGAAGATTGGCTTTCTGGTGAAAATGCCGGAACAGGCTTGGTTTATCAATGAACAAAAAGCCGCCAGTGCATTGGGCAAGCAGGACGGCTTTACCGTGGTCAATATCGGCACGCCCGATGGCGAAAAAGTGCTGTCAGCCATCGATAATCTCGGCGCGCAAGGCGCCAAGGGCTTTGTGATTTGTGCGCCCGATGTGCGTCTTGGACCGGCCATTGAAGCGCGCGCCAAACAGTACAACATGAAGTTCGTGACAGTCGACGATCAACTGGTGGATTCGACCGGCAAGCCGCTAGCCGATGTACCGCACTTGGGCATGTCCGCATCGAAGATCGGTAATCAAGTCGGCCAGGCTATCGCCGATGAAATGAAGCGTCGCGGCTGGAAGCCGGAAGAGGTTGGCGCTTTGCAAATCACCGACTATGAATTGCCGACTGCCAAGGCACGTACCGATGGCGCAACCGCGGCCTTGTTGAAAAATGGCTTTTTGCAGGCTAATATTTTCAATGCCCCGCAAAAGACCACCGATGATGAAGGTGGCTTCAACGCGGTGTCGCCGGTATTGTCGCAGCATCCGAATATCAAAAAATGGGTGATCTACGCACTCAATGAAGAATCCGTACTGGGCGGCGTCCGGGCCACTGAGCAATTGCATATTCCGGCGGCCGAGGTTATCGGCGTCGGTATCAATGGTGCGGGCGAAGCGTTTGCCGAATTCCAGAAGAAGGAACCGACCGGCTTTTACGGCACGATTGCCGTGAGCTCCACCAACCATGGTAAGGAAAGCACGCAAAACCTGGTCGACTGGATCACCAAAGGTAAGCAGCCGCAGGCCGACACCCAGACCTCCGGTCAACTGATGGTGCGCGGTAACTGGTTGCAAGTGCGCCAGGATCTTGGAATCTAAAGCAGCTGTTTTGGAGGGCGTGAACAGCCCAGGGTCTGTTCACGCTTCTGCCGCGATGTGCGTCTGCCAGACTTTCGCCGGGCCGCGTGGCGCATTGCCAAGACGAACTGCATGAGGATTTCATGACTGCTGATTATTTATTTCTCGACCGGATCACGGTCCGATTCCCCGGTGTGTTGGCGCTGGACACCGTATCGCTGGGCGTGCGGCCTGGGGAAGTGCATGGTTTGATGGGCGAAAACGGCGCCGGTAAGTCTACCTTGCTGAAGGTGTTGTCGGGCGTCTATTCGCCGGAATCGGGTAGCTTGAAATTGCGCGGCGAGCCGCAGCAATTCGGCTCAACCAAGGCGGCGATCGCGGCCGGTATTGCGATTATTTATCAGGAACTGCATCTGGTTCCCGAGTTGACAGTGGCCGAAAACCTGATGCTGGGTCAGTTGCCGAATCGCTTTGGCGTGTTGGACGAGAAGCAACTGGTGCGGCGCGCGATGCTTGAGCTCGAACGCTTGGGCGAAAAAATCGACCCGAATACGCCGGTGAAAGCGCTGTCGATAGGCCAGCGGCAAATGATAGAAATTGGCAAAGCCTTGATGCGCGACGCGCGCGTCATCGCCTTCGATGAACCCACCAGTTCCTTGTCGTCGCGCGAGACCGAACGGTTATTCGAGATCATTCGCACTTTGAAGGCGCAGGGGCGGGCAATTATCTATGTGACGCACCGCATGGATGAGGTGTACACGCTCTGTGATCGCGTCACGGTGTTTCGCGACGGTCGCCGAATCGAAACCTTCGAAGCCGTCGCCGACCTTGATCGCGACCGCTTGATCAGTTGCATGGTCGGGCGCTCGATCCACGATGTGTATGGTTATCGCACGCGCACCCATGGCGCGGTTCAGATTGAGGTCAAAGGTTTGATGGGGCCGGGTCTCGCGGCTCCGGCTTCGTTCGCGGCGCGCAAGGGCGAGATAGTGGGCTTTTTCGGCTTGGTGGGAGCCGGGCGCACCGAGCTGATGAAATTGATTTATGGCGCGGTCCAGCCGACAGAAGGCGAGGTCTGGCTGAAAGGCCGGCAAGTGTATTTTCGGACGCCGCGCGATGCCGTGCGCGCAGGGCTCGCCTTATGTCCCGAGGATCGCAAGCAAGAAGGGATTGTGGCGATTGCCTCGGTCAGCGACAACTTGAATATCAGTTGTCGGCGTCGTTTCAGCTACTGGAATTTTATTCTGAACGGCAAGCGCGAAGCCGACATCACCGACGAATATGTCGACAAGTTATCGATCAAAACGCGTTCCGGTGAAACGGCCATCGGCACCTTGTCGGGTGGCAACCAACAGAAAGTCATTCTGTCGCGCTGGTTGGCCGAAGACATCGATGTGTTTCTTATGGATGAACCGACCCGTGGGATAGACGTCGGGGCGCGCGCCGAAATTTACGGCCTGCTCTATGACCTTGCCGAAGCGGGCCGCACGGTGATTGTCGTCTCCAGCGATTTGGCGGAAGTGATTGGTGTCGCCGACCGCGTACTGGTGATGAAGGAGGGCTGCATCGTCGGCGATCTGCCGAAGGCCGATGCGAGTCCCGGCCAGTTGATCAAGATGGCCCTGCCGCATTGAAGCGCGCTGACCGATGACCATCAAAGAAAACGAGACATCTATGCAAATGCACACAGGCAATACCGCGACGCCTGCCGTTTCGGGCGCGAATTCCACTGTTGCGGCCCGGTCGCGGGCGATGCGCACCTGGGACCTGATCAATAAATCGGGCATCGTGATGATGTTCCTGATTCTATTCGCAGTCCTTTCATTGACCGTGCCGGACTTTATCAGCAGCCGCAATATCCAGGGTTTGCTGTTGTCGGTCACGCTGATCGGCTCGATCTCGGTGACCATGATGCTGGTGCTGGCTCTAGGCGAAGTCGATCTATCGGTGGCTTCTATCGTCGCCTTCTCGGGCGTCGTGGCATCGATGCTGATTACGCTGACGCATAGCGTGATGCTCGGCGTGACAGCCGGCGTGCTGGCGGGCGGTGCGGTCGGTTTGGTGAATGGCGTACTGGTGGCGCGGTTTCGAATCAACTCGCTGATTGTGACGCTGGCGATGATGGAAGTGGTGCGCGGCTTGGCCTATATCACTTCGAATGGCGACGCCGTAATGATTTCGGAAGAGCGTTTCTTCTCGCTCGGCGGCGGACAATTCCTCGGCATCAGCTATCCGATCTGGAGCAACATCGTCGGTTTCGTGGTGTTCGGCTTTCTGTTGAAAAAAACCGTCTTCGGTAAAAACGTGCTGGCCGTCGGTGGCAACAGCGAAGCCGCCTTGTTGGCGGGCCTATCGGTAACCCGTATCAAGATCACGGTGTTTGTGCTGCAAGGCCTGGTCACCGGTTTTGCCGGCGTGATGCTCGCTTCGCGGATGAGCTTGGGCGACCCGAAGACCTCAGTGGGCTTGGAGTTGGGTGTGATCTCGGCCTGTGTGCTGGGTGGGGTGTCGTTGACGGGCGGGGTCGCCACGATTTCGGGGGTGCTGGTCGGTGTGCTGATTATGGGCTCGGTACAGGACGCCATGAGCTTGATGAACGTTCCGACTTTTTATCAATACTTGATACGCGGCGGCATTTTATTGTTGGCGGTGTTGTTCGATCAGTATCGCCGCAGCAAACGGGGGCGCTGAATCGCATGAATACGCTCGTTGATCAATCGGCGGGCGAGCAAATCGCATTAGTTTTATTGAGGAACGGCAAACATGAATCAGAGCAAGCCTAAACTGCGTTCGGCCGAGTGGTTCGGCAGCGCCGATAAAAACGGCTTTATGTATCGTAGTTGGATGAAAAACCAAGGCATACCCGATCACGAATTCGAGGGTAAGCCGATTATCGGTATTTGCAACACGTGGTCGGAGTTGACCCCGTGCAATGCCCATTTCCGCAAGCTGGCCGAGCATGTCAAGCGGGGGGTATTTGAAGCAGGTGGGTTTCCGGTGGAGTTCCCGGTTTTTTCCAATGGCGAGTCGAATCTGCGGCCCACTGCGATGTTCACGCGCAATCTTGCCAGTATGGACGTCGAAGAGGCGATACGCGGCAACCCCATCGATGCGGTGGTGTTATTGGTAGGTTGCGACAAGACTACGCCCGCACTGCTGATGGGGGCGGCGAGCTGCGATATTCCGACCATCGTCGTCAGCGGCGGGCCGATGCTCAATGGCAAATACAAAGGGCAGGATATCGGCTCGGGAACGGTGGTCTGGCAGTTTAGCGAGGCGGTTAAGGCCGGGCGCATGTCGGTGCATGAATTTATGGGCGCCGAGGCGGGGATGTCACGCTCGGCAGGCACCTGCAACACCATGGGTACGGCTTCGACCATGGCGTCGTTGGCCGAGGCGCTGGGCACCTCCTTGCCGCATAACGCGGCCATTCCGGCCGTCGATTCGCGGCGTTATGTATTGGCCCATTTGTCCGGCATGCGCATCGTCGAGATGGTTGCCGAAGATTTGCGTCTGTCGAAAATCCTGACCGTCGAGGCATTCGAGAATGCGATTCGCGTGAATGCGGCGATTGGTGGTTCAAGTAATGCCGTGATTCACTTGAAAGCGATAGCGGGGCGCATCGGTGTGCCGCTGGCGCTCGAAGATTGGACCCGTGTGGGGCGCGGCACACCGACCCTGGTCGATTTGCAACCATCGGGCCGGTTTCTGATGGAAGATTTCTATTACGCCGGCGGCTTGCCCGGCGTGGTGCGGCGCCTTGGTGATGGCGGTTTGCTGCCGCATCCGCAAGCCTTAACGGTCAACGGCCATACGCTGTGGGACAACTGCCTCGATGCACCGATTTATAACGATGAAGTGATACGTCCATTGAGCAAGCCGCTGGTCAGCGATGGCGGCATGTGTATCCTGCGCGGCAATTTGGCGCCGCGCGGTGCGGTACTCAAACCCTCGGCCGCCACGGCGGCTTTACTCAAGCATCGCGGTCGCGCGGTAGTGTTCGAAAACTTCGAGCATTACAAATCCCGTATCAACGCCGAGGACTTGGAGGTCGACGCAAGTTCTGTACTGGTGATGAAAAATTGCGGTCCCAAAGGCTTTCCCGGCATGGCCGAGGTCGGCAATATGGGCTTGCCGGCCAAGCTGTTGGCGCAAGGGGTGACCGATATGGTACGCATTTCCGATGCCCGCATGAGCGGCACGGCTTACGGCACGGTGGTCCTGCATGTGGCGCCCGAGGCCGCCGCCGGGGGGCCGCTGGCGGCGGTGCGCGACGGCGACTGGATCGAACTCGATTGCGAGGCCGGGCGCTTGCACCTCGATATCAGCGACACCGAATTGCAGGATCGCCTGGCAACCCTGGGCGCGGCATTGCGTCCCGATACTTCGGGCGGTTATCGGCAGCTCTATGTCGAGCATGTCACGCAAGCGGACGAAGGTTGCGATTTCGATTTTCTGGTCGGCTGCCGCGGCGCCGAGGTTCCCCGTCACTCGCATTGATTCAATAGAAACTAAGGATAACTCATGTTACTGGTGCAATTCAAACACGCCGACGGCACGCGTCATGTCGGCATCCTGTCGGACAACGGTGTCATAAACGTACTGGAGCAAGTCGCCACCACGTATGAGTTGGCGCAGCGCGCGATTACACAAGAGCGCAGCTTGGCGGCCGTCGCCCATGAGTTGCGCGGCGTAGGCACCGAGCTTTTTTCCGACGTGGCCGGCAGCGGCCGCTTGCTCGCGCCGCTCGATCATCCCGATCCCGCTCATTGCCTGGTCAGCGGTACGGGCTTGACGCATCTGGGCAGCGCCGATGCGCGCGACGCCATGCATCAGAAGGTTGCCGGCGATGTCGAGGCGCTCACCGATAGCATGAAAATGTTTCGCATGGGTCTGGAGAACGGCAAGCCGGCCGATGGCCAAATCGGCGCGCAGCCCGAATGGTTCTATAAAGGCGATGGCTCCATCGTGCGCGCCAGCGGCGCCGACTTGGTGATGCCGGATTTCTCGCAAGATGGCGGTGAAGAGCCCGAGGTTGCCGCATTGTATGTGATAGGCGCCGACGGTCATCCTCGGCGGCTGGGCTTTGCGCTCGGTAATGAGTTTTCCGATCACATTACCGAGCGCCATAATTATCTGTGGCTGGCACACTCCAAATTGCGCCAATGCGCGCTGGGCCCGGCCCTGCGCGTCGGCGAATTACCCGAGCAGGTGGTCGGCACTTCGCGCGTACTCGATCGCGATGGCCAGGTGCGCTGGAGCAAGCCATTTTTAAGTGGCGAGGCGAATATGTCGCATACCCTGGCTAATCTTGAACACCATCATTTCAAGTACCCCTTGTTTCGCCAGCCGGGCGATGTGCATATCCATTTCTTCGGCACGGCGACCTTGAGTTTTGCTGATGGCATTCGAGTTTTGCCTGGTGAGACCTTTGAGATCGAGGCGCGCGATTTCGGGCCCGCTTTGTCGAACCGGTTGGCGGTCGATACGTCCCGTGAAACGCACGTTTATGCTTTATGAACGGCAAGCAACTGGAATGGCCATGCAAGTAAGCGGCAATAGAGCGATCGGGGCCCACAGCTTAGCTGGAATTGCCGGGAACGCTTCCGCCTAGCCGCGGCGTCGGCCCGCACCGATAAACCCGCCGGCAGATGCTGACGGCGGGTATCTGGGTTCGGACCATCCGCAGGGCCCGCCGAGACGCGAAGCGGCGCAGTTTGGGCGGAATGCAAGCGGATGGAATAAAACCAGGCAGCTTAAGTACTTAGCGCGGATACCTAGGGGTTATCCACAGCCCTATCAACAAAAAACGGGGATAACTCGGGGCGATTTGGATGCCTGGGACCAAGCACGGTCATTGGCGTGCGGACTACGAGCCGTGGGTACAGATGCTAGCGGGCATGTACCGCGGGCCGGGCAAGCAGATCGTGGCATGGAATTCCGCGCTGCTGTACGACATGATCTACACCCAGCCGGTAGTCTATGAACTAGGCGAGTTGCAGATGCAGGACCCGCAGGCGTTTCACAAGGCGCTACTCGACTGGCTGACGGCTGACGGCTGACTGATGTTGACGCCATTCGCCTTCTAGCTCGATGCGTTTCAAAATGCCGTAGCCCGCCACGGTTTTGCTTCGTGCGGATGGGTTCCCGCATGGCGCGCGAGGCTGATTTAGCTACTGCACTGGCATGAGGTCTATCTCTTTGGTGAAACGCGCTTCTGGCTAAAACATGTGCAAGAGGGGGGCAGTGAAGTTCATTTCTACCAGTTTGGTCTTGTGGAAAAAATCGCTCGCCAACTCGCTCCAACCGACGCTCCTCGATGAGCCCTTGTCAGCGGACTTTGCGCTTACGGACAAGGACGGCCCGCGAGCGTCGGCTTTGGCCGACGACGCGATTGCCGGGGAGAATGTTGTGTCAGGCTGGAAGTCGGCCATTGCCGACGTTGAGGCGGGCTGGGTTCTATGTCAGCAATGTCGGGGATTGCTGTCAGTGGCGGCATCGAGCAACCGGACGGCAGCTTCCTGCATCAGCGAACTCACACTCCCGACCCATTTCTGCCACTGAGCCCTCGCAGGCGCTATGGCGGCTTTCAACGGTACAAGGGACACTAAAGGGAGTTGTGGCGCATTTGTGGAACGGGTTACCATGGTTCTCCAACGTTGGTTGTCAACAATCGTCAACTAGATACGCAAACGATGCTACCTTTCCATCGTCTCCACGGAGCGGGCAGCGGTTCCGGCACGAGCCACACGAATACTGGGTTGAAATTCGGTGAAGACTTCGCCGGATACTAGACTGGGATACCCACCGGGTACTCGACCGGATACTCCGCGCGCCCCTTTGTTATCCAATTCGCATATCCCCGGCAGAATCCGTGGCGACGCGTACCGCCGCGAGAATGCCCTCCCCTCTATGCAATCGGTAAAAACTGAAGATAGGCAAGCAAATCGGCAAGAAATACAATATGATGTACAGAAAAATCTGATAGATACAACATATGGTACCTAGGCGGTCATGCGCCTCACCGGTATTTCTGGAGCCAGTGGTATATGACGAGCCGCGTGGGTCTGGCCCTTTCGGGCGGTGGCGTGCGCGCCATGATATTTCATGCCGGAATGCTTCAATGGCTTGCGAACGCCAGCCGATTAGAATCCGTCTCCGTTATCTCCACTGTGTCTGGTGGCAGCTTAATTACCGGCTTGATTTATCGCCTTAACGACTGGAAATGGCCATCCTCCGAGCAGTACCTGAATAAAGTCTTTCCAGAAGTTCGTCGACTCCTTACTACTTTTTGCCTGCAAAGCGAAGCGCGCAAACTCATGGTGATGCGGCCGTCCAACTGGCGACATTTACTGTCCCGCGCGAACGTGCTCGCATCAGCAATTTCGGAATGCTGGGGCATCAATGTAACGATGGATGCACTCCAGACCGATTGCGAGTGGTCGATTAACGCCACGACGGCAGAAACAGGCAAACGATTTCGATTCAAACAAGGAAGATGTGGCGATTATGAGACCGGCTACGCCGCCGCCAGACACTTCCCGCTCTCAGAGGCGATGGCAGCCTCTGCTGCATACCCTTTGCTTATCGGCCCTCTCCGCATTAATGCTTCGAAACTGCAATGGTTCAAACGGGCGGCTTGGGGTGGCACCACAGAAGATGAACAATCAACACCTGCACCGTTTGAGCGATTACATCTCATGGACGGTGGAATTTATGACAACCTCGGCATGGAACCGCTGTTTGACATCGGCAAAAAGATACCAAAATCGGGCATCGATTTCATTATCGTTTCCGACGCCGGTGCATCGTTGGTACGGCAGCCTCTGCATGCGCAATGGAACTGGAAACGTTTATCGCGAATTCTAGAAATCTCCATGGACCAGGCGCGCGCATTGAGAATAAGGCCATTTGTCAATGCGATTATTGAAAATCCATCTCTTGGTCGATACTATCAAATCGGGTCTGTACCAGAAAATGCATTAAAGAAATTTGCGACAGAAGAGATGAACACTCGAAGCGACAATTTCTGGCTTTCTTCCGCCGAATGTTTTCGAGCAAGTCACTGGCCGACAGACCTCAAAATGGTCTCCGAAGAAGAGTTTGATTTGATTAGCCGCCATGGCTTTGAAACAGCGAAGTGGAACGAAATTTTATTTTCACGCGAAAACCTAACCAAGTTAGCCAATAATTAATTGACGGGGATTATCTATGAGCGTTAACCCATGGACTGACAAGGCCATTGCAGGCATCGGCCTTAAAGGAGTAAAAACACGGTTTCGCGCCTACCAGCTCGGCGAGGCAGGTTCATCCTATTCCTATTTTGCTGACGGGCGCTTCACTTTAATTGAGGCGCGCCGCACGACCGAGTATAGTTACAAAACCCTCACGCATGAAATGGCTTTGTGCGATAAAGAGACAATCGACACACTCCATATTACAAGCTGGGACGTAGACCATTGCAATCCAGGAGATTTGGAATGGATTCTCGAAAATCTAAAACCTGAGAAAATTGAATATCCAGGTTACGCACCTCATACGGATAGCGCGAAAAGGAGCCTTGCACTGATCCAAGATTACAAGAAAAAGCATCAATCAACCAAATCGAAATCGATAATTAAGGTCGACCCTTCATACATTGATTCGCTCGGTGCGGCAGTCAATCTTGGATATAACAACCTTTTTTATCACCCAAAGAAGATTTACGAAAACAACTCTAACAATAACTCTACCGTTAAGCTTTTTCGAACAGGGTCATTCAATGTAGCAAGTCTCGGAGATGTCGAGGACTCCAACATTGGGGCATATCTCCGTGCAAGCAAGATTTTTTGCCGTGAGGTAGATATTTTAATTCTGCCGCATCATGGAGCACCGAGTAAAATCACGACCAAGAAATTCTTGGAAGAAATTCGCCCCACCGTGGCTATTTGCACCTCGAATTATGACAATCAATATTCCCATCCCTGCGACGAAATTAGGGACATTCTCTACGAACTTGATATTCCAATATTCACGACGAAAACAGGCGATGTGATAATTGAATCAACACATAGCCACACCAAAAAATATCATTTGACGAATTTAGTCACAAATTCCTCAAAGGTTTCATCTGAGTACGACTACGATGCAAAAAAAGCAGATTTGCTGAACAACAACCCTGACACGATTCGCAATCGATATAATCCGGGATTCAAGGGAAAAGGCATTCGTCACTGATAGGTGCGGCGAATTAGAACGGGGCGAACCCAACGATGCCTAATATCCGGATGAACCGCTCCCGTCCTACCAATCTCTCGAACAAAATTGCTCACAGGAATACGGCGAGAGCCGAGCGAGTGAGCTACGAACGACTTGCCAAGATCCATGAAGCCTTCCTGAAGTTCGCCGCTTGCCATCTGCTGGAGCGCCCTCAAGCGATCTGTTCAGCCTTTTTGAAACTGTCTCTTAGGCAAATTGCACGATAGTCGATCGAGCGCGCAGTCCATTTGCATTCTCGCCATTCGAGAACGCACTCTTTGGTAACCGGGTCAGCGTCTCTTCCCGCACGCACATGAGCCACCGGAAGGACAGCGCACAGCATGCGACGAATGTCGGTTGCTGGCCGAGACCTGCCATATCCCATAGGATTCCATAGCAGTCAGTGGAAAAACCCATGTACTCTGCCAATATATACTTTGAAACCGTTTCCGCGACTGGCGCGACTGGCGCTATTGGCCAGTTGCGGCCCTTCGACTTTCGACGCTAAATTGCTGACAATCTGATACCGAGCGCTGGAAGAAAGCCGCACTGGACCGTGCTGCACTCAGGAAAAGGGTGCCGATTGCCTTAACCGCGTGGCAAGACTAGAGAGTTGCAATTCATGCAATATCCGGTATTCAGTCAATGTGCAGCTCGTATAATTCGTGCAGCCTTGCTGTCTTTATTTCTATCTGCCGCTACGTTTCCGTCATTTGCTGCCGATGCAACAATTGCCGCGCTCACCTTCGTCAAGCAGCGTCACCTCGGAAACAATCTTGGTTCGATTGCATATTTAGCAGCTTCGAGAACAGTGACGTTCGCACCGATCACGAAACAGATTGGCCTCGCCGATGCACAATCACTTGTTCACGAAAAACTAGATACTCTAAGGCCGAAATATCAAGAAAAGTGGGACGCGAACTTCGCCGCCTCATATGCCGAGTTTTTTTCATCGGAAGAGCTGTTGTTGCTCGTGAATAAAGGGCCCGCATCACCGGCAGCGGCCAAATTGCGATCTGACTAACCCTGGAGCGCGCGAACCACGTGTAGCGGCCCGCTTGCCGTTCGGCCCGCGAGCCACGCCCAAGTAAGCCTCGTGCAATGCCTCAAGTCCTTGCAATTCCGTGGCCGTGCCATGCGCCACCACACGCCCACCCTCCAAAACATAGCCATACTGAGCATAGCGCAAGGCTGTCGCCACATTCTGCTCGGCGAGCAGGAAGCTCACACCTTCATCGCGATTGAGCGTCGAAACGGTTTCGAAAATTTCTTCGACGACCTGCGGCGCGAGCCCCATTGAAGGTTCATCGAGCAATACCAGCGAGGGCCGCGCCATCAGCGCGCGGCCGATCGCCACCATCTGTTGCTCACCGCCGGAAGTGTAACCGGCGAGTGTCTTGCGGCGTTCCTTGAGCCTGGGGAAGATGCCGTAGATACGTTCGAGGTCCGCGTCGATTTCGTGGCGCTTCGGTCTGCGTACAAATGCGCCGATGCGCAGGTTTTCTTCGACCGACAAGTGCACAAAACACCGTCGGCCTTCGAGTACCTGCACCAGCCCGCGTTCGGCCAGCGTCCACGGATCGGCATCGGTGATGGTCTCGCCGCGATACGCTATGCTGCCACCCGTCAACGCGCCCCGTTCGGCGCGAACCAAACTCGACACGGCCTTGAGCGTGGTTGTCTTGCCGGCGCCGTTGCCGCCGAGCAATGCGACAATCGCGCCTTGAGGAACCGTCAGCGAGACGCCGCGCAATGCCGGGATGATCTGACTATAGGTCACTGCGATCTCGTCGACTCGCAGAATCGGGGTGGCCGCCATATTTAGAGTTCCTTACTGCAATCGCGAGGGGTGATGCCTTTCTCTTTTGCGTAGTCGTTGGCCGACTTCTCGATAATCGGCCGCAGCAAAGCGCGATCGGCCTGTACCCAGCCACTGATGATTTTCCATTGCTGGCCGTCCCATTGCTGGAAGCGTACGGCGCCGCCGCCTTCATGGTCAGCGCACGACAGTTTCAGGGGCTGCACAAGACCATAGGCGCCCAACTGTTTCAGGCGGGCGTCGTCGAGATTCAGGTGTTCGAAACCCCAGCGAACCTGTTCGCCGGTCAGCGGTTTGTCGCCAAATTTGCTTTGCGCTACGCGCAATGCTTCGACATTGAGAATGCCGTTGACCACGCCCAGGTTGTAGTAGACGGTGCCAAAGCGTGCCGGGTCTTTCAAGTCGCCGTCACCGGGTTTGACCACATACTGGTTGATGGCCTGGAGCACCGGAAAATCGGTGCCTGACGGATGGGTGGTGATCGAGATAAAGCCCTTGGCTGCATCGCCAGCCGGACGGGCATCTTCTTCCGAATTACTCCAGATATTGCCGATAATATGATCGGCCGGGAAGCCGACCTTTTGAGCTGACTTTAGGGCAACCGGGTTCATCACACCCCAGCCGCGCAGAATCACCCAGTCGGGATTGATGCGATGAATGGTCAGCCATTGCGAACCTTGCTCATTGCCCGGATGCGGCACTTCAATCTGGGTGAGTTCGAAGCCGTATTTTTTAGCCAGGACATCAAGTACCGGTATCGTTTCGCGGCCATAGGGCGAGCCGTGATAGAGCACAACGATCTTCTTGCCCTTTAGGCCGCCCGATTGCTGGTTGATATAATTGACGATGGCCGAGACTTCGCTGTACGGGTTGAGTTGCAGCGGAAACACATAAGGGAAGACCGCTCCGTCGGTTGAATCGGTGCGGCCATGGTTGATGGTAATCAGCGGGATTTTATCGCTGGTCGAACGGTCCAGTGTCGCATAGGCGATGCCGACGGATAACGGATTGGTGGCAGCAGTGGGCGCTCCATTCAGGCCGCTTTTCATGCGCTCATAGCACTCGACACCTTTTTCCACCACGTATTCGGTTTCGCATTCGCTCCAGGTCAATTTAACCCCATTGACACCTCCATCGCGCTTGTTGATCAGCCGCATATAGTCGATAAAGCCACCGAAAAAGCCGCTGCCACCGGCGGCGTAGGGGCCTACGCGATAGCTTTGCAACGGGAAATATTCTTCACCGGCAGCATGCGCTTGCGGAACGGCCGCTGCAGCGATAGCCAGCGTCAGGCCGGCAACTGCCGCCAAGCGTGACCATTTCGAGGCCCCGTGTCGTGTCGTAGAGAATTTCATGATTTAGTTATCCTTATTTTTAATAAGCGTAGTGGTGAAAGTGATATCGAATGAATATTTAAGAAGACAAAGGCCAGTCGCGCATGCGCTGACGTGCGATTTGAACAAGTCGAGCGAGCCCGTCCGGTTCCTTGATCAGAAACACGATGATCAAGGTGCCGAACAGGATTTTTTGCAGATTCTGCAATTGCCCGACGTTGACGCCGATGCTTGCCAACACGCCGGCTGCATGCGACAAAAGGATGGGCAATAGCACAATAAACGCCGCGCCGAGGAAATTGCCGCCTATGCTGCCCATGCCGCCGATAATGATGATGAACAGTATCTGGAACGACAAATTCAGATCGAAGCCGTCGGGCTCAACGGTGCCGAGGTAAGCAAACGCCCATAGTGCGCCCGCGATGCCGATGATGAAGGAACTTAGCGCAAAGGCGAGCAGTTTGGTGCGCGCAATCGGAATACCGATGACAGCGGCCGCGGTGTCCATATCGCGTACCGCCATCCAGCGCCGCCCGAGTTCACTGCGCACCACGCTCGCGGCAAACGCGAACAGCAAGACGACGGTACCGAGCACGAACAGATAGCGGGACACCGGGCTGTTTATCTGCCATCCAAATACCGCGTATTTCGGCGCACTGAGGACACCGGAACTATCGTTGTTCGAAAACCAGCTGACTCGCGTAAAAATCCATTCGACGAAAAATTGCGCGGCCAATGTCGAGACGATCAAATAAAAGCCTTTGATGCGGATGCTGGGCAGGCCGAACAGCGTGCCGATCGCCGCTGCGATCAAGCCGCCCAACAACAAGTCGGCCACTAGCGGCAAGCCCGGCAGGCGTACCACCAGGTTATAGGTGGCATAGGCGCCAACCGCCATAAAAGCGGCCGATCCTAGCGACAACTGACCCGCATAACCTGTCAATACATTGAGCCCGAGTCCGGCCAGCGATAGAATCAGGAAAGGAATCAGTATTGCATTGAGCCAGTAATCGTTGGCGAATGCAGGCACACAAAGCAATCCCGCAAGCAGCAGCGCAGAACGCAAAGGCAGGCGGCGCAGCGCCGGCGCGCGCACAAGAAACAGGGAAGCGCTCGAAGACATGGCGTACCTCATACACGTTCTACAGCGGGTTCGCCGAACAGGCCGGATGGTCGTACCAGCAAAAACAGCATCGCCAGCAAATAGGGAAACCAATTCTCGATGCCGTCGCCAATCAACGGTCCCACATAGACTGCGGCGAGCTTTTCCGAAGCACCGATCAGCAAGCCACCGACAATGGCTCCGCCGATCGAGGAAAAGCCGCCGATAATCAACACCGGCAAAGCTTTCAGCACCACCAGCGACAAGGAGAACTGCACACCGAGTCGCGCTCCCCACAGCAATCCTGCGATAAGACTGACGAATCCGGCCAGTGCCCAGGCGATCGCCCAGATGCGTGGCAGGCGTATGCCGACCGCAAGCGCCGCGAGCGGATCGTCGGCCACGGCGCGCAGTGACAAGCCGAGCCGGGTTCGGTTGGTCAGCAACGACAAGCCGATCACCAGGACGGCCGCGACGGCCGCCGCGAATATGTCGAACTGACTAATCATCACGCCACCCAACTCGATAGGTTTGTCGTCGATGCCAAGATCCAGGCCGTGTACCTGTGCGCCCCAGAATAACTGCGCCGCACCTTCGAGGATAAAGCTCAAGCCTAGCGTTGCCATAAACAGCACGATCGGCGGCCGATTGACCAGCGGCCGGAGCACGGCGCGCTCGATGGCAATTGCGATCAGCACCAAAGCAGCGAGCGTCAAGCCGAATGCGATCCAGGGGTTCACATGTCTTTCGACCAGGCTGACGAAGGTCAACGCTCCAAACAGCACGAGTGAACCCTGCGCGAAATTGAATACACCCGAGGCTTTGTAGATCAGCACAAAACCGATTGCAACCAGTGAGTACATCACACCGGCCAGCAAACCACCGAGCAATACTTCGAGAAAGAAATTCATAGCCAACAACCCTTTAATGACGGGTGCCGAGATAGGCGGCGAGGACTGCGGGATGGGCCCGCACTTCGGCGGGCTGGCCGTCGGCGATCTTCATGCCGTAATCGAGTACGACAACGTGATCCGATAAATCCATCACCACGCCGATATCGTGCTCGATCAATACGACCGTGACGCCGAACTGCGTATTGGCGTCGAGAATAAAACCCGCCATCGCATTTTTCTCTTCGGCATTCATGCCCGCCATCGGTTCGTCGAGCAACAGCAGGCGTGGCTCCGCGGCCAGTGCACGAGCCAGCTCAACACGTTTTTGCACGCCATAGGACAAAGTGCCGACGGTGTTGTGCCGATAACGCTGCAAGTCGAGTGCTTCGATCACGATTTCAGCGTAGCGCCGCTGCGCGGCTTCATCGCGCTGCGCACGACCGACACGCAAAGCCTGTTCGATCCAGCTGCTCTTGCGATGCAGATTGCGGCCAGTCAGCACGTTATCGAGTACGCTCATACGGCGAAACAAGGCAATATTCTGAAAAGTACGTGCGATGCCGCCATGCGCTGCTTGGTAAGGATTCATATGCTGGTAGGTGCGATCGTCGAAGCGTATGGTGCCTTGCTGCGGCTGATAGACCCCATTGATCACATTGAGCAAAGAACTTTTTCCCGCGCCGTTTGGTCCGATCAGCGCGCAGATTTCTCCGGCATGAACCTCGAAACTAATATCGCTGACCGCTTTCACGCCCTTGAACGACAAGGAGATACGGTTAAGCGCCAGCAATGCAGGGGCGGGTGGCTTCGTGGAGTCGAGAGTCATCTGTCGTTACGCCGGTTGTGCCAATGGACCGTGGTTCTGCGCGAATTCCAGCGAGGCGGGTTCGCTCTGGGTTGGGACGCTTTGCCAGTTGCCAGCATCGGGCCAGGCATGCACGTCTATGCGCAGTGCATCAAATAGCGCAGCAGTTTTTTCATCGAGCCCCGGACCGGCAACAAGCGCGGCATGAGTGCGGGAAAAGCCGATGATTTCACGTAATGGGCGGGCCACCGTCCACCAGATCAAGGCTCGCGAAAATGCCCCGCCTGTGCCGTTTAACGCACGCAGTAGCAGCTTGCGCCGCCATGCATGCGCGTCGGCCGGAAGCCGGTCTTCGACGAGTCGGGCCACGCGCGCATAGGTCTGCTGGGTGCCGGCAACGATGGTCGGCGCCAATTCGCGGCGATCGTTATCGCGGGTCGCAATCGATTCCGGGAAATTCAATCGAAAGCCGGTCGACAGCCAGGGGGCGATCAAATAGCGCGCCTGAGCGGTCGCGGCAAATGCCCGTGCGGCTAAAGCCTCGTCGCCAGCGTGTAATTGCTCGACCGCCGCCAGGTATAACGCCTCTCGAACCAGCGTCGCGTGTGTGGCGCGCTGCTGGATCAGTTGCCCATTGCTATCGACGCGTAGAAACGCAAAAGCGTCATCGCTCGGTTTTGCGAGGGAGGGCATTGTACTAGCGGGCGACTCGCTTAGCGTGCGATAGTCGATCACGGCTGGATTGCGGTGCGGCGGCAGGCCGCGCAGATTGGCGTCGATCACGTGCGGTGAGTAAGCCAGCAAACGCTCAAGCTGGATATCGTCTTCGGCAAACGCAAAGCGGGGCGCTAAATGAGCCAGAGCCCTGGCCCAAGTGTCGGCGTCCAGCGCTGGATCCAGGGGGGTCGCCACACCGCCGGCCCATTGCGCCGCCAGCGACAGAAGCACGGCTTCCACGCGCGGATGGCTGACCAGTAGCAGTGCGTCACCTGGGCCGAAGCCACGTTGCGCCAGTCCTGCCGCGAGACGCTCGACCCTCGTGGCGACATCCTGCCACGACAACACTTGCCACAAGCCGAGCCGTTTTTGGCGCAGTGCTATCGCGTGCGGCCGGCGCACCGCCTGTTCGATCAGCCAGCCGGGCAGCGTGGCCGGCGCGGTGGCGGATAAAGTTGGCGCGGTATTCATAGCGATATCCTTATGCTAAGCGGGCGCATACGGGCCGAGTGACGAAACTGCATATCAGGCCGCCAATGCCTGTTGCGCACGTTCGAGTTCGCGCACGAGCGGCAATACTTTTTCGCCGAAGTATTCGACCTCTTCGATGAAATGCAGGAAGCCGGTGAGTATCAGGTCCACGCCGATCGATTTCAGTGCGACGATACGCTCGGCAATCTGCTGTGGGGTGCCGATCAGATTGGTGCGGAAGCCGTCGTTGTATTGCACCAGATCTTCAAAGGTCGACTTAGCCCAATTGCCTTCACCTTCAGGCGATGCCTGACCTGCTTGCTTGACTGCATCGCCAAAGGCATGCACGGCCTCGACATGAGCATGGCTGATAATGTCTTCGAGCACAGCCTTGGCTTCTTCCTCGGTGTCCCGGGCGATGACGAAGGCGTTGACGCCGATGCGAACTTTGTGCCCGTTTTGCGCGGCCTTGGCCTGGATGTCATCGATTTGCTTTTTCAGATTTTCGACCGTATTGCCGTTGGTGAAATACCAATCGGAAACGCTGGCCGCGTTATCCCGGGCGGCACGTGAACTGCCGCCCTGAAAAATTTCCGGATGAGGTTTTTGCAAAGGTTTGGGGCTCAGCGTGTAATCGTTGAAGCGGTAGAAATCACCTTTGAAAGTGAAATTATCTTGCGTCCAGATACCTTTGAGTGCACGGATAAATTCGTTCGAACGGCGATACCGTTCGTCATGCTCCAGCCAGTGTTCGCCGATTGCCGTGAACTCACCTTTGAACCAACCGCTGACAACATTGATGGCAATCCGGCCATTCGAAATATGATCGATGGTGGCCAACTGCTTGGCCACCACGGCGGGGTGCCAGGGGCCGGGGAGGATCGCGGCCAGCACCTTGAGTTTGGTGGTGGCGTGCAGCAGCGCCTGGCTAAACGATACCGATTCATGCTGATACTCGGCGCCGTAACCGGCCGTGAAGCGGATCTGGCTCAGCGCATACTCGAAGCCCGCACGTTCGGCGGTCTGGGCGAGTTTCTGGTTGTATTCCAGACTCCAGTCCGTGCGTTGCTCGATGGTGCTGACGACCAGGCCACCGCTGACGTTGGGCACCCAATAGGCGAATTTGACGGCATCGTCGGATAAAGTATTTTGGCTCATGAGATTTCCAGGTGTGGTTGCGTAGAAGGTATTTATGCCGCCAGCGTCACGGCTTGCAGGCGTCTTTCGCCGACCCACGGCACTGCGCGTTCCACAGCGAGTGCAATGCGCTCGCGCAGTGCCGGATTCGATATCTCATATCCCTGGAAATCGGTTTCGGTTGCATAGACGCCGATCGGCAGCGTGCGTGCTTGGAAAAAGCTGAACAGCGGTCTAAGTTGATGTTCAATCACGAGAGCATGTCGATCGCTGCCGCCTGTTGCGGCCAGTAGAACAGGGACGTCGATCAATGCTTCGTGATGCACGAAATCAAACAAATGCTTGAACAACCCCGTGAACGATGCGCGGTAAACCGGGCTGGCAACTACCAGCAGATCGGCCGTTTCGATCGCCTTGAGATGCGCCTCGATGTCGGCCGGCACCTGGCTGCGGTGCAGTGCACCCCCGAAGCGCGGGCCGATCTCGCCGAGTTCGATCAGGTGTATCTCGATCGGCAGGGCGTCGCCTAATTCAGCGAGCAACTGTTCGATCAGCACCAGAGTGCGGGAAGGGCGCTGCAATCCACCGGAGACTGCAACCACTTTTAATTTTTTACTCATGTCGATATATCCTTTAATGGAAAGCCATGTTTCATTCTTAGCGTATTAAATCTATGCGAATACCGTGCCAGGTTTTCTGATGTTCGGAAATTAACTGTTTGTTTATCGGTGCCGATCTGAATATCCTGATTTCACAAAGGCTTTGTGCGATATAACAGAACCTTAAAATCAATATGGGTTCTTCTGGAAACGATAGTCATTTAAGCGATGAAGCTTGCGCAGCAGATTGCAGAAAGACTGCTGATTAGGAAGCAGTCATGAATAGAATGTGGGTGTGGGCATGCGCTCGTTGAGCGCCCAATCGCCAAGCTCCTTGACCTTGTAATCGACCGGATCGTGCAAACTGTGTACGCGAAGATTGCGCCAGTAGCGATCGAGCCGCAGTGCTGCGGTCGTCGCTCTGGCGCCGGTTACTTCGAACATGCGATTGACGACATCGAGACCGGCGCGTGTCGTGGCGACCTTGGCTGCGGCGATGCCGATTGCCACCGAGCCTCGCTCACGCTCAGTCAGTGCGATGCCACGGCGCCAGGCATGATCGAATGCCACGGCAGCTTTATCGGTCAATGCCCTGGCGCCTTCAAGGGCTAACCAGAAGTCGCCGTAATGAGCCAGCACATATAGATCCTCGTTTGCGCTGGCTGCGGGAGAAGCCATCCACGCGCGCGAGCTGCCCAAAGTGAATTGGCGTGCCTCACGCAGTGCGCCTTCGCCTATCCCAAGATAGATGTTGGCCAGTATCAATTGGGCTAGAAGCGGTCGCAAGCAGGCGAAAGGGCTCGACAGGGGGCCTGGATCGACTAGTAGTTCATGCGCTGCGACGGTGACATTGTCGAACATTACGCTGCCGCTGTCGGTTTGACGTTGCCCCATATTGTCCCAATCGTTGAGAACGGCGATGCCTATGCGCGACGTCGGAATTACACCAATCAAAAGTCGCTCTTGCGGGTCGAAGGCCGAGGCGAGCAGCATGTCCGAGTCTGAGGCCCCCGAGCAAAAGCTTTTACGGCCGGAAAACCGATAGCCGTCCGCCTGGCTATCGCCGAGGGGTAGAGCCGCGGTTCCCTTATCCAGCGGGTTGAGTGCATTGCCCCAAAACCAGTTTTGTTTGACGGTTTGTTCCAACCACGGTTGCCATTGCTCGGGCAAGCCAAATAGGCGCGTGGTGGCTAGCAGCAAATGATGAAAGGCGAACACATGCGCGACGGAGCTATCGACCTGCGCAAAACGGCGCACCACATCGAGCAAGGGCTGCCAGTCCGCGCCCCATCCGCCCAAGGTGCTTGGCACACTCAGGGTCAGCAGTCCGCTTGAACGTAATAGATCTCGCTCGTATTTTGCTGTGCCGCCCGTTTTGTCGCGTGTTACCGCGGTTTCAGCCAGCGCTTCGACGATGGTTTCGACGGCCTCTTGCCAAGGGACGGGGCGGTTATCGGTCTCGGAAGCAAAGTGTTTCATATCGGTGCCTCCGGCCGCGCGCACCGTTTTTCCGGCCGGCTCATTTCATCCGCATGGCTTGCGACGCATGGGTCGACAAGAAGGTGGGCCCGGCGTATTGCGTCTGAATGACGGCAACTGTCGCTAATAGGTGTGAATCGGAGCAGTGGCATGTGCGCTTAAATAAGTGTCGACGAACAGACAGTCTCGCAAGTAGCGTGCCTGTTGTAGATGCGGGCGCGCGAGCCATTTATGGTTGCATCAAAGACCTCTTGTACACCGTACGTGGTCAGGGATTGCTGGTTGAGCAGCAACGCATCCGCACGATGCTGGCAAAGCAGCATGACAGCCTGAAAATTTCTCGATATCAGCAGTTCATCTTTAGTTATCACAATAAAATTCTTCGCAAACGCTGCAAGATGTCCAGAATGTGCTTCACAGGCAGCAGATTGACTCTATCTGCTGCGGCACTCATTCTTCGCCTCCATGACCTCGGTACAACGACAGATGTTCGATTCACACTCCGCTAGTTTGACTGGCGATACAGTGCTCGCCGCCGAATCTCCCCGGCAACTGGCCAGTCGGCTGGCGGCGGGCTTCGCCGCCACGGCCGCTGAGCGCGATGAGCGAGGCGGCACGCCAAAGGCCGAACGCGATGTATTACGGGCGAGCGGCTTGCTGGCGCTGAGCATTCCGACGGCGTATGGCGGGCTTGGCGCGAACTGGCGCGAGACACTGGATATCGTGCGTACCTTGGCGCGAGCCGATAGCTCGCTCGCTCATGTATTCGGCTTTCACCACCTGATGCTGGCGACCGTGCGCCTGTTCGGCGCGCCGTCGCAATGGGCGGCCTTGTTCGAGCAGACAGCCCGCCGCCAGTGGTTTTGGGGAAATGCCTTGAATCCGTTGGACGAACGCACCGTCAGTCACGCGCACGGAAACTGGCGGGAATTCACCGGGCAGAAAAGTTTTTGTTCGGGGGCGCTCGATTCGGAGATGCTGATCGCATCGGCCCGTGACGATAGCGGCGCATTCCTTGTGGCCGCACTTCCGACCGCACGGTCCGGCATTTCGATTGCGCCTGATTGGAATAATATCGGTCAGCGACAAACCGATAGCGGTACGGTCACCTTCGAAAAAGTGCGGGTCGAGCATCACGAAATTCTGGCGGATCCCGGGCCGCTCTCCACGCCCTTCGCCTGTCTGCGATCGCTACTGGCGCAACTGATACTCGCCAATGTTTACCTGGGTATTGCGGAGTGTGCATTTAACGACGCGCGCCACTACACCCTGCACGAAGCGCGCCCATGGCCTGCAGCGCACGTAGAAACGGCCGATCAGGATCCCTACATCCTGAGTCAATACGGTGAATTCTGGGTAGGTCTGGAAGCAGTTCGCGTGCTGGCCGACCGAGCAGCGGACAGGCTTGATGCTGCTTGGCAGCGAGACGCCGCACTAAGCGAAGCCGAACGTGGCGAGGTTGCCTTAGCGGTGGCGACGGCGAAGGTTGCGGCTGCCGATACCGGACTCAGCATCTGCACCCGGATGTTCGACGTCGCCGGTGCGCGCGCGACGCATGGCGCATTGCGCTTGGACCGGCATTGGCGGAATTTGCGCACGCACACGCTACACGATTCGCTCGCCTACAAGATCCGTGAAATCGGGGAGTGGGCGCTCAAGGACAAATATCCCACGCCGAGTTTTTACTCATGAGCTATCTATCGCGTCACGCCCTGCCGGAAGAGGCGCAAACCGAGCAATCGACTGCGCCACCTTTATTTACGCTGCCGGACAAACGTGCACTGGCGACATCTATCCGTGCCAGCGCGCAGGTGTTCGCGGATCCTCGCTCACTGGCGCTGCTCGATCGGATTCGTATGGTCGCTCCGAGCGACGCCAACGTACTTATCATGGGGGCGACCGGCACGGGCAAGGAGCTGGTCGCTCGCCACGTGCATAATCTCAGTGGCCGCCAGAACCGCCCGTTTGTGGCGGTGAATTGCGGGGCATTTTCCGAAACGTTGGTGGAGAGCGAGTTATTCGGTCACGAGAAGGGGGCGTTTACCGGCGCATTTTCCGCCAAGCCCGGCTGGTTCGAAGCGGCTAACGGAGGCACGCTGTTTCTCGACGAAATCGGCGATCTGCCGCTTTCCATGCAGGTCAAGCTATTACGCGTGCTGCAGGAGCGGGAAATTGTGCGGCTCGGTTCCCGTAAAAGCATTCCGATCGATGTGCGGGTGTTGGCCGCGACCAATGTGCATTTGCAAGATGCGGTGGCGGCGGGTCACTTTCGCGAGGATCTTTTCTATCGTTTGAATGTCGTCCAGCTCGCCGTGCCGACGCTGCGCGAGCGGCCTGGGGATATTTTGCCCTTGGCCAGATACTTCATCGAGGAGTACCGGGGGCGCCTCGGCTATGGGCCCGTCGCTATCGATCCGTCAGCCGAACGCAAGCTGTGTGAGCACAGTTGGCCCGGTAACATTCGCGAACTGGAGAATGCGATTCATCACGCTTTGTTGGTGTGCCGTCATGAAAAGCTTGGCGAACGCGATCTGCAGATTTCATCGTTCGGCATCGTGGTGCGACAACGTGGCACGGATGACAATTCAAATACCACGCCGCAACAGGCGTTGGAGCATGCCTTGCGTGATTGCTTCAACCAAGCGGAAGACAATCTTTTCGAAACAATCGAGGACACCGTGATGCGGGTTGCGTTTGATTTCTGCGATCGTAACCAGATACAGGCGGCAAAATTGCTGGGCATTAGTCGCAACGTGTTGCGCGCACGCTTGATCCGCGCCAAGCAGATCTCGGCGCTTAAGTAGAGCGCGGCGCTTAAGTAGACCGCGGCCGATGCCGCCACTCGACCGCGGTCGGAGATCATTTACGCGGCCGACGATAGCGGCACGGCGCCGTTGCCGATCTGCCAGACGTAGGGCGGCTCGGTACCATTGATTTCCCAATCGCCGACGATACGCTCCTTGTAGATTAATGGGTTGTGCGACGCGGCTGTGCGAGCGTTGCGCCAATGACGGTCGAGCAATTTGTTCTCGCTGGTGCCCGATGCACCGAGCGCATCGAATAGATCGGTTGTGGCTTGGAGGATCAAACCGGCAACGGCGACCTGGGCTTTGGCGGACTCGATCTCGGCCGCGATATTAGCATCTTGCTCAGCTTGCCGGTCTGTGCCGAAGCGCGTCTCATAGGCCCGTTGGGATGGCTCGGCAGCTCGTACGGCGACCGCCTCCGCAGCATAGACGCGCGCCGCGATCTGACCTACGACCTGCTGGACTTGGACATCCTGGCTGACCTGTGCTGCATTGCCATGGCTATATACCCGGGTTCGCTTGCGCACTTCATGCGAAATATCGCGCAGCGCCGCGCGCCCGATGCCGGCGATGACTGCGATTAAGACCAATTGATAAAAGGCGGTCTGGTATTTGAAGCGGGTCGAGAAGTCGATGATATTCTCTTCTTCGACCAAGGCGTTGTGGAACACGGAGGTGCCGCTTCCTGTCGTGCGCTGACCGAACCCATCCCAATCATCGCTTTGCTCGACCCCAGGCTGGTGCGTACTGACCACCGCGATAATATCGGAGCCGTCATCGTCGTGCTGAGCGTAAACGTCGATCCAGTCGGCGAAGATACTGCCGGTGCTGTAGTACTTGGTTCCGTTGATCACCGATTTATCGCTGCGGCGCGACACGCGCGTAATCACGTCGCCAATCTTCACGGTCCCGACTTCGGTCCAGGCGTTGCCGACCAGTTCGCCGGCCACAAAGCGCTGTAGCCACTTGTCCCGCGCTTCACTAGGCTGTGCGTTGATTCTGTCTTCCACAAAAGCAAAGTGGCCACGCAGAGCTTGTGGGAGACTTGAATCGGCCTCGGCCAACTCAAGCAGTAACTGAATCAGTTGAGGTAACGATGCGCCGGCTCCACCATATTCGACGGGGACCCGCACCGCGCCGAAACCGGCTGCCTTGAGCCAGGCGATCTGCTCGTAAGGCAGTGCCCGGCTGCGCTCACGCTCGACAGCGCCTGCCGCGATGCGATTGAAGATCGGCCGAAATTTTGCGGCCAGTGATGAATAGTCTGCGCCGTATGAAAGCGGCGGCACTACTTGCTGAGTAGATAATGTCATGTGGCAACTCAAATGGTTGAGGGTTGGAATATAAACACCTGCTTTGCGCAGATTTGGTTTCTATGGCTAAGCACAAGCCATGCCATTTGAGTGGAATGCGATCTGCCGAGTAGTCGATGCTGTTTTCAAAGCATTTTGTGCTGAATAGGCAGCAGTTTGTTGATGTCTTGCTTGTCGGTAAGCAAGTCTACGTGGTGAGTACGCTGCTTGGTGGGATGCCGACAAATTCACCCACCGCAGCGATTAATTACAATGCGTAAGATAAGCTTTCTTTGACCGGGACGAGTATAGATAGCCTCGGTTGCGGAGGCATTCCACACATTCAAATCAATTGAGTCGGTGCTTTTAATTATATTTTCCGAACGTAACCGGTGCGCCAGCGGCGTTATATTCATCAGCCCCCATTCCCGGCACAATCTCCCTCACGATCAACAACACGAGGGTAAAACATGGGCCAGCAAGCATCGGCAATATCCAAGGAAGCCATTTGGCGTGACCACCTGACGCGCTACGCAGCCAGCGGCAAGACCATTGCCGCGTTCTGCCGAGATGAAGCGATTGCGGAAGGTAATTTCTACGCGTGGCGCACACGGCTGCGCCAAGACACAGCCAACATGGCCCAAAAGGCGTCGACCTCTGCGCCTAAGCAAGTCGCACCTTTCATCGACCTCGGCCCCGTCAAGAGCCGTGCAGTCAACCACGAGACGGCACGCACATCGGCGTCGGCAATTGCGCCAGGTATCGACATACGCCTCGACCTCGGCAATGGCATCGTCCTGACCATAGCGCGACGCTGATGTTCTTCCCCGAAGGCCAGGTGCGCGTATTCCTGTACGGCGAACCCACCAGCATGCGGCTATCCTTTGACGGGCTCTACGCCATCGTCAAGCATCACATGGGACTCGACCCCTTGTCTGGACATTTGTTCGCCTTCGTCAATCGCCGCGCCACACAGATCAGGGTCTTGTATTTTGATCGCACCGGACTATGTGTTTGGGCAAAACGGCTTGAACAGGGCAGACTGATCAGTAACTGGGCAAATGTATCCACGCATGAAATGGACTGGACAGGACTGAAACTGCTGCTCGAAGGCATCGAGCCAAAGCGCGTGCGTCTGCGCTATAAAAAATCGCATTCTCATAGCGCAAACACTTCAATTCATGCTGTGCAAACGATATAATATCGACATGCAAATCACGCCACCATCTACCACCGAAACAGGTCGCAACGTGGCCGCATTGACGCCGGTGGAAGTCGCAAATTTGCTCGATACGAAAGACCGGGAAATCGTTCATCTGCGCCGCAGAATCGCCTGGTTTGAACGCCAGATATTCGGCCAGAAGAGCGAATGTCGCCTGCCCGAGCCGGAAGGTCTGCAAGGTACGTTGGGCGGTGCCTTCGATGTGATTCCCGAAGACACGCTGCCGCCCAAGAAGAGCAAGGTCGCTGCGCACGAGCGCGAGCAGAAGGTGAAGAACCCGACCGAGCTTGGCGACGATACCGAACAGTTCTTCGACGAATCCAAGGTCCCGGTCGAGGTGGTCCAGGTTCCCAATCCGGAAGTCGAGGGACTCGACCCCGAAGACTACGAGATCATCGGCGAGAAGGTCAGCCATCGTCTGGCACAACGTCCTGGCAGTTACGTAATCCTGAAATACGTCAGGCCCGTCATCAAGCGGCGTGATACGCAAGTCATTTCCTGCCCGCCGGCACCAGCCGGTGTGCTTGATGGCTGCCGCGCCGATGTCAGTTTCGTAGCCGGCATGATGGTCGACAAGTTCTCCTATCACCAGCCGCTGTACCGTCAGCACATCAAGTTGGGCGATGCCGGCATCAATGTCAGTCGACCCTGGCTTACCAGATTGATGTCGCGCGTCGCTGCCCTGTTAGAGCCCATCTTCGACGCCCAATTGGCCTCAATTCGCGCTTCCCGCGTTAAAGCCATGGACGAAACCCCGATCAAGGCAGGGCGCGCCGGCCCTGGCAAGATGAAACCGGCCTATTTCTGGCCGGTCTATGGTGAACAGGATGAAATCTGCTTCCTGTACTACCCCAGCCGAGCGGCCAAACACGTCCAGGACGCACTTGGCCTGTCGCCACCTGGTGATGCTGTCTTGCAAACCGATGGCTATGGTGCCTATGAGCACTATGCCAGGGTGACCGGGATTACTCACGCCCAATGCTGGGCGCACAGCCGTCGTAAGGTCTTTGATTGCCGGGATGTCGAACCGACTCATGCCGACCTGGCACTGGATTACATTGGCGCGTTGTACGCCGTGGAGATACAGATTCGCGAGAAGGCGCTGACGGGACACGCCAAGCGCGATTATCGGCAGCAACACGCCAAGCCAGTGTTGAACCGCTTCTTCAACTGGATCGACCAGCAGTTCGACAAACATGGCTTCTTGCCCAGCAGCCCCTTTCTGGGCGCGCTCGCCTACATTCGTGAGCGCCGGGTTGGCCTGTCGGTGTATTTGGATGATGCCGACGTGGCCATCGACACGAATCATCTTGAACGTGCGCTACGTGTGATTCCCATGGGAAAGAAGAACTGGCTTTTTTGTTGGACAGAGCTTGGCGCCAAGCACGTCGGTATTGTGCAAAGTCTGATTGCGACATGTCGCATGCATGAGATCAATCCCTACGACTACTTTGTCGATGTCTTGCAGCGTATCAGCCAGCATCCGGCGTCGCTGGTGAATCAACTTACGCCGCGCGTTTGGAAGCAGATGTTTGCTGAGAATCCGCTCAGGTCGGATTTGCATGCCGTCGATCGGCGGGGTAATATTGGACGGGAATGACCGGTTACCGTTGACCGGTGTGCCGCCCAACAATGCTACTTAATCAGAGTCCTCATTGAGGATACGCTCGCTCGCACCAGGATCGATTAGATTCATCCGCAGATCTCGTTCGTCGTCACTCATGTTTAAGACCAGCAGCACCATGCTGAGTGCTACCGAAGTCTCTACGTCTTGTTGCGCCGCCGGTAAGCGCTGGTTGGCCAGGTGTAGGCAATCCCACGCCGCTGCATGCACGTTTGCCGATAGATGTTCGATCTGATGGCAGAATGCCCCGAGCAACTTGCTCCGATCCTCAGGAGGTAGTTGCAAGACGGCCGTGTAACAGTCTCCGAATGCCTGCTGTTTCTCCAAAGGATCATCTAGCAAACGGATTTGGCTAATCAGTGCATCGAGCGGCTCGCTCTGGAGGTGCAGAGGTAAGGCCAGAATTGAACGCGGGTAGCTGTCGAGCATCGGATCCATACCGAGCAGGGCATTGAAATCAGTCTGCGAGTACGGACTCGTCCGCTCACGAATGAGGTTCGCGAGGTTGACGGAACGGACTTCCTGAGAGATCTTCGGAGCGATCGTTTTAGACGCCAAATCCGCTAATTTTAGCCTGTCTGCCGACGGCAAATTGTGGGGATGTATAATTCTCCGCATGACATTGGCAGGCATACGTTCCAAGCGGTTATGCGTTCGCAGGCCGCTCAGTTCGCCGGAGATATTGCGCCGCGCAGGTGGGTTTGAAGAAGCGGGCGTGACGGGCGTAGTGTTATCGGTGGTAGAAGCCCCGGGCTGAGAAGTAGCCCTCGATCTAGTGATCGCCATGTTGTGCTCCCGTCCCCAATACCCAAATCAATGTCTTTGCGCCGCCTTCCCAGCCAACACGCGAATTACTGGGCCAAGCGCTCAAGCATTGCGGCAAAATATTGCCTGCTGGGGTGATAGCCGCAGCATCTTTCTGAAGATGAAGCGTTGAGAGATTCGGTCCGCTCGTACAGGGATGTGTCATGACACGCTCGGCAATATCGATTCCACATTGGAACATGGTGGCGCCGCTTCATCGCCCCTGCAGACGAATCAAGCATGCATTTAGCGAACGCGCTCGCTGCATTAGGTGTCGGCTGAAACCGAAGCAAAGTTTGGGTAACTCGAACTCTACCGCAACATCGCTAACGCGACGAAGCCGCTCTTACTCCGTCTCGATGTTCGAGTAACTGGGTAAACAAGAGCTTTGTACGGACGAGATTGGGGTGCGACTCTAAAGGAAATTTTTTCTTTAATCCGTCGAGTACCTTCAACCAGCGATCCTCTAAAACCACGGTAGCATTAGGGCCGGGATCGGTCGCGTCTAGCCATTGCTGCAAGGCCTCAGGTTTATTCCAATGCGCGCACAACCTGACCATTTGATTGAGGGGATAGCCGGCTGCCGATACCTTTTTATTCTTGACAGACTTGGACCAATTTCTCTTCTGCTCAATCTTTGGAATTGAGTCATTCCATAGATACATAATTGCGGCCCGAACTTCGTCGTCGGGCAGGTCGTTGATCCCGCCGATGCGGGCATGCCATCTCTTTTTGGCGGCATCGTCGAACTCGGGGCTTTTCAACTCGTCGAGGTATTCGCCCAAAAGCGATTTTGTTTTCACATACATCACCGGCAGGTCGAGCATTTGGCGCAGCAAGGGTCTCACTAGATTTTGGCCAACCTTGGGCCAGCCTTCTTGTGTGAGTTGAGTCAACAGCATACTCACTTCTGTTTCCGTGGCGCCGCTCTCGGGAAGGGGGGCATGTTGTACTGCCCACTCGCGTGCAGAACGGGGGCCGAACCAATCCAGCAGTCGATTCGCCGGATTTATAATGGACTGCTGCATGACGCCAAGACGTTTGCGAAATTCCGATGGATTCGTTCTTATCCGAGAGAGCTGTGCTTCAGCGGCAGCATTGAGCTGGATCAAGTCCAGCCGGTTATCTAGATGGCCGATTGAGTCGAATTTCAAACGAAGCGCGCCAGAGCCCAAGGGCTTTCTTCCATCCATCTGGACTGGGAAATCAAGCAATTGCTGCATCAATGGCTTGAGTCGCGACGGATCAGGGCGACTTGCGGACTCTGCATCAACGGACGATAAAGGAACGATCATTTCCGCCGCTGCATACGCGAGATTTTGAACGCGTTCTTCTGGCGCGCCGGTAACTGAATCGTGTTCCCGCAGCCAGTCGGTCAATGGTTGCCGAAGCTGCTCGACGAAATCCAATGCCGCCCCAGCGTGAGCGCGTGCTTCAGGCAATTCCGGGTCTTGCCGCCAATCGGTTCGTCTAACAGAAGTACCGTATAAAGCCCGCTTCATTTTAGCGAGTACAGTGCGGTTTTCGGGATGCGGCAACTTACTCAGCCTTTCGTCCCAGAACTGCTGCTGGCCGCCATCGTCAATCTGGCCGCCTTGCGAAACCTGCTGAAATTGAGGTCGGGATTCGAACCAGCCATCACCGTACCAGGCCAACGGCTGCTTTCCACGAGGGACTTTCTTAATCTGGACGCACAGGGGCATGGGCTCCAGATGAGTCCCGCGTTCGGGGTGACTCATTTCAACTACGGCATTGGCATAAACGAAATGGAACTCCTCGCCTGGCTTGGCCCCGTTGAAGAGTTGTGCAATGCCGCAGCCATATAGCGCCGCATGCCACGTACCCGCTTTAGTCAGCGATCCTTTCACCATAGAACGTCTGATCTTCATCTCGATGGCGAAGTTATCAAATGCGGTTTGGCCCAGCTTATCCTTGTAGGCCTGTTCCCCTCCCGGCGGCACGGCAATGCGAGCGCAGACTGGCCCGAGCGTCCAGGGCTCTTGTTTTTTATAATCGATCAGCGTAACCCCGCGAGCCATTCCCTCTTTCTTCAACTGCTTCCACTGCTCTGTGCTCTGGCAATGTGATCGCTTAAGCTCCGTCGACTGGTATTGCTTCAGAGAAGGCGGCTCACGGTTATGGATCATTTCATCGATTTCGAGCCTGCCCTGTTCTTTCAGTCGCGACAGGCTCTCCTCGTGGCCACCCTCGCCTTTGAGGTTTTTCATCATGCCCTCGAACTCGCCGTCGAAGGTGACATTGCGGCACTCCCAGCGCTCATCGCACTTTGTCTGGTCAAACGAACCGTCTTCATTGAGCACTGCGTAGCGTTTCTCAATCAATTCGGGGTGGTCCTTGTCGCGAAACGGCGCGCGGCTAAAGACGTGGTTCGCGAGCGAGCGGGGCGGCAGCGAGGGCGGAGCCAGCGGATCGATCGCCTGCGCCTTGCCCGCAGGGTCGACACCCGTCATAGGGCCCGGCGAGGTCTTAGTTGCGAGACGACGGCGACGGCCGGCCGGGTAACCGATTGCACTCTGTTCGGTGACAGGCACGGCACAGTTGCGGCTTTCCTCGTCCATCTGAGACACCACCGGGACACGCGCTGCGGCGCCCTGCGCAGAGGGGCGTAGGGCGGGCGGCCGTGGCCGCTCGAGCGGTGTCGAACTATCGCTTGAGCGCTTGCGGCTGGGGAGCGCCGTCAGTTCTGCCGACATGGCCGGTCGAGGGCTCAACGGGGGCTGCGGCGGCGTCACAACCGGGGCCGCTGCGCTGGAAAATGCGGGGTGCTTGAGGGTAATCTTGGGCACGGGCGGTTCCGAAAGTCCAGACCTTACCGGGGCAGCGACGCCATCGCTACAGTTGATCGAGCAAATCCGGGTCGATCCACGACCTAACCATCGACAGCGGATCGAGGGAACTGGCGGAGTCTGACGATAGCCTGGGTATCGGCGACGGATCCGCTGTCTGCGCACGGGCCTGTTCCTGCTCCGCCCTGGGCTGAGGCGAGGCGGCAGCTGCTTCGCCCGACGATTTGATTTGCTCGCTGAAAAGTGGGTTTTGCGCTAGCGATCGCTCATCCGCTAGGTCCGCCGATTTTGCCGTGACGGGATTTTCAGCCGCCTGAACAATTACATCGCCTGCGGGTGTTGCCGCGTCAAGTTTTCCGGATACTTGATCACCCTGCGCGGCTGAAGCACGTCGACTGCGAGGCGGTGTCGGATGTCCCAATGCACCCGCCATCAAACCAGTCTCCAGGGCGATATCACCGGTTATGGCTTGCTGCGGAACAGCTTGGCCCCCTGTGGCCGGCAACGCCGACTTTGCACGCTGGTGCGCGAAAACCTGCAACTGTCCGGTCTGAAGCGGATAGGCTGCGCTGATCGCAATCGCCACAAAAATATTCTGTATGAACTCGGCCGCGAACGTTCGCGCGGTGTCGTTCTTGATAAGCGCTGCTCCGGGCACGGGGAGATGGTTGGAAAGAAAGACTGCGAGGCGATCCAGATGATAATTGCCTACGCGACTGGAAGAATGGTCGAGCAGCCGTTCCCCGAACCCCGCCTTCAGATCGAGCGCCTGGAATGAGGCGATCTGCTTGGGGGCCGGTGTCTGCGCGGGAAGATGGCTAACGAGGGTTTCATCGACTGCGAAGGCATCCCACCACTCTGGAATGGCATTTAACATTGCCCGCGCTAAGGCGCGTAAGAAATTGCCGGGCGCATCCGCCGGGCCGGGTCCTGCCGCATTTGTCGCGTAATCGAAAGCGATGTTCGCGATGAACTGCTCGGACAGCCCGAAACGGGCGGCTTGAATGATCGTCTCGGCCATCGTTAGTCTGCTGGCGCTCGGGTCGTGGCCCGCAGTTGTGGATTTGCTGACGGCGACGGTTTTCAGAGTAGGGACCAGATAATCGCGCAGCAGGCTGTAGACCTCGTCGCGCAGCAGCAGTCCACCCCATTGCGCCGGCTCGACCGCGGCATTGACGCCCGGGAATCTGTAGCCGCGCTGCATCATGATGTCTAGCGACAAGGCGGCAAGCGGAATGCCAATGAGCTCCACAGCGGTGACGGCATTTGACAGATGGAAGAGGTTCGAGCCGCGGTTTCCAGCATTGTGCCGGCCGAGATAAGCTTCGCTGACTTCCTGCTGCGAAGTGGCTCTGCGCCGTCGAACCAGAAGTGTGCCGAGCGCCACGGCTCGTGCAACGCCGAGCAGGGTTACGGCTGCAAGCAGGCCGGTGCGAACTCGGGGATCGCGTCGGGCATGATATTCGACGAATTGTTCCACCGCTTCGGCGGCGAGGCGTGAAAGACCCGCCGAATACACCTCTTTGACCGCGGTCGCCAAAAACGGCTTGAGGTTGTGCAACTTGTCGAGGCCGGGGGCGATTGTCGCCGTCGTGGCGAGCCTGTAAGCGCCGCGCACTACTGCCGTTGCCGTACGGCCCAAGCCTCGCAATGCTGCCAGTTTATGGCCGGTCGACGGTGGAGTCGGCTTTTTTGGGGGGGCCTCTGGTGAATCCGTAGCCAAAGGAGCGTTATCGACAGTTATGGACCGTAAGGGATGATTTGAAACGCGGTCTAGCATGTCATGTTCCCCGTGCCTTGTCGGATTCTGTCGTGCCGCGATCGGGAGTGACAGCAAGTTCCGCGCGCAGTTTCCTCACAAAGAACGCCAAGCCGCGAACAACTTCAGCCGCCGCGGGACCATCCACCTCAGCGGTCCTGATCGCGACAGAGACGGTAAGGAGATCGCTCTGCGGCGCTAGCCCAAAGGTCGGCGCCATCGGGCCCGCGACGAGGAACTGCATTTCCAATAGTCTTCGCATCAACGCTTCGGATGACTTAGATATCCATCCGAGGGGACTTTGAAACAACAACGTTCCAGTGGCATTCTTTGTCAAACAAGTGTCGAAAGCAATAATGAGGTCTCCCTCGAACTGAAACCCGCCACTCTTGATAGCTTCGTTTGTATCGACTATCCCTAGCGAGCGGCACAAGCTATCAAACCAATCGTAATGCTCGGGCGGGAGAATCATCACATATCCTTCGAGTAAGTTGTTTCACGGCTATCCTCGATGACCAAATTGCAAAGAAGAACCTCTGTTCGTCGCGTGTCAACAGCGCCCACACAATCCTGTCATTGTTGTTCGCCAGTGCCACAGCATAGATATTTTTATTACGCCGAGCCAACAGCCTGTTGAGCCAGAGAGGTGCTAGTGTATTTTCGGTGAACAACACACTGCCTGAGTTCTGTGAATCAGAAGCGTACGTAAATAGGTATCGCCGCATTGACTGATGCATAGCAGGACGGATAAGCGATGTCTCAAAGCTAAACGGTTCTAGCTTCGAAAACCAAGGGCACGCGAAGTCGCGTGCTGAAAAGCGAGGCGACCACCAGTCTAAACTGCACGGAAGGCAAGACTCGCTTCAAGAGTACTGTCACAGTGCTAGCATATTGCCGGTTCGGGCCAAAGCACGAGAGGAATTTCTGCGTGCATTCCAATTTCGTCGTCGCGATGATCGCTTCGTATTTGCAGGACCAGAGTTGAGTCAGGCGAATAAGCTTGCTACGTGATGAGTAAAACAGGTTCCAGGCATGCCGCTGGATAAGCACCCAACTCCTAAATCACGTAAGGGGAAGCAATGACTGAAGTTTTTTCAGGATCACGGGCTACCGAAAAATCAGGTGCATCGGCATGAGCTTTTACTCGGAAGAAAGTCAAGCTTTGCAAAGGCGATTTGGTTTGCAAACCGCGGCCGACGACTTTTACAAAACTCAATGTCACACCGAATTCTCTCCATCTGATCGTAACCTAATTAAGCAGGCAACGACTTTTTTTCTCACCACCACCGACGGACATGGGCATCCGGTTTGCGCGGCAAAAAGCAGCACACCCGGCCTGGTACGCATGATCGACCGCAATGCACTGATCATTCCATATTACGATGCCAATGAGATGTTTCGGAGCACGGGCAACATTATAAAAAACCCCTACATTGAACTTTTATTTATTGGAGCACAAGGGCAACATCAGATTCTGCATATCAACGGTATTGCTAGTGTCACTGATACGACAAGTTTATTAAATCAGTTCCCCGATGCCCAGCTTATAATCCGTGTAACTGCTTTCGATATTTTCCAAGACTGTCTGCGGCGGCACTATCACGTTGTCAAAGCGGTCGCGTAAGATAGCCCGATGAAGAAAGTCAAATTGCTCTATCACGGACAGGCGGCCAAGCGTTTTTCAAGCGCGTGCTGGCGTCGTGTCCCGAAGTGCTGGGCAAGATCGTCACCGGCCAGTTGCGCAGCTACCCGACGGCGAAGGCGGAAATTCCTGAACTGGCCAATGAACGAATAATCCGCGAGCGGTCAATTTGTTCCCGCATCGAGCCTTGATATAGCTTCGTCGTATGTTTGGTCAGGGCACTGCTGCAAATAGCGGTAACGAAACAGTTCGTGTATCGTGCTGACCGATATCGACAGACAACAAACGCCGAGCCACTTCATCGCGCTAATTAAATTTCCGCCACATGAACCCGATTACGCCCCGCACGCTTTGCCTCATAAAGCGTCACGTCGGCACGGGCCAGCAGATCATCGATGGTCGAGTCGCGGGCGTCGAGACACGCTGCCGAAAAACTGGCGGTGACGTTGATCGTGCCGCGCTTGGTGTGCAAAGGTGTCGACGCCAGCGAGGTGCACAGATGGCGAGCAATGCCCGTGGCATTCGGCAGATCGATTTCGGGCAGCAAAAGCGCGAACTCTTCGCCGCCGATACGCGCGACTCGTTTAGTGACGCGGCTGTGTTGGTTGGTGATTTTGACTACCGCTTGCAAGACTTCATCGCCGACCGCGTGACCCCACGTGTCGTTGATATCCTTGAAATGGTCCAAGTCGAATAGGATAACGCCGAGATGTGTCCTGCACAGACGAGCTCTCGCTATTTCCTGTGCCGCGTCCTCATAGAAGCCGCCGCGATTGGTGGCGCCAGTTAGTGCATCGTGCGTTGCAAGTTGCTGCAGGCGGCCCATTGCGGCCATCAGCTTGTCTTGCGTCTGGTGTAATTCGGCCACCACCGTGGCATTGGCCAGGGCGACCGCGCCATAGGCGCAGAGCGTGCGCAATATCAGCAGTTCGCGTTGGCCATAGGCGTGTGGATGCGGTGATTGCACTGACAATACGCCGAGTAGTTCGTCGTTGGCGATCAGCGGCAGGTAGGCCATGCTGGCCGATGGTATGGTGCCGGGAAAGGGCGTTCTTTGTTCTGGTGGAACCGGTTCATCCAAATGAATTTCGGCGCGTTCCCGCGCGCAGCGGGCGATTTTCGAGAGCGGGTCGTTCAGCCGGATACTCAGTGGGGCCAGCGGCACCCCGCTACTGATGCCGAAGCGCATTTCCAGGCCGGGCGGGGCGTCGATCATTTTGAAAATCGATAGATGGGTGGCATCCATTAAGCGGCCCAAATGCCGGTTTAATGCGTCGAAGACCGATTGAGGGTCGAGTTTGGCGGTGATTTCCTTGCCAAACTCGACCCTCAATCGGTC
>Ga0302220_10000397_pt1 | contig 37539 bp, 20 predicted proteins | sample II_Palsa_E1_3_FD_194572 | JGI IMG/M metagenome (GOLD analysis project Ga0302220, IMG submission 194572) | Peat permafrost microbial communities from Stordalen Mire near Abisko, Sweden - II_Palsa_E1_3 | ecosystem: Environmental > Terrestrial > Soil > Palsa > Peat permafrost | place: Sweden...
TTTTGCGGCTCATCGCGGGGCAGCCGTTGCGTCAATCGTTCAATCCCGGCTTCTATGCGGGCTACCTTGCATCGGGTGTGGTTGTCTTCATGCTGGTTCTGGGCGTGTCGCGTTTGACCGCCGCGCCCACTCTCGCGGCGGCCGGCGCGCACGCGACTGCGGCCACGGTGAGCAACCTGGGTTTCCTTGGGCCGCCATTGGTGCTCGCCTTCTTCGGCGAGCGTGGAGCGGGTCCGCTGGCAATGGCGATCCTGGCGGAGATCATGGTGCTTCTCTCCCTCGGCGGCGTGCTCATGGGCGCGAATGGCGACGCCAGGCGCGGCATCGGTGCTCAGATCCTGCGAGGCACCGCGTTCAATCCGGTTGTTGCGGCAATCGTGTTGGGCGCCGTGCTGGCGGGCATGGGACTCGCGCTGCCTGAGCCGATTACGCGCTTCCTGGCGTTCCTCGGTGGCGCGGCGGGTCCAACGGCGCTCTTTGCGCTGGGCGGTGCCCTCGCCTTGCAGCGTCTTGATCGCGGCACCGCTGTGGCTTCATGCCTGATCAGTCTGGTGAAACTTGTCGTGTATCCGCTGTTCACGTGGCTTGTTCTCAGACACGTGATGACGCTCGATCCGTTCTGGGTGCAGGCGGGCGTTTTGATTGCGTGCTTGCCCTCCGCCGGGAATATCTATGTGTTGGCGCAACGGTATGACGCCGATCCACGGCGGGTGTCGGCGGCCATTCTCCTGTCCACTATCGCCAGCGTGGTGACTTTTCCATGCGCCGCGTGGCTCGTCCTTCGCTAAGGCTCACGTGAACCTGCGCAGTAAATTGGTGAGCGACCGTATGTTCAAGCTATCGACGAACTCGCCCAAGTGGGAAATCAAAATGAGTGAGGTCCAGCCTGGTTCGTCGTCAAGACTCACGCCCGAAAAGAGCGTCAGGCCGACGCCCGCGGCTCCCACGCCAGCTCCATGAATACTTGGCACAGCGCTTCCATTCCCTTGGCATCGTCCGCGTCGAAGCGGCCAACCGAAGGGCTGTCGACATCCCAGACGCCGGCCAGGCTCCCGTCCTTGGCAACCAGGGGCACGACGACCTCAGATTGCGAAGCCGAGTCGCATGCAATGTGTCCGGGAAACGCGTGAACATCCTGCACAACCTGTGTAAGCCGGGTTTGCGCGGCAGTTCCGCATACGCCTTTTCCCAGCGCGATGCGAACGCACGCCGGTTTGCCCTGGAAGGGACCGACAACGAGTTCGACGCCATCGAAGAAATAAAAACCGCTCCAGTTCAGGTCGGGCAACGTGTGATACACCAACGCCGAGAAGTTGGCGGCATTGGCAATGCGATCGGTTTCATCGCTGAGAAGCGAGCGCGCCTGAGCGATCAGTTCGTCGTATTGCGCAGCTTTTGAACCAGTGGATTGTTGAACGGTGAAGGACATGATGGCGATGGTGTGCGCCATGACCGGCTGGGTCATGGCTGTTGAAAGAAGGAAGTCATTCGACCATAGCACGGCGCGCCAGATCCGGCTTACATGCGCCTTCAGGACCTGGAAGTGACGCCGATCTATCTCGGCGCTTGCAGCGTTACTGTCGTCATGCCCGGATCGGCGGCTATGGCTCCTTCGGTGAACGGAAAGCGCAGCCATTGCTTGCCAGCGAAGCGCCGGGTTGCATCGCCGAAATGGGGCGAGGCGGGGTCGTCGGATTCCGAATGCGCGAGCATGGTGTCCGCCTGCACGCCGTTCGCGTCAAACGAAACCACTTGCAAGTAACTCGCGCCGTGGCCGCTGCGATCGACCGCGTAGCCGCCTGCATCGACCGGATGAAGCGCACACACCACCGTGAAATAACCCGCTTCGTCGCAACCACCAAAGAGCGGCACACGCTCACCGTTCCGGTCGGCGTGCAGCAGTTCGCCCCGCGTGGAGTCGAGCGCAAAACCGTAACGCTGCATGGCGAGCACCGCGCCGCCGAGCGCCTGCTGAAGGGCGGGTTTAAGCGCGGGATTGGAGGCATCCAGACCGCGCGGCGTCGCAAGCGGCGCGGCCGGATCGAACGCCACTCGGTAGAAATGCTCCAGCCCTGCCCCGTTCAGGCGACGCCAGAATTCGTCCCAGAGATTGGCGCCGCGCGCTTGGGTGTTGGCAGTGCCGTCCCATTCACGCAGGACCTTGCACGCCGGCGCCAAGTCCACCGTTTGGGATGTATTGCCTGGCGTGACTGGCGGAACTGAAACCACTGAAGCTGACGCATCGGCGCAGACCGCGTCGAGGATCGGCTTGCGGAACAATTGCTCCGACATCGACCGGCTATCCAGCACCTTCGTCTCGAGTGCAAGCCGCGTCACGCCACCCTTCTGCGCCTGCAACTCAGCCGCGAGCATGTGGCCAAAACGCGTGCGCAGCGACTGCTCCGTGCCGGTAATGCCAGCCACGTGCGGATAACCGGTCGTTGGCGCATTGGCGTTGGTCAGCCAGTAACTGCCGTTGAAGTTGCCCACATAGTCACCGCGCGCCATGCCCGGCAGCTCGGAGACCGGCAATGCTTTTGCTTGCACGCTCGAAGCTTCGACGCGCCATTCGCAGGCACTTTTCGAACCATCGAGAAACGGCACGCCGGGCGCTTTCGCATCGAACGCCCGACCAAGCGGCGTCGTGCAGGCCGCTGCCAGCGAATCAGGCACGTCAGGCACAGCGCCGAAGTCGGCGAACCAGACACGCGGATCGTCGCGACCGATCGCCAGAGTGTTGACCCACGGCGTGGCCGCGAGACGCTTCTGGATCGCGATGAAATCGTCGAGAGAGCGCGCCTGATCCCACGCCAGGAAGTTCTCGAAGGCACGCGTGTTGCCGGTATTCACGTCACGCAGCGCGAACGCGTGTTGCGCGTTCCATGCGAGCGCCGGTGACATCGACGAGAGATCCACGAGCGGACCAAACCGCGAGCGGTAAAGCGTGCGGGTGATCGGTGTCAGGCTGCCGTCGGCGTTTCGGCTCTGGACCGTGACGGGCACGGGTGTCATCGGCTCGCTGACGCCGTCGTAAAAATAACGCGTGGGATCGGCGGGATCGAGCGACAACTGGAAGATGCCGAAGCGCCGCGCGCTCGACACGGTATGCGTCCACGCGATGTCGTTATTAAAGCCGATCATCACGACCGGAACACCAAGAAACGACGCGCCCGCTACATTCAACCGGCCCGGGATGGTTAGCTGTGCTTCATAGAATCGGTCAGGCCCGCGCCAGAACCAGTGCGGGTTGCCGAAGAGGAGGCTGCGGCCTTCCTGCGTGAGCGGAGCACCAAACGCCAGTGCATTGCTGCCGATACCCCGCTGCCCGCCTAGGTCGAATTGCGAGGGCGCGATGTCGACGGCACCAGTCTGCACGGCTGGCGCCGTCGGTGCGGGTTTCGAAGGAGGTTGCGCGCGAGCTATCTGCGGCAAAAACCGTACGGCGCCCCCTGCGAGATTGGCTGCCACGAGCCGCCGGTACACGTCGTCGGAGCTGATCTTGCCGACCCAGGGCTTGCCTCTGCACACCGCGTTCTCCCCGCCCATGCGTCCCGCGTCCAGCTCGTCGACGTAGCGGTTATAGCCCGCCGCGAAACCATCTATCAACTCGCGAATGGGCGCGGACTGAGCGGATCGGTATCGCTCGACCGTGCTCGCGTCGTCGACAAAACGAAAGAAGAAATCGGCCTCGAGATTGCGCGGCTGTCCGAAGGAAGCGGCCGTTGGCGGCCGAGCATCAGCACCGAAATTCGCGGAGCGCTCGCCGCGAAACGTGATGAAACCATCGGCGAGCGTGCACAGGTTGTCTTGCGCCTGAACGTAACCGTAGCCATAGCCGAGGCTGGCCCAATCGTCGGCCTTGATATGCGGGATACCGTCTTGCGTACGGCGTATCTCGACGCTAAAGGGCGCCTGCGCGCTCGCCAGGTTTCGGGGCGACTGCATGCAGCCGCTCAACGTGACTGCGGCGAACACCAAGGCCGCCGCGAACCTGACAACTTGCTTCATGAGATCGAACCTTGAATCAATGGGCGAAACTGATTGGTGAACCGCCGTGAGGGTGCGGGACCGTGCCCATCGGAATACCATAAATCGCGCCGAGTGTCTCAGCGTGCATCAACTCCGCGGGGGTGCCCGATGCCAACAGGCGGCCGCCCTTGAGCGCCAGGAGATCGTCACAGAAACGCGCGGCCATGTTGACGTCGTGCAGCACCACCACCACGCCGAGCCCGCGCTCGATGCTCAAGGTCCTTACCAGTTGCAATACCTCGATCTGATGCGCAATGTCCAGCGCCGAAATGGGTTCGTCAAGCAGCAGGCATTCGCTGTCCTGCGCAACCAGCATGGCGAGCCACACGCGCTGACGCTCACCGCCGGACAGGCTGTCCACCGTGCGGTGCGCAAAGCGCTCGACGTCGGTCAGCCGCATGGCCTCTTCCACCTTCGCGCCGTCTTGTGCACTGAAGCGGCCGAGCGCGCCGTGCCACGGATAACGCCCCAGCGCGACGAGTTCGCGCACCGTCATGCCGTCGGCGGCGGGCGGTTGTTGCGGCAGGTACGCGACCTGGCGAGCGAACGCGCGGCCTTCCCAGTCGTCGAGCGGCTTGCCCGCGAAGCGCAGCGTGCCGCTGCCGGGCGCTTGCTGGCGCGCGAGCAGTTTCAACAGCGTGGACTTGCCGGAACCGTTGTGCCCAATGAGCCCGCATACGCGGCGCTTGGGCAGCTCGAGCGACAGCGGATGCAGCAGCACCCGCTCGCCAATCCTGAACGAGACTGCTTCGAGCGAATACATGGACTCTCGATCGGTCAAGCGTTCTGCGTCCTGATCGAGAAATGCAGGGATGGCGTTCATATTGGTTATGCCGATGCAACGGGCGCAGACGCAGATGCAAATGCATGAGCCTGCGGATGAATCGCATTCGGATGATCGACCTGCAGGTCTGCGCCACGGCCAAGTTCAACAACCTGACCGTAGTCGAGCTTGATATAGCGATCGGCAAGATGGTAATAGCGATCGTCGTGCGTGATGACCACGACAGTCTTACCCTTGGCCTGAAGCTCCGGCAGCAACTGCTTGTAGAAAACTTCTTTGAAGGTCGGGTCCTGGTCGGCGGCCCATTCGTCGAAGACGTAAAACGGCCGGTCTTCCAGATACGTGACCAGCAACGCAAGACGCTTGCGCTGACCCTGTGACAGATCGGTCGTGGAAAATGCGCCGTTCTTGATCGTAACCTTGTGATCGAGTTGCAGGTGTTCAAGCAACAACTTCGCTTGGGCGTCGAGCCCTTCCACCTTCATGCCGAACAACGTGTCGAACAGGTAGAAGTCGTTGAAGACGACCGAGAAATGCTGGCGATAAATATCGCGGTGCGATTCATCGACCGGTTTGCCGTTGAGCAGGATCTGCCCGCCTTCGGGTGCGTAGAGTCCCACGAGCATTTTCGCGAGCGTCGTCTTGCCGCTGCCGTTACCGCCGATCAGGTAGATCAGTTCGCCCGGCTTGAACGTCAGGTCGATGGGACCCAACGTGAAGACTTCGTTCTCTTTTTCGCGGAAGTATCGATGCGTCACCTTGTCGAACACAATGCTGTCGAAGGACTTGGCCGGTGTTTCATGCAAGGTATCTTCGAGTGGCAATTCGGCATTGACCTGTTCAATGCGCTCCATCGCAACCTTTGCCGAACTGATGTTCGGGATGGCGGACAGCAGCCCTTCGATCGGCATGATCATGTACAGAAAGATCATGGCGTAGCCGGACATCACGTGCGTGCTCACCGGAAACAGTCGCGCGAGCACGAACAGCGTAATGCCGATAAACGCAAACAGGATGAAGCTGCCCCAGCTCGCGGCCGCTGAGTACAGGATGTAACCGCGCGTGCGCTGGACGCGTACTGCCTCCACGTTGGTTTCCAGCGTGTCGGTCACGAACGCATTCTTGCGCTCGCGATGCAGCTTGAGCTCTTTGGCGCCGTCGAAGAGCGCGCGGAAATGCTTGACGAGATCGTCCTCCTTGCGCCGCGACCCGCGCAGATGAAACAGCGCTTTCGTGTTGGCAATATGAAAACCGAGAGAGCCGATGAAAATCGTCAAGACGGCGAAGAGCAGGATCTGCCATGACAGATAGCCGAGATACGCGAGGCAGCCGGCGATCACCGCGCCGTGCATGGCAAGCGCGGGCAGGCTCACGAACAGGATGACGATCGTATCCAGGTCTTGCGTCAGCACGGTGAGCGCCTTGGAAGCCCCCTGCTTTTCCAGATGCTGATACGACGCTTCGGCAATGCGCCGGATGGTACGCATGCGCAGCGTTGCCTTGGCGCGCTGGCCGAGCTGCATGAATAAGGTTTGTGACAGCGTTCGTGTGCCGAGCACCACTACGCCCACGATCAGGAATTGCCAGCCGAGTTCGACGAGCGTCGTATTCGACGCCCCAAGTGCCTGGTTAATCAGTGCTATGAGGGCCGCATTGCCGAACCCGCTGACGAGGCTCGCCACCACCGCGACAGCCAGCACCCAGCGTGAATTGCGGACAAGATACAAGAACAGCGACATGAAACTCCTTGTGGGGCAACGAGTGAAAACCGAACGTAATCCCGCGAGCGAAAGGGCGGCCCGAAGACGGTCCGACCGCGTCACAGAATAATAAATTTGACAAGTGAAGTCAATTAAATGCGAATCATTTGCATTTGACGAGGTTCGCCGATACGGGAGAAAGGTCGCTGTGGAGTGGCGCGAACTTCCAAGCAATCACCTTCGACTTTGCCCAGCTAGATCGTTGGTCTATCGTCAAGCCAGGCCGCCCGCAGACGGAAGTGCATGCCGATGTTCGCCCTGATGAGGCGTTTAGCTTGGTCGATTTCCAGAGATTTTCCTGCGGCTTCGACGGAGTTGGAGCCCGGCCTCGGCTATTGACGACCGGCTAGGGGAAGTGTGGGTCGGGAGAAGGTCATCGGGACTATCGATGACCTTTGAGCACTACATCACTCAGCATTCCTCATCGAGCGCGTTCTGCTTTCGCCATCACCGCTTCAACGATGCTCATGATCTGCTGACTCGCGACTTTCACGTGGGTCTCGAGCAACCTGGTACCGAGTTTTACATCGCGATTACGGCAGGCATCAATGATCGCCATGTGTTCCGCATGCGATTGCTCACGGATCGGTACCTTCACCACTTGAAAGCGGAAATACCGATCGCAACGGTCATGTAAGACGCGAAGCATCTGAAGCGTGATTTCGCAACGTGCGGGACGATAAAGCGTTTCGTGAAGCTTCCAGTTCAACGAGCCCCACTCTCCACCTGTCGCCTTGTCCATGTCCTTGACGATCCGCTCTGCCTTGCTGATTTCCGCGTCTGTGATCAGAGGAATGGCCTCGGAAAACACCCACGGCTCGAGGCGCACGCGAATGTTGAATGTCTCCCGCACCTCGTCAACCGACAATTCCTGAACGTACGCTCCCTTATGCGGGACCACATTCAAAAGGCCCTCGGAATGGAGTCTGGAGATCGCTTCGCGGACCGGCACGCGGCTCACGCCCAGCTCTTCGGCCAACACTTCTTGACGCAGAACACTGCCCGGCGAGATCCGCCCACTCAAAATCATCTGCCGGATTTCGTCAGTGACAAGTTCCACCGCGGTAGGGCGAACGATCTTTCGCGTTACGCGCTCCACAACGTCCGGTTCCGGAGAAATCATCGTCTTGGAAGGTCTTTTCTTGAGAGTTGCCGTGGCCATTGCGGACTATCTTATTGGAGGGACAATCAAATGTACCATGAATGGGCTTTCGTATCCAAAATCCAATCAGGACGCTTTGAATGCCGCGCGTCGTATCCACGAACCGTCTTTCATGACGGCTGCGATCCGTTCGCCTTGGCCCGTCAGCACGCTGATATCCTCCAAAGGATCGCCATCAACAATCAGCAGATCAGCGAACGCGTCCTTCGCAACAACGCCCAGCTTGCCTTCCATTCCAACAATTTCGGCGCCGATCCTGGTTGCTTGGCATATGGTCTCAAACGCACCTACGATTGCGGCGCGAATGGACAATTCGTCGCTTTGGAACTCATGCATGTCACCCAGCAGATCCGTTCCCAATCCAATCTTTACGCCGTTGCGTTTAAGAATCTCAAGCGCTCGCAAGCCCTGTATTCGTACGTCCTCGTTCTTCTTCAACGCGCTCTCGGGGACACCGGACTTCGCTCCGACTTTACTCATTGCGTCGTAGGTCACCAAGGTCGGAACCGCATAGGCACCGTGTTTCGCCATCACGGCAGCCGCTTCATCGTCGATCAAGTTGCCGTGCTCAATGGTACGAACACCCAGTTCAACCACGCGCTTGATGGCAGCACCGGTGTAGGCATGCGCCATCACATAGGTCTGATGCGAATGAGCTTCTTCTACTGCCGCCTTGACTTCGTCCACGGAAAACTGAAAATTGCCGATCGGATCTGTGGGCGACGCGACACCGCCTGACGCCATGATCTTGACGTGGTTTGCGCCGGCGCGCATTTCCTCGCGCACAGCTTTGCGCATTTCGTCCACGCCATCCACGATGCGTCCAATTGCGCCGAGATTGCGATTGCACCCGCACGGATCAGGATCGGTGTTATCGAAACGATCGCGAAAATCTCCATGACCGCCTGTTTGAGACAGCGCTTTCCCGGCAATGAAAAGGCGCGGCCCCGCAATGACACCTTCATCGATCGCTTTTGCCAAGGCATAGTCCGCACCGCCGGCGTCCCGCACGGTCGTGAAGCCCCGGTTCAGCATGCCTTCAAGGATTGGCACCGCCTTGAGCACCGCAAAGGTGTTGGGCAAGCGACTGTTGGAGCCTAAATGCGCTACTGACGCAATCACGTGTACATGGCAGTCAATCAAGCCAGGCATGACCGTGCGACCAGCCACGTCAATGATCTCCGCGCCTTGTTCCGGAACCGGCTCGCGCGACACGTCGGTGATCAGGTTTCCCTCGATCACGATCGAATACAAGGCCTTGTCGAGTTCATGATTCGCATCCAACACCCGCGCGTTCTTCAAGATGATCATTCGATACTCCATTGCAAGCAGGCCGCTGAGCCCACTTGATTTATTTGAGCAAGAAACCCTTGGCAAGCGGGTCCCGATCATCCACAAAGATAGTGTTAAACCCTGTGACCCGGGCCCAGCCTTCGATGCTTGGAACAATCGCGTCGTAGTCCCCCACCTTCGTTGCCTCGGTCGCAATGCCGTTGAAGAGTGTGCCAATAATGCTTTCGTGGACGAAAGCCTCACCAATCTTGAGCCTGCCCTTGGCCACCAGGTGCGCCATGCGAGCGGACGTGCCGGTTCCGCAAGGCGACCGATCGATCGCCTTGTCGCCGTAAAACACGGCGTTGCGTGCGCTTGCGCCGGCAACTGTCGGCTCACCCGTCCACATCACATGGCTTAAGCCACGGATCTCAGGCTTTTCTGGATGAACGAACTGGTATTTTTCATTCGCCTTCTGCCGAAGAATCGGGCTTAGCCGCTGGATATCCGTTGGGCGCAAGGTGTGCATGCCCGCGAAGTTCTCTTGTGGCTCGATGATGGCGTAGAAATTTCCGCCATAGGCCACATCGAAACGGATCTCACCGAGCCCTTCCAGCTCCACGTTAAGGTCGGTCGAGTGCAGGAACGAGGGCACGTTTGTCAGTTGGACTGAGTCGACGTTATCCCCGTTTAACTTGTAGCGAGCGACCACAACCCCGGCTGGCGTGTCGAGCCGAACGACGCCTGGCTCACGCGGACGCACAAGCCCGTTCTCGATCGCGGTAGTGACCGTTCCTATCGTTCCATGGCCGCACATTGGCAGACAGCCGCTGACCTCGATGAACAGAATGGAGATGTCGCAATCCGATCGTGTCGACGGATAGAGAATCGAGCCAGACATCACCTCATGCCCGCGTGGCTCAAACATCAGGGCTGTGCGGATCCAGTCAAACTCCTGCTCAAAATAAGCCCGTCGCTCAATCATGTTCGCGCCCTGGAGCACGGGAGCGCCACCCGCGACCACGCGCACGGGGTTACCGCACGTGTGACCGTCGATACAGAAGAAGGTACTTTTCATTGCATGGTTCCAGTTCATCGTTCAGGCTTCGGTCGAGGCCCTGCTACCGCTTGCCGCGACGCTCAACCTCGAATCGTCGTTGCCATGTCTACCCAGGCATAGCAGAGAGCACTTTTAAGGACAAGTGCCAGGGCGAAAGGGATCCCCTTTTTGCCTGCGCGGCCCGGGTGCATCGCTATTCCCGGGACCGTTCCAACGCATGCGTGAAAAACTTACGCGAAAGGCTTACGCGAAAGGCTTACGACAACGCCTTCAAGTCGTTCATCGTCTTCTCGATGATGGCAACAATCTTTTGACGCTCTTCACCTTCAAGTTTAAGACGCGGAGCCTTCAGATTTTCCGAGTAGCCAGCGGTGATATTTTCAGCGAGCTTGATGTATTGAACCAGCTTGACATGGACGTCAAGGTGAAACAAGGGCGTGAGCACACGATACAACTTGCGAGCCTTCTCGAAGTCGCCCTTGACTGCCAGATCGAGTAGCTCAACCGATTCCTTCGGCACAGCGTTGGCCATACCCGACACCCAACCCGTTACGCCCAGCGCAGCCGATTCAAGCACCAGATCATCGACGCCACAGAACACGATGAAGCGGTCCCCAAACTGGTTGTACAGATCGGTCACGCGCGTCGTGTCGTACGACTCTTCCTTCACGGCGACGATATTGGCTTCACCCTTCAGTTGCTCAAGCAGATCCGGGCGCATGTCCACGCCGTAGCCGCGCGGATTGTTGTAGATCATGATGCCAAGTTTGGTCGAGCGGGCGATTGTGCGATAAAACTCAACCGTTTCACGATCATCGGACTTGTACGTCAGGCCCGGGAACACCATCAAACCCTGTACGCCAATCTTTTCGGCATCTTGCGCAAATTGAATCGCGCTGTCCGTATTCGTTTCAGCAAGACCCGACACGATCGGCACGCGGCCGTTGACCGTTTCAACGGCGATCTCAAGGACGGTGCGCTTTTCGTCTGGCGTCAGTTGGGCGTTCTCGCCGACCATGCCCATCATCACAACACCGCCCACACCATTGTCGATCAGGCGATTCAGACCAGCCTTGATAGCTTCCTGATCGAGCGAACCATCGTCCTTCAACTTCGTCGTAACTGCGGGGAAAACACCTTTCCAAGCAACTTGCATGACAACACCTCTGAGAATGAATGAAAAAGCTTAAACGGGTTTGTCGCGAAAAACCGAGGTCACGTGGACGCCTCGCTTATTTCCGGAACCGTTCGATGGAATACTCGTCGAGCGATGTCCGTGGTGTTCTGTTCACTAATAAGTCTGCTACCAATGCGCCCGTTGTTGCAGATTGGGTTAGCCCGAGATGCCCGTGACCGAACGCATATATCACTGACGGTGCCGAAGGCGATTTGCCAATGACAGGTAGCGAGTCCGGTGTGGCCGGCCGATGTCCCATCCACTGCACCGCGCCTTGATCTTGAATTCCGGGCAAAAATCGCTTTCCTAGTTTGAGCAACGCTTCGCTACGCTTGTAGTTGGGCTCCGCCTTCAGACCGGCGAATTCCGCCGCTCCTCCGATCCGGATACCGATATCAAGAGGCGTTGCCACGAATTTGCGCTCCGCAAAGATCACCTCTCGCGACAGGGCGATGCCTGGTTGGGGCAACGTCGTGTTGTACCCGCGCTCACTATCGAGCAACACCCTGTCCCCGACAGACTCTGCCAACGACGCCGACCATGCTCCTGTGGCGACCACTATCTGCCGCGCTGCGATTGATGCTCCGGTCTGAAGAACTGCAAATGGCGCCTCCGGTTTCGTTACGTCCAGCTTGGTTACCCCCCCTTCAACGAAACGAGCGCCCAGCGCCTTAACCCGTGCTCGAATCTGCGAAACCAATTGCTTCGGATTCCCAATATGCGACCAGTCTTCAAGGAACACTCCGTGCTTGAACACAGGCGCAAGCGCAGGTTCTAGTTCTTGAACCTCTTGTTGGTTCAGGGCGCGCCAGCGAACGCCGAGATCCTTTTTAAACTTCCACTCTTCTGCGTCAGCCTTGAACGCCTCGTCGGTTTCATATAACGTCAACGCGCCGCGGCGATAGAACGCACTCATTGCGCCAACGTCTTCAAATAGCGGAATCAGATCGTCGTAGACGCGGTTGTTCAGCGCGGCCAGTGCTAATGAAATCTGCTTGAACCTCGCAGGACTGCTAGCACGCCGAAACTCCATGAACCACGGCAGAGCACTTGGCACATGTTTCCAATCAAGTGCGAGCGGGCCCAGTGGATCGAATAACCACTTCGTCGCTTTGAAGAAAAGGCCTGGCACCGAAATCGGCGTACTTTCGGTCACTGCGATACCACCCGCGTTACCGTGGGAAGTGCGATCACCGTCGAAATCGCGATCAATGATCGTGACGGACAACCCCTCCTTGAGTGCAGACCATGCGCAAGCAAGCCCGACCACCCCCGCTCCAATTACGAGGACGTCTGAGGTGCTTGCGGTCAGCGTCATTTGGTGAGCCATTACTTGTTCAGCCCCAACAAGACATTCTGAGTCTCGGCGTGCGCGCTGCCGACAACACCCAGTGCACTGATTGAAGCAACTGCTATCAAGGACAATTGAGTGACCATTGTTGAGTTTCCGGAAGTTCTGTCATTTCGACCAACAGTTGCGTCTGAATCTGTTTTTTGGATCCAGGATACTCTTAGAAACTTGATGATGCCGCCCGTGGTCAGTGATGTCAATTGGATTGTTCAACAACCACTGCTTGGCGACCAGCGCTTCCGGCCGCGTACTCGGAAATTTACACATGCTCCAGATCGCCGCTGTCTGTGCTGTCAAGTTGGAGCGTTTCGCGGCATGCTTCCAACGGGGTGACCGCGAGCTGAGCGAACACGTAGGCCTGCTCGATCCGCGCTTCGTTATAGTGCCCCGCCTTATCGAGGAGATTGAGCGAGCCGATGACAATTCCTTGCTTACGGATCGGGATATTCAACACGCTCTCACAGCCGATCGACCACAACACCTCGTAATCAGAGAAGACCGCCTTGATGTCTTCGCGCGTTGCCCCACGAAAAATTTTCCCGTCCTCAAGCACTTGCTTCGTCCAAGTGCTCTTCGTCACACGCTTTCGGCCACCCACGGGGTTGATTTGCTGCTGCGTGCTGTACACACGACCCAGCAGCCCGCTCGAAGCGTCGTACGCCAGTACCGTGAAGAGTTTGTGGCCAAACGCATCCTGCAGGCCGCGATCCAGCTCTTTCCAGAAAGTCTCAACCGGCTCGCCCCGATGCAAGGAAAATGCTAGCGAGCTAATGATCGACATCGAATTAGGTTCATCCATATCTATACCCTCGCCTTCGCTTGCCGGAGGCTTGCGCCACGTTCGTTACCGATGCCATATTCATCCGCCGTGATCTCTTCCAGCGTTTTCCCGCTGGTCGACACGCCCAGAAAGATGACTGCGAGTGCCCCGATCATCAAAATGACGGTAGTCATTCCAAATACGCCTGCGAAGCCCCAGATCGGGTAGATGTAGCCCACCAGCATTGGGGAGCAGATCGCGCCGATGCGACCAAACGCGGATGCCGTGCCCATGCCCGTCGCCCTGAGATGCGTCGGGAAGACTTCAGGCGTATAGGCATATTCACCAGCATTTACGCCATTCATCGCGAACGACATGAAGATGGACGCGAGCACGACGGCGGTGTCGCCCTGCGCGAACGCCAACCAGATGCCGGCGAGGCAGGCAAGTCCCATATAGGTGACGATCGTCCCCTTGCGGCCAATCTTCTCGCAGAAGTAGGCGGACGAGTAGTAGCCCGGAATTTGCGCCAGATAAATCAGGATCGACACGGAGAAGCTCTTCGTAATCGTCATGCCGCGCGCCACCAGCAGTCCCGGGATCCACACGAAGAACGCGTATGAGCAGAAAGTGACGGCGAGCCACAAACACCAGGACATGGCAGTCGTCTTGGCCAGAGGCGGCTTCCACAGAAGCTTCAGATTGCTAAAGAAGGAGCCCGACTCGCGAGGTTGAAAAATGTACCCCGGGACCGGAACAACCGGAGGCAGTGCCACACCAGAGCGTTCAATACGACGTTCGATGTCCGAGACAACGGCATCCGCTTCGTCGTGCCGTCCACGCATTTCCAACCAGCGCGGTGATTCGTGCAGCGAACGGCGCCACCACAGCAAAACGACAACGGGCAATGACACGACTATCAGCGAAATGCGCCAGCCTTCGGGGCCGAGCGGAATCACAAAGTAGCCAATCAGTGCTGCGGCAACGAAACCGAAGGAGAAAAATCCTGCGAGTGCACCCGTGAAAGCGCCGCGATAGCGGTTGCTCACAAACTCGACAAGGAAGGGGGCGATGATTGCGCCTTCGGCACCCATGCCGATGCCCGAGATGGCGCGCAGCAGAGCGAATGTGTGCCAGTCATTTACAAACGCATTGGCAAACGTAAGCACGCAGAAGAACGTCAGCGCCCACATCATGACGACCTTGCGACCAAAGCGATCGCCAAGCAACCCAGCAAATAGCGCACCTACCAAAAAGCCTACGTAAGTGCTACTGCCGAGGATGCCAGTTTCAAAACTGGTCAGATGCCACTTGATGCGTACCACGGGAAGAATGAAAGCGATGATGCCGGCATCAACGGCTTCGAACATGAACCCCAGACCACCCATGATGAGCAGTATGAGGTGGAAGCGGCTGAACGGGAGCCGCTCGAGCCGCGCTGCTATTGGTGACATAAAGACTCCGCAGTGAAGGAATCGCTGAACAATCTTGAACAACGACTGCCGGATCAATCATTAGTGCGTCCAATATCTTGGATCCAAAATCCGGTGTCAAGCTGGGGCACGCCCTATTACACTTTTAACCGGGTAAACCCTTGTCAATCAGAGGCTTTGGAGAAGCTGACCTTCGTGCAGGGAATCGTCGTACTAGAACGTGTGACGCACACCAACGCGAACAGCGATCTGGTTTGCCGTGCTTGAGGGCGTCAGGAACGACAGCGCAGCGACGGCTTGCTTCCCCGTCGAATCAGTGCCGGTAGCATGTTCCCAGGCCGTAATCGCGTAAAATAAAGTCCGCTTTGAGAGCGAGTACTCCGTGCCGAAATTTACTTGGCTGTACTTCGCCGTCTCTGCCTTCGTATAGTCATACGAGACACCCATCAGCCACGCTGGCGTGATGTTGTAGGCGCCGAGCGCCTCGAAATTGTTGAAGGTCGCAGTCCCTGAAAAAGGCGTCGACGATGTGCGAACGACGTCTTCGAAGCGGGTATTGGTGTAAATAAATCCGAGCTGTGCCGCCCCGATTTTGTAGTTCACGCCCGCTCCTGCCACCTGCAGGGTCTGAGCAGAGGTATAGCCGCTAAATGTCGGATTCGTGATTGGATTGACGAACGTCGTGCCTGCGGCCGGATTCGCGGTAGCATCGTAAATAGACGTGCCCGGGTTCCTTACGCGCGAAAACACGGCGCTTGCGCTCAGTGCGTTATAGCCGTAGGTGACGCTCAGTGATTCCTTGCGGCCATTAGCGAAATCGCCCGCCACCCCACCTAAGCTGAACAAAGCCGATACCTTGAAGCCGCCGTAAACTGGCGACAGATATTTGATCGAATTGCTAAGCGAATAGTCGCCCCACATGTTGTCGACGTCTGCTGCGTGAGTTCCCAGAATGCCGGCGAACTTGAAGGCGCCCGACAGCGGAAGCAAGGAATCCAGCACGAGGTCATATTGCCGCCCGAGCAGGACCGATCCAAAGGGGCTACCAAGACCCACGTAGGCCTGCCGCCCGAACTCGCGGCCGCCGTTGTTGAACTTCCCGGTGTTCACGTCGAACCCGTTCTCAAGGCGTGCCACCGCGCTGTAGCCGCCCCCCAGGTCCTCGTTCACGAAAAAGCCCCACTTACTGCTCCCCAAGGCTCCGTTGGATGCCTGGTAGTCCTGGTGACCGCCTTGGTTGTTGGTAAAGGTAATACCGTCGTCCACGACGCCGTAAAGCGTGACCGTACTTTGCGCATGGATCGCGGCGGAAGAAGCCATCAGCACAGTCATTCCAACAAGCTTCTTTTTCACAAATTTCTCCTGGAGTTTGACAAGATTAATTGAGGATTACTGTGTTATTAAGGTGGCTCGAACGAGACCTTCACATCCTTCCTGAGTGCTCGAAACTCGCTTGGAAGCAAGTATTTCCGGTTACAAGTTATGCGCGCTTCGCCGGCTTGACTGTCGCAAGAGGATTGGACTGAAGCGTTCATAGCGGGACGAAATTTTCATTTCGCGTTCAATATCTTGGATCCAATATCAATGGTCAAGTAATTTTCGCCGGGCGTTTTCGCTAAGTTGTTTTTGGACGAAATAAGCGAATATCACGTATCCTGTGAATGGTAACTCGCCGTTTGGAGCGGTCGCTGGTCTTGCGCAAACAACCAATTTTTGTCAATTGCATATTGTATCCAATGTTGCATGAAACCGATTTACCGCTTGAATCACTCTTTGGATCGACATGGACAACATGGTTAATTTGACTCTGGCGGAGCTATCCGGGCTCTCCAACCGGGTGCTCACGGCAAACGGAATGGCGGCCGATCACGCTCAGGCGATCGCGGAAGTGATCGTCGCAGGACAGCGTGACGAATGTCAGTCACACGGAATCTACCGGTTGATTGTCTGCGTCAACACGTTGCGCAACGGCAAGGTGGTTCGCGATGCAAAGCCTGAACTGATCGATGTTTCGCCAGCGCTGGTTCGTGTCGATGCCAAGTTCGGCTATTCCCAGCTGGCGTTTCAGATGGGAAGCAAGGTGCTGGTTCAAAAGGCTCGGCAGGTCGGGATCGCAGCGTTGGCGATTAACCATTGCTTCCACTTTTCGGCGCTGTGGCCCGAGGTGGAATATCTCGCCGGCGAGGGCCTCGCAGCTTTGGCAATGACGCCCAGCCATAGTTGGGTTGCACCGGCAGGCGGGACCAAACCTCTGTTCGGCACAAACCCAATCGCCTTTGCGTGGCCTCGACCAGGGCGCTTTCCCTACGTGTTTGACTTCGCGACAAGCGCAATCGCGCGCGGGGACATTGAGCTCCACCGGCGGGCCGGCAAGACAATCCCTCTGGACTGGGCTGTAGACGCAACAGGTCAGCCGACTGACGATCCCGCCGCTGCCATGCGCGGCGCAATGATGACATTCGGAGGCCACAAGGGCTCCGCCCTCTGCGCGATGGTCGAATTGCTAGCTGGACCACTCATTGGAGACCTTACGTCTGCCGGGTCGATGGCCTACGACCAAGGCGTTGGCGCAACACCGTGTCACGGCGAATTGATCCTTGCGTTTAATCCATCCATGTTCTCAAGTAGCAACAGTGATGACGACCTTCAGCGTGCCGAAGCGCTTTTTGGCGGCATTGTCGACCAGGGTGCTCGCTTGCCATCGCAACGGCGGTTCGACGCTCGTCTTAGAAGCGAAGCAAACGGTGTAGAAGTGCCCCGCCAACTTCTCGCCGATGTGTTGGCCCTGATACCGGGCTGACCCATTGTTGTCTGCACGCACGCGTTGTCCTTCCCAACGATTTCGTTATGAACCGGACGCATCACGCGGGTTGCGTTTGAACATCGTGATAATCAGGTACACGCCGCCCAGCAGTGTCGCCATCACGCCCGCCGGCATTTCCTGCGGGAACAGGACCCAGCGGCCGAGCCAGTCGGACGCGACCATCAGCGCCGCGCCCAGGGCCGCCGAAATGAACAGCAGCGGCACAGCCCGCCGGATACCGAGCATGCGTGTCATGTGCGGCGCCATGAGGCCGATAAATGACAGCGGGCCGATCACCAGTGTCGCCACCGCCGTCAGCAGCGCGCTCAACAGCAGCAGCACAAAACGCGCGACGGCAATGTTTACTCCCAAGCCTCGCGACACGGCCCCGCCCAACGGCAAGATTTCAAGCCAGCGCCGGCAAAACGGCACCGCGCCAAGCGCCGCCAGCGCAACCACGGCCACGACACCTGCTGCATCCGCGCTGACGTTATATGTCGACCCTGCGAGCAGGTTGTAGAGAACGATCACGCGGGGATCGTCGCTGGCGACGGCAATCGTCGACACTGCCTGGAAGACGGCGCTGATTGTCACGCCGGCGAGTATCAGCGTGTCGGGTGCATAAGAAGATTTGCGTGCAAAGAGCAGCAGCGCGCCCAGCGTAATCACAGATCCGCACGCGCACCAGACAAGGAACGTCGGCAGCCCAGGACTGGCCGTGAGGAAAAGTGCCCCGGTGAGCCCCATCGAGCCGCCGGCCGTGATGCCGAGCAGGTCGGGACTCGCCATCGGATTGCCGGTCATGCGCTGGACAATACCGCCCGCGAGCGCGAGCAGCACGCCTACGCCCATTGCCGCGACTACGTGTGGCAAGCGCAGGAACAGCAACGCAGCGATCTCGTCCGGGCGGCTGACATGCCAGCCTTCCAGACCTCGCCCCACACCAAGCGACAAGCCGATGACCACCAGCAAGAGCAGTACGCAGACGCCCGTCGTGAAAACCAGCGCGCGCGATGACAGCGCCTCTGAATGGATCGCGGGCGCATGGTTCCGGTCGGGCCGTCCACGCAAGCGCCGCAACATGACCAGCAGCAGCGGTGCGCCCAGCAACGTGGTGATCGCGCCGGCCGGAATCGTGGTTCCGTACCGCCCCGCGAATTCCTGCGCGATCTGATCCGCCAGCCACAGCAGCGCTGCGCCGAATAACGGCGACCACAACATCCGGTCGCGCAAACGGCGCACGCCAGCAAGTCGCGCAAGCGTCGGTGCAGCGAGTCCAATGAAGCCGATCACACCCACTGCGCTCACCACGAACGCGGTCACGAGCAAGGTCAGGAAGAGCGCCGCGCCGCGAGTCATACGCAACGACACACCCAGGCTGCTGGCGACGGTGTCACCCAGATCGAATACGGCCATGGGCCGCGTGCACAGCAGCAGCAACGCCACGCATGGCACGAGTCGCACGAGCAGCGCCAGCGCGACGCTCCAGTCGTGCTGGCCCAGCGAACCGCCGCCCCAGATCATCAGGGCGCTCAACAAGTCATAGTGGGAGATCGCGAGCGCGAAACTCAGCGCGCCGCAGCACAGGTTGACGATCATGCCGCCGAGGATCAGCGCGAGCGGCGAGATGCCGCGTCGCGCAGCCAACGCGAAAACAATCGTCAATGCCACTGCGCCACCGGCCAGCGCAACCCCGTCGCGGCCCGATATCAGCAAGCCGGGGGCGTAGACAGTCGTTATCGAGAGCGCAAGATAGGAGCCGGAGAAGATCCCGAGCGTCATCGGTTCGGCAAGGGGGTTGCGCAGCACCTGCTGGGTGGCCACGCCCGCAATCCCGAGCGCCGCGCCACACAACCACGCGACCGCGATGCGCGGCAGGTCGCCGTAGTGGACAAGCAGCTGCCGCAGATCCGTGGGCGAAGGAGCCGTCAACGCTTGCCACCACAATGACGCCGGCAAGCGCTCCTCCAGCCTGTGCAGCGACAACAGCGCGGCCAGCACGATCACAAGACAAACCGGAAGGAGTGGCCAGCCTCGTGCGGGCGCCCCGGGGACGGTCGCGACGCTTTTCATGCGTGCTCCTTCGCGGCAGTGGTCTGCTCGCCGGTCTGCTCGAAGGCATCGACAAGAACGCGGGCGAAGAGCATCGCGGATAGGACGCATCCGTCGGGCGGAACACGCGGCAGGCCCACCATGCGGCCCTCGTTAGTGAACGGCATGGCGTGCCACAAGGGACTGGTTTTCATCATGTTCGCAACGGAGGACGCAAGCGGCTTCATGTAGAGCAGGGCCGCGTCCGGCACGCTGCCCAACACGTCGAAACCGGTGGTGGAGTAGGCGCCCGAGTGGACCGCGTTTCGTAGTCCGAGCGTGGTCATCAGTTCGCCGTAGAAGCTGTTCGGACCGAACACGCGCACGTGCGCTTCATCGATAAAATTCACCATGTAAAGCGGCCTGCCCTTTTCACTACCTGCACCACCTGCGCCGCCCACACTACTTACACCTGGCAGCGCGGCAAGCGCCGTGCGCGCGTGGTCGAGCGCCGTGTCCGCTTGCATGAGCAGTGCTTCGGCACGCGCTTCACATCCCAGCAAACGCGCGAGCTGCAGCGTTTCGGCACGTGCCGCGCAATAAGGTGCTTCACTCGAACGGTAACGCCCGAGCGTGACGGTAGGCGCAACCTGCTCGAGCGCGGTCCGAAGTCTCGCATGAGCCGGCGAGATGACGATCAGGTCAGGCTTTAACGCGAACAGCAATTCCATGTTGGGCTGGAACATCAGGCCGAGATCGACCACCGACGCGGGCACATCGCATGCCGTAAAATTTCGGCGAAAGTCCCGGGTATTCGCGATCCCGACCGGCACCACGCCAATCGACAACACCATCTCCGTCAGTCCCCAGTCGAGCACGACAATACGGCGCGGCGTAGCGGCGGAACCCTCACCAGCAAGTGCAACATCGGACAGTGCGGTTGCGGCAAGTGCGCCGGCGCCCAGCAGCGCGGAAAGCATGGCGCGTCGGTTCATTGCATGAGGTCGGAAAGGATGGATTGCATGTCGTCGGTCAAGCGGTCTTGTCCTTGTCCTGCTGCCGCCGCGCGCGCTCGCGCCGTCGAGACGACGGCGGCAAATGCCTCGAGCGTCGGCGCAGCGAACAGCGCCGCGAGTTCAACTTCGACTGATAACTGCCGCGAAATTCGCCGCTGGACCTGGAGGCTGAAAATAGAGTCACCGCCGAGTTCGAAGAAGTTGTCGCGGCGGCCTACCCGTTCAATTTGTTCTATACCAAGCACGTCGGACCAGATCCCCGCGATAACCGCTTCTACTTCGCCTTGCGGTGGTTCGTAATGCCTCGCGACGAGAAGTTCGGGCGATGGTAGCGCATGCCGGTCCACCTTGCCATTGGGCGTCAACGGCAACGTGTCGAGCACGACTATCAACGCGGGAACCATGTAGTCGGGCAGGACGTCGTGCAATGCGGCTTTCAGGGCCGGCCCGTCGATCACCGTATCGGTCTGTGCGCTCACGTATGCAACAAGACGCGTGTTGTCGTGAAGGATTGCTACCGCGGCCCGCACGCCGGGTAACGCAAGCAGCGCCGTCTCGATCTCGCCCAGTTCAATACGGAAGCCGCGCAGTTTCACTTGATGATCGATGCGTCCGAGGAACTCGAGCTGCCCCGAGCTGTTCCAGCGTGCCAGGTCACCGGTCCTGTATAAGCGCCCGCCTCTGTTGGTCTTATCTAACGGATCGGGTACGAACCATTCCGCCGTCAGCGCCGCACGGCTCAGATAACCCCGCGCCAGTCCCGCACCGCCCATGTAGAGTTCGCCCGCCATGCCCTGCGGCACGAGACACAGCGCCGCGTCCAACACATACGCTGTGCGCTCGCCGACAGGGACGCCGATCGGTGCATACGCGCTGTGGAATTCCGACGCCCCGTCGGCGCTCCACACAGTCGACGTGATCACCGTTTCCGACGGCCCATACGCGTTGAAAATCCGCTCGGGTTTCAGGTGCTTCTTGACGGTTTCGAAGCCGCTTCGCGACCAACCTTCCCCACCGACAATGCACGTTCTGACCGACACCGTTTCGGGCTCGATCTCCTGAGCAAACGCATTGATATACGCAGGCGGCAAATCCAGTATCGATATGTTTTGCGCCTCTATCTCGGCCGCGAGCCGCTGAGCCGGCCAGACGGTGTCATCGCGCAATACGATCGCCGCGCCACTGAGTAGAGGAGCCAGCCACTGCTCAGCGGCGGCATCGAAGCTGATAGAAGCGAAGTGCAGTTGCCGGTCTTCCGGGGTGATGCCGTAGCGAGATGCAATCGCCATGCAATGCATCGACAGCGCTCTGTGTGCCACCGCCACGCCCTTGGGCTTGCCAGTAGAGCCCGATGTGTAGATCACATACGCCAGGTTCCCGCCGGCGAGCTTTACCGGCGGATTGCATGCCAACTCCGCCGATACATCCAGCGTGTCCAGATCGAGCCGTGTGAGTCCCGTTTCCGAAGGCAACCGTCCATGCAAATGCGACTGCGTGATCAGCAAAGTGATCGCGCTGTCGGCCACCATATGAGCGAGACGTTCGACGGGATACGCCGGGTCCAGCGGTACGTATGCGCCACCCGCTTTCAGGACAGCCAGGAGGCCCACGATCATATCAACCGAACGCGCGACTGCAAACCCGACCCGCACCTCCGGTCCCACGCCTTCCCGCATCAAACGATGCGCGAGGCGGTTTGCCCGTGCGTTCAGTTCGCCGTAACTCAAGCGGAGATCACCGGCCACGAGCGCGAGTGCATCGTGTTGCTGCTGTTCGCGCGCTTCAATCAACTTGTGCACCGGCTGCGCGTTGTCTGTTGACGCAGCCAATGTGTCGGCATTGCCCAACGTCAGTAACGCATGCCGCTGCGCGCCATCGAGCAGGTCGAAGTCAGCAAGCAGCCGGTCCGCTGCGCCCGCAAACGCGTCCAGCAGGCGACCCGTTTGCTGTGCAATGCCTGCTATGTCGCGGTCGGAGAATGCCTCATGCGCAAACCGGCAGTCCAGCTTCAGGGTATCGGCGAGCATCACGCCCAAGGTCAGCGGATAGCTGGTTTCATCGCAGGCACGTACGTTGTCGATCGTCAGGCCACCGGGCGATGCATCCTTCAGCGCGGTATCGACGGGATAGTTCTCAAAGACCACGACGGTATCGAACAGACCCTGGGGCGTTGCACCGGCCCAGCGCTGGATCTCGTACAACGGAGTGTGCGCGTGTTCCTGCGCCGTCATGCCTAGCAGCTGTAATTCGCGCAGCCAGCCGCCCAGGCGCTTGCCGGCATGCGGCTGCGCGATCACCGGCAGCGTATTGATGAAGAGGCCGAGCAACTGCGATGCACCGGCGAGGCCGGCAGGCCGGCCAGCCAGTGTTGCGCCGAAGGTCACTGTGGGCTGGTTCGTGTAGCGATGCAACAACAGCGCCCATGCGGCCTGAACCAGCGTGTTCACCGTCACCCGTTCTTGGCGGGCAAATGCAACGAGACGTGCGGTCGACGGCGCATCCAGTTCAAACGTATGCTGGCCGTAGCCCCCGTCCGTCCCGCTACCGCTACCGGTGCGCTCATAACGGCTCGCGACTGCTGTAGCCAGCCGCGTTGGTTCCTCGATTCGCTTTACCTGCTCGCGCCAGTGCACAGCGCTCGCGTGCGCGTCGTGCTTCTGCAACCAGCCGATATAGTCACGATACCGACCCCCGTGCGCGGGCACGCTCTGTCCGCTGTAGTGGCGCAGCACTTCGCCGAGCAATTGCGCGACACTCCAGCCGTCCATCAGCACATGATGGTGCGTCCAGATGAAGTGATAGCGATGTGTATCGACACGCACTAGCGCCAGCCTTTGCAACGGCGCACGCGTAACATCGAAACCTTGCTTGAGATCGGCTGAGGCCAGATCGTCCAGCGCAGCAGCGAGGTCGTGCCGGCCACGCAAGTCGTGGTGCTTCAGCGGTAGTTCCACGGACCGTGCCACCCATTGCAGCCAGCCCTCGCCCTGCGGCACAAAGCCCGTTCGCAGGATGTCGTGCCGCGCCGTTACCGCGGTCCACGCCGCACTGAAACGCGCGACATCCAGTCCATCGATATCCGCCCGTAACTGATTCAGGTACACGCTGCTGCCGGGCGCATACAGGGTGTGGAACAACATGCCCGACTGCATGGGCGACAGCGGATAAATATCTGCGACATTGTTCATCGTCAGTGGCAACCGGTCGAGTTCTTGCTGCGTCAATGAAATTAACTCGAAGTCCGACGGTGTTACGCCAGTGTTGCCGCTCGTGCAATGCTCGATCACGCTTTCCAGTTCTGCGCGGATTACATCGATCAGCCCTTCAACCGTGCTCGCCCGATAACGCTCGCCGCTATAACCCACGCTTAACGTGAGCGCGCCGTCCAGCACCTTGCCGCTGACGGACAAGTCATGCGGCAACGGCGCACCTTCGTCTTGCGAACGGCCAGCCGCTTCGGGCGCGGGTTGCCATGCCGACGTTGCATCAAAGCTCTGGTCGAACTGGCCGAGATAGTTGAACACTACCCGCGACGGTTCGATGCTGCCAAGCGCGTGCCGGTCCGCGTCGTCACCGAGGTATTTGAGCACGCCAAACCCGAGGCCCCGGTCCGGTACCCGGCGCAGCGCTTCCTTGACGCGCCCAAGCGCCGTGCCCACATCGCCCTGCGGCTCGAGAGAGAGGGGATACAGGCTCGTGAACCAGCCAACCGTGCGACTCAGGTCGACATCATCGAACAAGTCTTCACGGCCGTGCCCTTCAAGGTCGATGCGGATTCGCTCCCCTCCAGTCCAGTTGCAAAGCGCGCGGCCCAGTGCAGTCAGAAGCAGATCGTTGACATGCGTGCGGTACGCAGCAGGCGCCTCCTGCAACAGCCGCTGCGTCCAGGCGCGGTCGAGTCTGAGCGTAGCGTGCTGCTGATGGGCCACGATGTTCGCGCCAGTCGGAAAATCGCAGGGCAAGCCAGCCGGTGTGCGTGCCATGTCCAGCCAGTAGTCGAGTTGCGCACGCAGCGCCGCGCTCGTTGCGTGGCGAGCGAGGCGTGTCGCCCACTGATCGCATGAGGTTGTCTTCGGCGGCAACGTGACGGCATCGCCGGCCTGCAACCGCTCATAGGCCGTTTGCAAATCCGCCAGCAAAATCCGCCACGACACGCCGTCCACCGCCAGATGGTGGATCACCAGCAAGAGCCGCCAGCTTCCGTCGGCAAGATTGATCGCCAGCGCTCTGAGCAGCGGTCCGTGCCCGAGATCAAGGCTGCGTTGAGCTTGATCGCATGACGTCACGATGTCAGCCGGCGTAGCCGCTTCGCGGACCCATAGCAAGTCAGCCGACGGTTGCTCGCTAGCCAATGTCCATCGGCCGCTTGCGTCTTGTGCAAGCCGAAGCCGCAGCGCGTCGTGGTGCTGCACCAGCGCATGCAGCGCGCGCTCCAGCAGCGCAGTGTCCAGCGGCTCGCGACTCGCCAGCAGCACCGCCTGGTTCCAGTGATGCCGCTGCTTCATAGGCAGGTCGAGGAACCATGTCTGCATCGGCAAAAATGCCTTGGTGGTGTCCTGTATTGCCGCGTTAGTGCCGACTGCGGTTGCACCAACCGGCTCGGCGACGGCGGCCAGTTGCACCACGGTCTGACGCTCGAACAGTCGACGGGGAGTCACCTTCCACCCGGCCAGCCGTACACGCTCCACAATCAGCAGGCTCAGGATCGAGTCACCGCCTAACTCGAAGAAGTTATCGTCGCGGCCGACACGTTCGACACCCAACACCTCCTGCCAGATGCGTGCCATTGCCGCTTCGATGTCGCCTTGCGGCGCTTCCCAAACTCGTTCCGTCTGAGCAGGCGCGAGCAGCGCACGGCGATCCACCTTACCGTTCGGCGACAGCGGCAGACGCTCGAGTTCAACCCACGCGGACGGCACCATGTATTCCGGCACGACGTCGTGCAGATTCGCAGCCAGTAGATCGCGCCGCAGCACATGACCCGCACGCGCCGTCACATATGCGACCAGCCGCTTGCCGCCCGGCCCGTCCTGCGCCACGACGACGGCTTCATCGACACCCGGCAAGGTCTGCAATACCGCCTCTATCTCACCCGGCTCAATGCGAAAGCCCCGGATCTTGACCTGATGATCGAGCCGTCCGAGATAGTCGAGTGCCCCATCCTCACGCCAGCGCGCAAGATCACCCGTGCGATACAGCCGCTCACCATCCACGCACGGATCGGGCACGAAACGCTCTGCCGTCAGCCCCGGCCGGTTGAGATAACCGCGAGCCAGTCCCGCGCCACCCAAATAGAGTTCGCCCGCGACACCCACCGGCAAACGATTCATCGACTGATCAAGCACATGCGTGCTTACGTTCGCGATCGGCCGGCCGATCGGCACGACCGGATCGCCTGCTTGACAAGTCCAGTGCGTGACGTCGATAGCTGCTTCGGTCGGGCCGTACAGGTTATGCAATTGAACCTGCGACAGCCGTTGCAGCGCACGATCCTGCAGCGTGGCCGGCAACGCTTCGCCGCTGCAGATGATCTGGCGCAGGCTCACGCAAACGGCGCCGTCACCATCGAGTGAAGCGATGAAGGCCTGCAACATCGGCGGCACGAAATGCAGCGTGGTCACCTTGAAGCGGTCGATCAATTCAACCAGACGTGCAGGGTCCCGATGATCGCCCGGCCCGGCTACCGCCAGACGCGCGCCGAACATGAGTGGCCAGAAGAACTCCCAGACCGACACGTCAAAGCTGAAGGGTGTCTTTTGCAGGACGGTATCGGTCGCGTCGAGCCGGTATGCGGCCTGCATCCAGGCCAACCGATTGAACAATGCGCCGTGGCGATTCGCCGCGCCTTTGGGACGTCCTGTCGAACCTGACGTATAGATCACGTAGGCCAGGTTTTCCGAGTGAATCTGAACATCAGGACGAAGCTGGGATTCACCCGACGTATCCAGCACGTCCAGTTCGAGCACGGTGCACGCGTCGTCCGGTGGCAAATGCTGGTTCAGGCGTTCGCGCACAGCGCGCTGCGTAAGCAACAGCCCTAAGCCACTGTCGCTGATCATGCAGGCTAGCCGCTCGGGCGGATAATCCGGATCGAGCGGAACGTAAGCGCCACCTGCCTTCAATATCGCCAGCAAGCCGACCACCATCTCCACCGACCGCTCAAGGCCGATCCCGACCTTCACTTCCGGTCCAACGCCAAGCTTCACTAGCCGATTCGCGAGTTGGTTAGCCCGCTGATCGAGATCGCGATACGTCAGTACTTCGTCGACGAACAATAGCGCGGGTGCATGCGGTGTCTTTATCGCATGGCGTTCGAATAAACGGTGAACAGGCTCTGCTTCGCCAAACGCCGCAGATTGCGTGCACCAGGCCAAAAGGCGCGACAGTTCCTCTTCATCGATAAACGCAATCTCCGCCACCGGCCGATCCGGATCGCGGCACAGGCCGCTCAGCATTGCTTCGTAGTGGCGGCCGAGCCGCGCGATGGTCTCAGGACGATACAACGCGCCGTCATAGCGTGCGGTACATGCGATGACGTTGGCGCTTACGCGTATGTCCATGCTCAGGTCAAACTTAGCCGCCTGACTTTCCGTGTCGACGATATCGACCTCGAGACCGGCCAGTTGTAACTTCCCCGAAGCGGCAGCGGCCTGCACGTTGAAGAGCGTCTGGAACAGCGGGTGACGATCGGCTTCGCGCTTCACGCCCAACGCATCGACGAGCGTGGCCAGCGTGACGTTGCCATGATCGAGCGCGGCGCGGGTGTCGTTGCGTACCGCCTGCAGCAGCGAGCGTCCGCTCATGGACGGCTGGACACGCGCGCGATACACCTGGGTATCGACAAAAAGACCAATCAGGTCTTCGCTTTCCTCACGGGTTCTTCCGCTCGTCGGCACGCCGATACAGAAGTCGTCGCTGCCGGAATGGCGCGACAACACCAACTGCCACGCCGCCATCAGCACGCCAAACAGCGTGCAGCGCTCGGCCTTGCAGCGCGAGCGCAGGGCGTCAGCAGTTGCTTCAGTCAGCGTAAAAGTATGGGTACGCGCCAGACGTTCCTGAGCCGGGGCTCGAGTGAAATCGACTGGCAGTTCGAAACCTGCATGGGGCGAGCCGATGTACTCGGTCCACCACGCCACGTCGGCGCGGGCTTTTTCGCCTGCCAACATATCGCGTTGCCAAGCGGCGAAATCGGCGTACTGCCACGTCAAGTCTGGTAATTCAGAAGCCGCTTCGTCACGCACGATCCGGCCGTAAGCGTGGGCGAGCTCACGCGCGAAGATCGCGGTAGACGTTCCGTCCGAGACAAGATGATGCGCCACGACAGACAGCACATTCCATTGCGCCGACATCACGAAAACCCGCAAGCGGATCGCCCCTTGCGTGGTGAGCTCGAATGGCTGCCGAGCCTCATGAGCAAGCGCTTCTGACAGCGCTTTGTCACGTGCATCGGCTTGAAGCGAGGAAAGATCGGTCAATGGCAACGACACATCGGCCGGTGCATCGACGATCTGAAAAGGCTTGCCATCCCGTTCCGTAAAACGGGTACGCAATACTGCCTGCCGTGTACGTACGACATTGAGCGCCTGTTCGAGCGCGCTGATATCGGCAAGTCCGCGCAAATGAAAAACGCGCGCCAGATGGTAGGCGGTGGACAGCGGCGCGAGCCGCTGCATGAACCAGAGTCCTTCCTGCGCAGGAGACAGCGGCTGGGGTCCGGCCTGCTCGCCGGGCGTCGTTAAATCTCTCGTCGAAAAAAACCGCATCGGCGCCGTGCCTCCTGATGAATTACCACTGATACTTCAATCCCGCGAGGACGAGCCGGCCTTGAGCCCAGTTGCACGAGCCATTGCTGCACGACGCCATGTAACGGCGATCGAGCAGGTTGCTTGCATTGAGCGAGCCGGTCCAGCCGTGCATGGAAGGGAACGCGCGACCGAGGTCATAACGCAGCGCGAGGTCGACCAGCGTTGCCGACGAGGTCAGGAGCGTGTTTGCCGTATCGCCGTATGAACCGCCGATATAACGCAGGCCCGCGCCAGCTTGCACACCGTTGAGCGGCCCGCTGGTAACCGTATAGTCCGCCCACATGGAGGCGGTATTGCGCGGAATGCCGAGCGGCACCTTGTCCAGGTTCGACGTATTGCTCTTCGTGTTGAGCAGGTTCGTGTACGTGTAGCTGAAGATCAGTTGCAGGTTGCTGGTCAGGCTCGCATGGGCTTCAACCTCGAAACCCTGGGACCGCACTTCGCCGGTCTGCACCTGGAAGTTGATGTTATTCGGGTCCGTGGTCAGCACGTTTTGCTGCGTCAGGTGAAACGCCGATACCGTGACAAAACTGTTGTAACCCTTCGGCTGATACTTCACGCCGACCTCGTACTGCTGGGCGGTAGTCGGCGAGAACGACGTACCCGAGAAGGTCGAGCCGACTTGCGGCTGGAACGACGTCGTATAGCTGGCATACGGTGCAAAACCGTTGTCGAACTTGTACACACCGCCGGCACGCCAGGTGAACGCGCGGTTGAACTGTTTAGTTTGCGCACCCGTCACGTACGACTGACTATCTTCGTTCGTCCAGTCTTCGCGCACGCCCAGCAGGAACGACCACCGGTCGATGTCAATCTGGTCCTGAGCGTACGTACCAAGCTGCTTGACCGACTGCTTGTTCGAGGTGCCCAACTCGAAGGTTGGGTACGGAATGTACTGGCCGTATTGCGGATTCGTAATGCTGAGCGACGGCACATTATTGTCTGCCGATGCGAAGAAAACGTGGTCGAACTGCGTATTCTGGTAGTCGACACCCACGGTCGCCGTATGGGACACAGGTCCCGTGTTGAAACGCGCGGTCGCCTGGTTGTCAAGCGTGTGCGAGTTCAACCGGCCGCTGTTCAAGTACGCCTCGCGCGCCAGCTCCGTACCATTGTTGATATAGCCCAGGTCGTCGGCCACATATTGAACGGTCTGGCTGTTATGAAGGAAACGATAGCTCTGCTTGAACGACCAGATGTCGTTCAGACGATGATCCAACTGATACCCGATAGACTCTTGCGTCTTGCGGAAGCTGTCGAAGGTCGGCTCGCCCGGATAGAAACTACGCGGCAGTTGCGCCACGCCGGTCTGGATCGTGCCCACCACCGGTACGAAGTTATAGATACCCGCCTCGGGGTCTGCCTGATAGTTCGCAAAGACCGTAAACGTCGTGTCTTTTGTCGGCTTCCACGTGATGGTCGGCGAAATAGCGAAACGCTGCTGGTTCACATAGTCCGTCTGCGTGCCGGTATTAAAACCGTCCGCTGTCAAACGGTAGAGCACCTTGCCGTCTTGATCGATAGGACCACTGAAGTCGAAAAACCCTTGCAAGCGCCCGTAGCTGCCGGTCTGGAATCCGACTTCGTGCAGCGGCTCGGCTGTCGGCATCTTGCTCACGAGATTCACCGTGCCACCCGGCGAACCCTGCCCGTACAACACCGACGCCGGTCCGTGCAACAACTCGATCCGCTCGAACATGTACGGATCGAAGCTCGTCACGTTGTAGCCGAAACCGCCGGCCGGGCCGGGCGTGCGCAAACCGTTCCAGAACTCGTCGACGAGAAAACCTCGTGCGTACAGGTACTCGAGCGAATCCGTGTTGGTCCCGCGCTGCTCCGGGTTGATACCCGACGTATAGCGCAGCGCTTGCGCCACGCTCTGCACGTTCTGAATGTCCATCTGGTCACGCGTCACAACCGAGATCGCCTGCGGCGTCTTGATGATCGGCGTGTCGGTCTTGGAACCCGCCGTGCTCTGCTTCGCCACGTAACCCTTCACCGGTCCCGTGCCTGTTTCCGCATCGCGCTGACCTTTCACCACCACAGCCGGCAACTGTTGACCCGCGGCGGCTGCAGCCGGCTGGCCTGATCCGTCCGCCGGTACGACGGCATCACTTTGCGCCAACGCAGAGGTCGCCAGGAACACGCCCGCTGCGATCGGCGCGAGCCGCCAGGGATTCCTTGCGCGCCCGCGCGCCCGGATACGGTCTGCGCCGCGTCGTTCTGATTGTTGTCGTGCCATGGTCTCTTGCAGTTAGTGTGGTTGGATTTGTGAACGCTAATGCGAATGCGAATGATTATTAATAATAGATTATATCGAGGAGCTATTTCTTTGTGTGAAATTTCCCTACTGTCGTGTGGATCTGTCGTGCGGGATCGTCGATCGGGTCAGTCAGGCATGGCCGAGAAAGCGGGCGAGGCTGGCAACGCTCGGGTGATCGAAGACGTCGCCGGGTGAGACTTCATGGCTTAATGTGCGGCGAATACGGGCCACTAGCTTGATGACCAGCAGCGAATCGCCGCCCAGTTCGAAGAAGTCGTCATCGTCGCCGATCGCACCCGGATCGATCTCCAGCAGCGTTGCGAAGAGTGTGCGTAGAGCTGCATCAAGGGCGGGCTCCTGGAGTTGGGGGGTCTGTTGGTCCATGTTCGTTGGGTCTGCCGTCTGTATGGGGGATAAGGGAAACGGGGTGGGTCATGCGTCTGCGGAACGTGCGAATTGCGAGCGCTCGACCAGCTCGCTCATCGCCACGACAATCTTGCGAGGTCCCTGATAGGGATCGCGAGCGTGCGCGACAAGCATGTTGTCGAGCATCAGCACATCGCCGGCGCGCCAGTCGAAACGCACCGCACAGCGCTCGTACGCTTCACCGATCAGGGCGATGTCGTCGTCGCTGATCGCGCTGCCGTCGCCGAAATACGCGTGCCGTGGCATACGTTGGAGCCCGACCGTATCGAGCAGATCCATCCGGAGATCCGGTGCGAGGCAGACGATGTGATGCAACTGCACCTGATTGAAGAACGACCGCTCGCCGGTCAGCGGATGCACGATCACCGCCGGACACACGGTGCGTGTCTGCAGCTCGTCGTTCGGCAGCCATTCGTACCGCACACCCGCCGCGTCGCATCGTGATTCCACCGCACGCCGGTCGTCGGTATCGAAGAATTCGCGCCACGGCACATCCAGACCGCGAGTAAAGGTGCGCACGTACATCAACTGCTTGCGCTCGAACGTATCGATCAGTTGCGCCGGCAACTGCCGCAGCATCTCGCGGCAATCGACAATGGGCGTAGCGCCGCCCGACGCAGACGCCAGTTCGCAGAAGAAAAATTGGCGACGCGGCCAGCGCGACAGGTGCGAGCTTTCGTTGTGGTAAAGGATCATCTGCCGCTCGGGGTACGGCGTGGAACGATAGGTATTGCGGCCGCCCTCCTTCTTTGGCAGGTCGCCATATTCGCCATACAGCGCCGGTGAAATGGCTTCGGCGAAGGCTTCGAAAGCAGCGGGTCCCGGCAGGCCAAAATCGCGGAACAGAATGGCGCCGTGGCGGGCGAGCCAGGTCTCGAGTTCCTCGCGATGCGCGTCGATCCAGCCGGGTAAATTGTTAATCGGAACGGTTGGTGTCAGGACGATGGGCAAGCGTGAGTCGGCGTTGAAAAAAGAGGTCTCGACGCAAGCATCGGCGATCGGGGTCGCGTTCATAAATGAGTGGTCTCGTTCATTGCGAAATGGTTTCCCGTACCCGATGGAGCACGGCGTCGGGCGAGTTGTCGGGAAGCGTCCGGTCGAGATCGAGCCGTGCATCCGGATTGGCCGATACCTGATCCAGCAAGTCACGCCACAATCCGAACCACCGCTCCACCGTGGACCTTAAGAATAGCGAGGATGCGTACACCCATTCGACCTCGTAACCGCCATCGGCTGGTTCCACGAACAGCGCCATGTCGAATTTCGATTGGGTTGTCTGCGGGCGCAACAGTTCGATCGCAAGACCCGGCACGCTTGCGTTTTTGCGCGGCAGGTCGCGCAGTACGAACAACATTTGCAGCAGCGGATTTGCATCACGCCGACGCGACACGGCAAGCGCGTCGACAATCCGGTCGAACGGCAACGCCCGATGTTCAAGCGCTTCCCAAGCTGAATGCTTCGCGGTGTCTAGCCATGCGTTGAAGCTCGACGTGCTCACGCCGTCTGCGGTTATGCGAGAGCGGACCGGCAACACGTTGATGAAAAAGCCGATCAGCCCTTCGAGCTCGGTGCGCTCGCGCCCTGCTACGTCGGTTCCAATCAGAAGATCGGGCTGGCCCGTCAGCTTGTGCAGGAACAGTTGGAAACTGGCAAGCAGCACACCGAACGGCGTCATACCGCGCGCGCTTGCGAGCGTCCTGACCCGCCCGCCCGTCTCTTGAGATAACGACAGTCGCGCAGTGCCGCCATCGTGAGAAGCGACCGGCGGACGCGCACGGTCAGCCGGCAAGGCCAGGAAATGCGGAGCATTCGCCAGATACGTGCGCCAGAAGTCCTGTTCGTCACGCACCTTCACAGGAGTCAATTGTTCGCGCTGCCACGCCGCGTAGTCCGCGTACTGGACCCGCAAGGCCGGCAACGCGGGCGGTATGCCGCTGCGCCGTGCGCGATACCCGGCGCACAGCTCATCGATAAGAACATGCACCGACGCACCATCCGCCACGATGTGATGAAGTACAAGAATCAACACGTGATGGGACGTATCGAACCTGAGAAGCAACGCACGCACCAGCGGTGGCGCAGCAAGGTCGAATGGACGGTTCGCTGCATCGGTCAGGTAACGGGCGACGGCCTGTTCGCGCTGCGCATCGGGCAATGCGCTGCAGTCGACCAGCGGCATTGATACATCAATATGATCTGCAATTGTCAGGAAAGGATCGCCGTCATGCTCGTCAAACGACGAGCGGAGGACTTCATGCCGGTCCACCAATGACGCGAGGCTCGCATGCAGGAAGTTTGGATCCAGGTCACCGCGCAGGTCCAGGCCCGCGGCCATGTTGTACGACGCGAGACCACAGCCCGCCAACTGGTCCACGATCCAGATGCGTTGCTGCGTGAGCGATAGCGGCATCTCCTGCTGCCGTTCGACGATACGGATCGTTGACGTCTCGCTTCTGACCGGGTGTGCATCGCACGATAGTTCATCGATACGCACAGCGAGCGTCTGAAGCGTCGGTGCGCTGAACACTGCGCGCAGCGGCAACTCGATCGGCCACTCGGCTCGCACGCGCGACACCATCCGCATGGCGGCGAGTGAATGACCGCCGAGCGCGAAGAAGTTGTCGTCGCGGAGGATGATGCTTTCGGGTTTGCTTTCGGGTTTGCTTTCGGGTTTGCTTTCGGGTTTGCTTTCGGGTTTGCTCTCGGCCAGTCCCAGCACCTCGGCCCAGATACGTGCAAGTGCGATTTCGGTTGCGCCCTGCGGCACGCGGTGAACGCTAGCGCCGCTTTTTGTCGCTGTGCGCGCCAGTTCGCCCAACGCCTGCCGATCGAGCTTGCCGTTGCGGTTGAGCGGCAACGCGTCGAGCACGCGCAAACTTGACGGCACCATGTAGTCCGGCAGGGCAGCTGCGAGTTGCTTCTTCAGCAGGGCGGTATCGAGCGTACATCCAGCCTTTGCTGTTGCAAACCCAGCCAGACGCCCCGCTGCCGAGACAATCACCGCTGCATCGAGCACGCCATCCAGCGCACGCAACCGCGCAGCAATCTCGCCCGGCTCCACGCGATAACCGCGAATCTTGACCTGATCGTCAATGCGGCCAAGATATTCGATAGCGCCATCCGCCAGCCGGCGTGCCCGGTCGCCGCTGCGATACAACCGCGCGCCTCTTGTGTAGGGATCGGGAACGAAGCGCTCCGCGGTCATTCCAGGCTGGCCCAGATAACCCCGCGCGACACCCGCGCCGCCCAGATACAGTTCGCCGATTTCGCCTGCACCGACGGGGTTCATGTGTGCATCGAGCACCCATGTCGCAGTGTTGGCGAGCGGCGAGCCAAGAGGCAACGTAGCCGCGCGAACGTCCGCATCCGCCGCGTGTTGCGTCAGGATACCAACGGTTGTCTCGGTCGGGCCATAGTGATTGATCACGCGGCATGATGGCTTGAGCGCGCGAATCTTCTCGAGCAACGGCCAGGCTGTCGCCTCACCGCCCAGCACCAGCGTGTGGGCTGGAAGCACGTCCGCAGCGTTCCGTGTCTGCAGCAACGCATTCAGATGTCCTGGAACAATCTTCAGTATATCTATGCTGTTATCAACCATATACTGCGCGAAGCAATCCGCGTCCAGCGTCTTGTCGCGGTCGATCAGATGCAGCGTGCCACCGGATGCGAGTGCGCCGAACAACACCGTGTGGCCAAGATCCGCAGCCACGGTCGACACCATCGCGAACGTCGCGCGCGGCGGTAACATGAGACGGTCAAGCACAGCTTCCACGTAATTGCTCAATGCAGCATGCGGTATTACTACACCCTTCGGCGTGCCGCTTGAGCCCGACGTGTAGATCACATAGGCCGCTTCCCGTGAGTCGACGCTCGGCAGCACGCGGGTTAATGCATGCGCATGTTGTTGCGCGTTATCGATGGTCGTTTGCTGCAGAACATCAAACGCAAGTCCAACCTTTTCCGACAGCACAAACTGCGCTGCGCAACCGCGCAAGGTCTGTTCAAGTCTTTGCGGCGGATTGCCCGCATCGAGGGGAACATAAGCACCGCCTGCCTTCAACACACCGAGCATCGCAACGACGAACTGCGCCGAGCGGTCCGCGACTATGGCAACGAGCTGTCCAGCCTCAAGACCGTGATCGAGCAACCAGCATGCGATCCGTTGCGCGCGTTGGTCGAGTTCGCGATAGTTCAGACGCTCCTCTCCATCGATCACCGCCAGCGCTTCCGGCTGGGCTCGTGCATGGCTCGTGACGCGCGCATGCACCGGCTGCTCGCCGGAGAGGTTTGTTTCCATGCCGCGGCTTGTGGCCGCCACGCGCTCCTGCTCTTCAGGATCGAGCAGCTCCAGCTCTGCGAGGGTCAGGTCAGCAGCAGGGTCATCAGAGAGCAACGCCGTGGCAAACGCTTCAACTACCCGCTGATATTGCGTGGCCATCCGCTCAACGCTCTTCGCATCGAATAGATCGCTGGCATAGGTCAAGTAAGCACGCATTCCACCGTCCCCCGATTCGCGCAGGTCCAGTGCGAGCGGAACCTTCGCGTGTGCTTCTTCAAGCTCATAACGCAATGCGGTGAGCCCCGGCAGACGCGCGAGTGCCGGATAGTCATCGGTGAGATAGTTGAACGTCGTCTCGAAGAGCGGCAGACTTTGCGCGCCGCGCGCCGGGTTCAGCCGCTCGACCAGCACATCGAACGGCAGTGCCTGATGCGTCTGCCCGTCGATCGCGGCCCTGCGAAGCGCGGCCAATAAAGCGGATACGCTCAGCGACGCCCCGCAGACGCTGCGCAGCACGATGGTGTTGGTGAAAAAACCAACCACGCCGTGCATCTCAGGCCGGTGTCGATTCGCTACCGGCACGCCGGTGCGGATATCGGCCTGCCCAGTCACGCGATACAACCACGCGTGATAGGCCGCGAGCAGCAGGATGAACGGCGTGGCGCCATGCCGGTTCGCTGCATCGCGGACCCCGCGTGCGAGGCTTGCCGGAAGCGCGAACGGCATGCGCGCGGCAGCCAGGCTGCCGGTACCGGCAGCGGGCGAACGATCGAATGGCAAAGCCAACGCAGGCGCTTCGTCGCCGAGTTGGCCGCGCCAGTAATCGAGCTGGCGCTGCGCTTCGCTGCCGTCAAGCCAACGGTGTTGCCACGCGGCGTAGTCGGTATAACCGAACTGCGGCGCGGCAATCGTGGTGGGCGTGTTCGTAACAGCGGCGCGATAGTGCGCGACGAATTCATCGACGATGATCTGCATCGACCATCCGTCGGTGGCGATGTGATGCAGTGCCAGCAGCAACACGTGTTCATTGTCGCCGTAGCGGACAAGGCCCGCGCGCAACACGGGTCCATGCGCAAGATCGAAGGGCTCGGCGGTGAAGCGCTGCGCGAGCTTGGCGAGCGCTTCTTCGCAGAAGCCTTCATCAAGCAGATCAGCGCGCATCCAGTCGAGTGGTCCTGCCGGATGGATTTGCGGCACGTAGACATGCGCCGTGCCCGGTGTCTCGACAAAGCTCGTGCGCAACACAGCATGACGTTCGACGAGACTGTCGAAGCTGCGGCGCAGCGCGTCAATATCGAGTTGGCCACGCAGCCGTATGCCGGTAGCAATGTGATAAGCGCGACTCTGCGGATCGAGTTGCCATGCGAACAGTTGCCGCTGCTGCGCGTGCGATACGACAAGCTCGTCGCCGCGTTCGAACGGGGTGGTATTGGCTGGCTCGAACGGCGGCTTTTCAAGCGCCTGAGATAGCACTTGAGTCATGGCCGCGAGTGTCGGGAATTGGAAGACCTGCCGGATCTCGAACGGTCGTTGCCAACGTTCGCAGATGCGTGCCACTAACCGTGCCGCCGTCAGCGAACTGCCGCCGGACACGAAAAAATGCGCGTCGCGTGTAGCGATCTCGTTTTCGAGCACATCGCTCCAGAGCGCTGCGAGTTCCTTTTCGAGGCCGTCGAGCGAAGCGTGCTGCGGCGTTTGGACCCCGCCTTCACCCACGACAAAGCGACCATGCTCCCAAAGCGCATACGCATCGAGCGCTTGGTCCTGCCAGCCTTGCCGCGTAGCCGCGCGCTGCAACTTCCCGCTCGATGTCTTGGGCAACGCCGCAGGATTGAGCAGCACGACAGCGACGGGAACCTCACCGCACGCGTCGAACACGCAGCGATTCAACTGCGCCAAGATAGCAGTCGCCGTGAAGCGCTTCTTCATCATCGGCGCGATTTCGAGTGCGAGCGCAGGACCTTCGACGCCATCGATATCGGCGGCAAATGCGATGACTCGACCTTTGCGCACGAACTCGCAGCGCGCCTCAACAGCCTGCTCGATATCCTGCGGATACAGGTTCTTGCCGCGCACGATGATCAGGTCCTTGCAGCGGCCGGCAATATAGAGCTGACCGTCGTGC
>Ga0302220_10000398_pt1 | contig 37462 bp, 33 predicted proteins | sample II_Palsa_E1_3_FD_194572 | JGI IMG/M metagenome (GOLD analysis project Ga0302220, IMG submission 194572) | Peat permafrost microbial communities from Stordalen Mire near Abisko, Sweden - II_Palsa_E1_3 | ecosystem: Environmental > Terrestrial > Soil > Palsa > Peat permafrost | place: Sweden...
GGATTAATGCGAATTGACGATTTTATTTCGTTCGGACTGCAAATATAAATGTCAATCCGATTCCGTGCAGTCGCGATCAGCCAGGACTGGCATGGTTTTCGAATTGACAAAGTTATTTCGGTTTACGGATCGCGACGGCCAGGACCGCTGGTGGCTGGCAATCACCGGCAAAGGCGACAAGGAACGCTTGCTGCCGGCCACGACGGAACTGATGGCGGAGCTGACCCGCTATCGCCGACACTACGGTCTCACGACCCTCCCCTATGGCGGTGAAACGACACCGCTGCTGTTGCCAATCGGTGGTGCCAATAGGACGCTGACTCGCGGTGGTGTGCATCTGATCATTAAACAGGTGTTCGACAATGCGATCGCGCACTTGCAATCGACCGACGAAGCGCACGAGCGCGCATCAGAACGATTGCGGCAGGCCTCCGCCCACTGGCTGCGACACACTGCGGGCTCACACATGATGGACGGGCAAGTGGACCTGCGCTACGTGCGAGACAACCTGGGACATGCATCGATCTCGACCACCAGTCAATACCTGCATGCGGATGACGACGATCGACATCGGGCAACAGAGGCCGGACTGAGACTGAATTGGTAGCAAGATGACTATCCTGTCGTTTACCGTCAATCGCGTGCGCGAACTCTTGTTGCTCACCAGTTAAAACACCTCTACACCATGGACATTCTAGATTCGCTTCGGCAGGCGCCCAGTGCTGAGCTCTATCGCCTCTATCTTGCAATCGGAAAAATGCTTGATGACCCCCGACGTACTCTCGAAATACGTCAGCGCCTGCATCTGGGGATGGCCGTCAACTACATTGGCGACGATCCGCTTGGGCCGCCCGCACAAGGCACGATCGTTGAACTCCGGCAGACCCAGGCGGGGGTTCAAGACAGCACAACTCGACGCCGTTGGGGCGTGCCCTATGCGGCGATCATTCCCGACACCGCGATTGGCCCGAACCTCGTCGAACCGGCATCACCACCGAGAACGCAGCGTGAAGAATTCTTCATCGGCGACACGGTCAGCTTCAGCGACAAACACCTCAGCGAGCGCGTTGGAACCATCGTCAGGCTAAATGCTAAGACTGCGTCGATTGCCGTCAACGACAGCGAGGGTCACTGGCGGGTTTCCTACGCTCTACTGCGAAAAATCATCGATATATAGCCGCGCAAAAATCGCCCCAACGGATTCCGCTGACGGATGCCTACCGCCGGCATCGGGCGCACGGGTTTCCTTGAAAAAACATCGTACGGTACCCCCACGAAAGCCACCGCAGCACGATAAAGAGGCTGCAAAGACCCTTGAATTTGTACGCGCCGGCTCCTATTTTGGCATCGTGGACCGCCCGGCTGTAGCGGGCAGGATAATTGCAAATCCTGTGCAGGCAATATGCACGGACGAGAGCAAGTCGTGCTGCCGTGTATCTTTCGCCTGCCTTTAACGGAGGTGAAAAAATGGACTTCAGAAATTTGATTCCGTGGAACCGCGATCGTAGCGCCCCGCTAGTGCGTCAACGCGAAGAAGAGCATCCGGTGCTCGCGCTGCATCGCGATATGAACCGTGTGGTTGACGACTTTTTCCGCAATTTCGACCTACCCGCTCGCTTCGGGTCATCGTTTGGCGCCTCTTTCGGCTGGCCGAACATCGAGCTGAGTGAAAGCGACAAGGAGATCCTGGTCGTCGCGGAACTGCCCGGACTGGAGCAGAAGGACGTGGACGTATCGCTCGATAATGACGTGCTCACCATTCGCGGTGAGAAGAAGGGATCATCAACCGACGCCGTGTACAGCGAGCGCTGGCAAGGCACCTTCCAGCGCTCAGTACAACTGAGCCCCGATGCCGATCCCGAGAAGATCAAGGCGGATTTCCGCAATGGTGTGCTGAGCGTGACGATAGCGAAGCGGCCAGACGCACAGAACCGCGTGCGTCGCATTCCGGTCAACGGCTAAGTGGTGACCGACGGCGGTGCCGCCCGCCTGGAGGAGGCGGCACCGCCGTCCTGCGTATTGCAAAACGGCAGTATCGACGCGATGCATCTGTGCGACTGCATTTTTTGACTACCGGGAGGCACTATGCAAGCGGAAGACGTGAAGTACAGCGGTTGCTTTATCCGTCCGGTCATAACAACCACAGAAAGCGGACGGTATGCAGCGGCAGCCAACATCACGGACCGGGATGGCGAAATGCGTACACTCGGCGTTGAGGGCGATTTTGCCGAACCTCAGGAAGCCCGGGATCAGGCATTGGAGTTGGCGATTGCATGGATCCATCAACGCAACGCTGTGTCGGACCACTATGTCCGTCGGCGATAGTATTCGAGTCCTGAACAACGTACGCGTAAAATCCTGACTTCTGGCACGTGATGAGACGCAGGCTGCAGATCGACGAAATCGAATGGGCGGAGTACGGGGCCGCTGTTCTATCAGATCAGGTAACGCCCCGAACTCCTCCCATTCATTCACCTCGCAAGCCTAAGGCCGCCGCCCTGCCGTTAACCAATATCGATCGTACGGCTAGCGGCTCGCAGCGCCTCCTGTTTCGGCACGGTCAACGTGAGCACGCCCTTGTCAAACTTTGCGAGAGCATGGTCGGGATCGGCGTTTTCCGGCATTGGGATCGTACGCGTGAAGGCCCCGTATGCGCGCTCGAGCCGATAGCAGCCGTCTTCCTCGCTGTGCACATCCTGCTTTTTCTCGCCGCGCAACACGAAGGCTCCGTCCTCGACGCTGATCTTCAGATCTTCCCGCTCCATGCCTGGCAGCTCGACGGTCACACGCAGTATCTTCCCCTCGTCAACCACGTCGATGCGCGGCTGAAAACGCGATGAGCTGAAGTCGCCAAACCATCGTTCGAGCGCCCCGCGGGCTACAAACGGATCGTGAAAGAAATCCTCCATCGTACGCCACGGATCGCGGGAAAAAAGTCGCGAAATGTCGGGCCACCCTACACGCCACTGATCGCTGGCCGGTGGGCTTTGCGGACTGTCGGCCTCGGGCTTGCTCCCTGAACTGCGGAGAAATTTGAAAGGGTTCCACTTTTTCAGGTCGGTGTTCATCTTATGCTCCTCGATAGTCTGGCGGACCAACGGGATGACCGTCATTGCGCTCTCACTGCACAATTTCTGCTGACGTCCCCGGACTGCGCCCCGAGCGGTCGCCACCGTCTGCCATTAGCACATACGCTGCACCGGTTGCGTTCAGCCTGACGGCGTGCGTCGGAGCGGTGGCGGCGACCTCCCGGCCGCCACCGCTTTTTCTCCTGCCCTCGTTGCGGGTCTTCCCGCTCAATTCGTCTGCACCTCGATCTGTCGCGGCCGTGCTTCGTCGCGACGCGGAATCGTCAACTTCAGCACGCCGTTCTGCAGGTTCGCAAAGATCTTCGATCTATCAAAGTCTGCGCTCAGCGAAAACGCCCGCGCGAAACGCGGTTCACGGATCTCGGCGTGCTGCAGCCGTAAACCAGCAGGCGTCGGCACGACCGCTTCAGCTTCGATATAAAGATTGCCGTCGTGCACCTTCACGTCGAGCTTCTCTTTCGCGACGCCTGGTAGATCCGCCCACAGCGTGATGCCCTGGCTGTCCTCGAACACGTCCACGGCCGGCGTAAGCGTCATCCGCCGTGCCGGCTGGTTGCCCTCGTGTCGTGCTATCGCTTCCTGGTCGCGCTCAGCAATTTGGGTTTTGTCGTTCATGGCTTGCTCCTTAGATGGCTGCGTTACTGGACGGTAATGGCCTTGGGCTTCGACGATTCACGCTTACCGACGCTGACCGAGAGGCAGCCATTCGCGTAGCGCGCCTGTACCTTGTCGGGGTCGGCGTTCTGCGGCAGTTCGATCGCGCGGCGGAAAGTGCCCGTGAAGCGCTCCCGCGCATAGGTGCGGGTATCATCGCCGGCATCGGACTGCGCGGGCCTGCGCTCGCCGCTAATCGTCAGCAGTCCCTTGTCGATCGCTACATCGAAGCTGGCGACATCAACGCCTGGGGCAAACGCGACGATCTCGATCGAGTCGTCGGTCGTGCCGATGTTGATCTGCGGGAAGGCGCCAAAGCGGCTGGATCTGAGGCTGGACGGCAAGCCGCCGAACAGGCTCTCCATCTGGCGCTGCAGACGGTCGAATTCGCTGAACAGATCCGTTCCGGAATAAAGATCACTCATGGTCGTATCCTCCTTGAATGCAGCATGGAGGCGAACGGGCCTACGCGCTCCAGTCCGCCTGCCAGGCCGCTGGCAAACAAATCGAAACACGCAGCGCGCCTGAAAAACGACGCGTCTGCCTGAGCGAGATAAAAGATAGACCCTACAGCGAAAATTTCAAGGGATGGTGGTGAAATTTCGGTCTTGAAAATCATCTACCGGTCCCTATTATCGTGATGCATTGAATGGGCACGCGGAGGACACCATGGAATTCAATTCAGACTGGCTCACGCTGGGCAGGCACCGCGTCCGGCTGCGCTCGACGAAAGGCTTTCCGACGGAATTGATGCGTAGCGTGGCGGAGGTCGTGCGCCTCGCGATCGACAACAACATGAGCGCCCGCGCTCGGCTGGTCGAGATCGTCTTGCAGGAGGAACAGACCTACGATATCGCCGTGGGCACAACCCTGATGGAAGACAGCGTGTGTGCACCGCAACTGGAAGCGGCCATCGCGGTAGTGCTCGGTCTGTTGCCGGAGCAGGTGAACATCACGGTGACGACGGTAAGCCAGGAGGATGTCGACCTGCATTTCGGCGTGTATGAGCGCATGCTCGCTGAGAAGCTGGGCGTTGTACCGCCAATCCAGTAACAGCCATGCGTCTGCGCTGAGCCGCAACGACAGTGTTGACGGAGTACACCGGCCACGCCCTGGATCAAAACCATCAAGCCAGATGGAAGCAGCATCATGAAAAAAAGCTCACAGGCACTGCTAGCGTCGGCCCAGCGGCTACGGCGGTGGCCACTGAGCCACCCCTGAAAATACGGTTCTGTCGCAGTAAGGCCATCTCGATGAGCAGACCCGAAATGACAAGGACTGCTCACATAACCATCGAATAAAACTGCTCGGCGGCGGACGGACGGGTTCCATCCTCGGTTTTCATCTGCCCCTTCCTGATCATATGCATGACTTCGATGCCGGACAGGATGATGCGGGCGCAACAAAAAAATCTTTGAAGCCCAGCATCGGTCGGGTGATGCGTTTGATGGCCCGATGGTCTTGCTCGACCAAGTTATTCAGGTACTTGACTTGACGGATTGTGATGGGCGTCTCTCGCTCGGCGTTGACCGCGTGCAGCGCAGCCAGATTAGAGCCGCTTTTGTCGATGGTTATCATCTCGGGTACACCGTTCTGTGCGATCGACTTTTCAAAGAAGCGCCGCGCTGCCACCTTGTCGCGCTTGGCTCTGAACAGGAAATCAATGGTTTTTCCCGCCTTGTCCACCGCCCGGTAGAGGTACTTCCACTGACCTCTGACTTTGATATACGTTTCGTCCATCGGCCAGCTCTTGCCTACCGGCTGCTTGTACTTACGGAACGTCTTCTCGAACAGCGGCACCAACTTGATCACCCAACGATGCACGTGGAATGATCAACCTCAATACCGCGCTCGGCCATCATTTCTTCGAGATTACGCAAACTCAGTGAGTACGCAACGTACCACCGCACGCACAGCAACATCACATCGAGCGGATAGTGAAGGCGCTTTAGCACTCGGGCGATGCCCGCGGCAAGCGTCTTTCGCGGTGTTTCAATCTTCTTCATCGGCCAGCCAAAGCATATTTGTCAGCCTCGAATACTACCTCTCCCGCCTTAACGCGACAAAACCGTTTTATGTCGCTCAAATGGGAAGAGATGCGATAGGACGAACTTTACCATGAGGTGGCTGACGCTTCCCGCCTTCGTCTTATTGCCCACTGGCTGCTCGGCCTGCGGCATGCCGCAAAACGCCGCGCACCTGAGCGCATCGCTATGCCCTGACTTGACCGCGCTCAGGAACAATGCACCTCCCACGTCTAAGCGAAACCTAAGCGAACTCGCGGCGTTAAGGAGAGCAGGTTAAGACCCATCTAGGTGCTTTGACCCATAATTATCTAGCGAAGATTTGAAGCAAATGCACTCAACCAACCCGGGAACGTGGATACCCAATGCTGCTCGCCAATGAATTGAATTTGACGATTTTTGCGGCCGCAAGTTGCAGCGTTTCGCCAGTCCTCGAATTGCAACCGGCGCGCCGCGCGTTGGCCAGTGCTGAATGCGCCAAAACCAAGCAGTTGAATGCCGCCGCCTTCGGCAACGGCTTGCGTCACAACCGCGACGAATGCGTTGACGCTTCGCCTGCGGGGCTCTCGCTTATCCAGAAGGCGGATGCCACGGCGTCAAAGTTCTGACTTGTTCATATTCAGTCTCTCAGATTTTGCTTAACACCCCGCCACGCAGATGCAGGGGAACGCGTCACTTCACCCGAGGCCTTTGTCCGAGGCACATCGCATTTACCCGCAGTTCTACCCCGCCGCACGTCGTCGACGTTCATCGACCGTTTTTCCGCGTGTGCCGCGCGTGACACGCGGTGAGCAAACCATTTTCTCGCTGCCTCGATTGGTTCCCCATCTTTAGGGCGACACCCCGTGCCGGAAGAGTTGAAACCGACACGACGTCCCCTGCTCGATCAGTTGCGAACCGGCCCTGCCGCCCTGTTGTAAGGTGGCTCCTTGATTGCAGGTTGAGCCATCCGAAAGACGTCTAGATAGCCCCCACGGCCGGGAGATAGGGTTGCGACTAGTAACGACAATGATGACTTGTCAAGTGCGGACTTACCGACATACGCGCACTGGTCTACAGTTGAATCACTGAAGCGCAAACGGGCGTTTGCGCAAAATGAAGATCCAGAGGTATGCATCATGAAACTCTCAAGCGTCATCGTAGCTGCTGCTCTTGCTATCCCCGCTATGTCGTCCTTCGCTCAATCTAGCCAATCCGTCACGCACGCTCAAGTGAAGTCGGAGTTAGTACAGTTGGAAAAAGCTGGTTATACCCAGAGCACCGACGACGCAACATATCCAGCCCAAGCGCAAGCAGCTGAAGCACGCGTTGCTGCACAGAAAGGACAGTCGAGCTACGGAGGGGTTGCCGATACCTTGTCGGCATCGGGTGGCTATCATGCGGCGGCACACACCGATAATACTGTTGGATTGAAACCGGTCTACTTCGGTCAGTGATTTGGTCCAACGTTCAGTAGCTGCGGTCCACAGAAAACATTGGCCGCCGTCGGTTCTGGTAAAGCGGTCAATTTGGTCACGACAAGCCGACAAGTTGATTGCAGCTGGTAATAGCGTCATGCTACCGCGCGGCGGTGCGTATTTTTTCGAAGGAATTGAGGTTCCGTGAAAACTATCTCACGCGCCCCGTAAAGCTATTCAGCGGCGTGGTGGAAATGCGGACGAACTGCGGGCCGGACACACCGAGTATCGATTTACCAGGCAGACGATTCAACTACGTGACTCACGCGCTGATTATCGACGTGCAGCGGGATGCCGTGGAAATATCATTCACTCGCAATGATGTACACGACCAATGGTTAGCATGATGCGCCGGGAGTCGACTGAAGCCGACCGGGCGTGCAGACAGTCGTGTCAGCGCTTTCAACGGCGCCTTTCGCCATGCTACTTTGGGACGCATGCAAGCGGCCGTTGTCCGTAACGGACGTGCTCGCGCTGCTTGCGAATGCAGGGCTGGGACCATTGTTTTTTGCCATGCTGGAGCGGCCGGCCCAAAAAATGGACGATCGAGATGCTGCCGTGGTTACCGGCGATGTCGCGCAACCTATATGGGTGCTTCGGCGCGCTACTGAGGACTCGCCGACTACCCTTCTACCAGATTGCGAATGCAACTCGGAGAACCTTTCTTATGAGGAAACCGAATAGCATTGGCGATATAGCGGATGGTGCGGGTTATCAATCGGAGTCGTCGTTTTGCAAGCACTTCACGAAACGCACGTAGTGGGACCGGCGCATTCAAGCACGCAGAGGATGACGCATGCATTCAGATGGTGTGAAATAAATTCTCTATCACGCCCTGAGCCTTCTACACTGCTCGGCCTCGAACTACGCCCGTGCGAGCCAGCGCGGCCTCATTGGGTCATAGTGGTGTCATCGTTTGCCCGATAGCTTCCTGAGCCAACGGCTCGAACACCCGGCCGACATCCACTGGTGTTTCCGGCCAACGACAATAGCGACGGCCCGGCGACATCGCTACCAACTAATCTTAAATCAGTCCCCGGGCAAATTGCATTGTGACTTTGGCAACGCGCTCCCCAAGATGCTCTGCCGTGAGCAAGTCCGATTGCGGTGGCGAAACCTCCGGTCCTTGATCCGCATTTGACTGTGCTCCCGCACCCAGAAAGAAACCGAGACGATTGAGATCCTCTTCCGAACCCTTGGAACTGTTATTCCCGGGCGGCAGACCAAGGTTTACCCAGTGCATACCGTGTTGCGCTGCCAGGATTGCGAACTGGATCAACGTCTCCAACTTGTCACCAGCCCTCGACGCCGAATTTGTAAAACCCGCAGCGATTTTGTCCTTCCACGCGCCTTCGAAGAACGGCTTGGAGGTTGCATCCATGAAAGCTTTGAATTCAGCAGAAGCACTTCCCATATAGGTCGGCGCGCCAAAAATGATCGCATCCGACTGCTGTAGTTCGTCCCAATGCGACCGTGCTTCTGTAGAAGTGAGAAACACCGTCGATGCTCCTGCAACTTTTTCTATACCACGTTTGACCGCGTGAGCCTGGCTGGTTGTGTGGCCAAATCCGCTGTGATAGACAATTGCTACTCGAATTGTGTTTTTCATTTCGCGGTCCTTTCCAGTTATGTGAGTTCCAATTTGTGACAGGGGCAAGCTTGCGGCCAAAGACCGTCGGAAGCTTGGCGACCTATAGACCGCCGGCAACTAGTTTGTGCCACCTCCGCTCCCACGGAATTGGATCACCCGCGTTAGCGAAGCCATATTTTTCGCACTGGAATGCTGGTGCGGCCTACACATTTGCTCCGTACAGGGCATGCGCAATCTCATCAGCGTTTAGCAGACGAAGTCAAGCTTTCAACTTTAGGAAGATGACTGCGTCGGTTCATGCAAAAGGCCTATTTCCAAAAAATGCGCAACTTGTCGGCGACAGCGCTGCCAACCAATTCCATTGGGACTCGCGAGAATAACGATCTCCATCTCAGTCATGGCCTGAACTTCCTTATATGCAAAATTCAAATAAACGCACCGATTACGCGGCAGTCACAGCCTTCAGGAACTCTTCGATCGTGAGCACTTCGTGGCCGAAAGTTGGATACGAAACGTCGAGAGCAGCTCGATGCGCCAGTTCGGTGAAGTCGGCCACCGCATCCTTGAGAAAGGTGACGTGGAAGCCGGTTTCAAGAGCATGGCGACCGGTTCCTTCGACGCAGGTTTGCGATGTCAACCCCGCGAGGACGACCTTCTCGATACCATGGTCACGCAACTGCTTTTCCAGATCTGTATCAACAAACGAGTCAAACATACGATGTTGACTAATGACAATTTCACCTTCCTGCGGTCTTAGGGGGTCAAAGAAGTTAGCTCCATGGCTACCCTTCCAGAAAACCTTGTTTTCCAGGCCAAACTGGAAACGCGGATGCACGTGGTGAACGTCGTCAAAGCTATGCTCGTCAACACCGTGTGGCGAGAAAAAGATCTTCAGACCAGCGGCACGCGCTCCTTCCAGGAGCCGCTTGAGATGCTCTATCAAATTAGTTTGCTCGAGCATAGGACCGATCATGCCGTGGAGCTTTCCATCTTCAGCCAGAAAGTCGTTCAATACATCTACCAGTACCAGGGCCGTTGTTTCGATTGAATAACTTGGGATGTTCATGACAGCTCCTTTAGTCGAGGATGGTTTTCCCCTGCAGACAGCAATGCATTTTTGGGGCTCGGCATGGCCGGGACTTCCAGCATCAGAATTGCTGATGCAATTATCAAGCGCGTTAGCTGATGTACGAGTGGGTCTGAGCGCACATCAGCTCTACTACGGTCCGGGTATATATCGCGATGAAACGTCCTCACGTATCGAAGAAACCGCACTGATGTTGGCGCGTCTGGGGTCACGCGTGCGCCGTCCTACGAAGCTCACGCTACCGCTCCGCAACAAAGGTCCCATTGCCTCACATGCAAAAAACGGTGCGTCGCGGCCCACGGACACTTAGCAGGTAAACTACGCATTGGGCAGACGTGCTCCAGCCTATTGCCAGTGCCTCGAGCATATACGTGTATATACGCTTATACTATAGCGCAAACTCGGCGAGCCGATGAAACCAGATTGCTGCTGGTGCTCAGACTGCCAGCCAAGCATTGGAAATTTTGACTAATGATGGAGCATTCGTGCAAGACAAATTTGATATCGTTATTTGTGAGCCGGTGCGTACAGCGATCGGCACGTACGGTGGATCGTTTAAGGAAGTAGCCGCAACTGAGCTGGGCGCAACAGCGATCAAGGCTGCAGTCAACCAGTCCGGGATTAGGCCGGAAGACGTTTCTTCGGTCATTATGGGCAACGTGATTCAAGCGGGAAACCGCATGAATCCTGCCCGTCAAGCGGCGATAAACGGTGGAATTCCCGTGTCCGTACCCGCGCAAACTGTCAACCGGGTTTGTGGTTCAGGGGCTCAGGCTTTACTGACCGGCGCGCAGGAAATCGCGTTCGGGGCTGCGAACGCGATCGTCGTTGGCGGAATGGAGAACATGGACCGAGCTCCATACCTTTTGCCAAGCGGCCGCTGGGGAGCTCGCATGGGGAATGTCGAAGTGCTGGACAGCATGCTTACAGACGGGCTCGTTGACGCGTTTTCGTCCGAGCACTCCGGTTGGCATACCGAGGATGTCGTCGACGCGGTCGGCTTGACACGTGAGCAACAGGATCGTTGGGCGGAGCGTTCACAGCAACGCTTTGGAGAGGCGCAGGAAGCAGGAAAGTTTGCTGCGGAAATCGTTGCTGTGGAACTGAAGACGCGCAAGGGTTCAATAACGTTTGACAAGGATGAACATCCAAGGCCGAACACCACCTACGAAACTCTGGCTAAGCTGCGCCCCGCCTTTCGCAAGGACGGCACGATTACCGCCGGCAACGCCCCTGGGTTGAATAGCGGGGCGTCTGCAATGGTTGTGGCAAGCCGGTCGTTTTCCGACGCCAAAGGTCTCAACGCGGTCGCGCGACTGCGGGGCTACGGCGTCGCGGCCGTCGAACCAGGGATGTTCGGGCTTGGCCCTGTCCCCGCTCTGGAACAGGCGATAGGACGCGCCGGATGGACCTTTAATGACGTTGATCGGATTGAAATCAACGAAGCGTTTGCGGCGGTTCCGCTCGCCGTAATCGCAAAACTCGGACTGAACCACGAAATCGTGAACGTGGAAGGCGGGGCCATTGCGCACGGGCATCCGATTGGGGCAACGGGAGCAATCCTGATGACGCGTCTTATTCACTCGATGCGTCGCGATGGCTTAAAGCGAGGTCTCGTCTCGCTGTGCATCGGCGGCGGGCAAGGCATCGCCGTGGCAATCGAACTGCTTTGATGGTCAGGCACCGGGCGTGGCCTTGTCAACAGCCACGCCTGGCGCAATGCCCATCGGTCGCGACAGTAGGGTACAGATCTAACGCTTAGTGTTATCGAAAAGTCCGAAAAAGAGATTCACCACCGACCGGCCATGGGCGTACAGATATCGATTTGGTGAGGCTGCTCTCGATCATGGCCAGATTGGTAGGAAACTGTCCTTCAGCATTGCAAACGCTGCCTCAAATTGCGCTTGACGTGCGAGCGTGAAGGCCGCGGAGCGTCACGTCGATTTTCGGGATGCAACCTCATACGTAAGTATCCGATCTACACCGTTGCGAATTACGCTGACGCGCGAGAAGATTGGCCACTTAGATAGCGGACCGCGACGAATTGCGCCCCGTGCTTACTACGCATTGCGCGAATCTGCTGCTGTTTCCGATTCCTGGGTTGCCGGATGATGCATGCATTCCAAACCAACAGGAGCAGCGCCATGGAATTCCTCCGAATCGTCCGTATCGTTCTATCCAGCTTCTTCGGCGTGCGTAAGCGGGCGTCGCATGAGGCGGACTTCGCCAACGTGAACTTTTTCCTGCTGCCGTTCGTGGCCGTGTTTATGGCAGTGGTCATCGGCGCGATCTTATTGGGCTTTGTGCACCTGGTCGCGCACTCGACGAGCGCAATGCAGGGCTTCTAAGTCGCGGATCGCTACATTGGCCGCCCAACCCGGCTGCTATTGGGGAATATGGCTTAACAGCAACGGGTTCATCACGGTCGCGCTGAAAATAGATCAGATTGATGCGTGGACTGCCGGGTCATTGAGAATCTCAGCAAGCGCACGTATGGCTCCATCAATCTTGACGCTCCAGGGATGCCCAAAGTTGATCCGGACGCAATTCTGAAATGCGTGTTTGGCGGAAAAGATCGGACCAGGCGCGATGCTGATACCGCGGCCGATTGCGAGCCGGTGCAGGGCCATTGCATCGACCGCGTCCGGCAATTGCAGCCATAGGAAGTAACCGCCGGTGGGCGTCACCCATCGGACCTCACGCGGCAGGTAAAGCCTCAAAGCCGCCTCCATGGCTGCAAGTTGCGTCTGCATCGCAGCGTGCAGCTTGCGCAGATGCCGGTCGAACCCGCCGTGTTCCAGGTAGTCCGCAATGCCCGCCTGCGCAGGGGTGCTGGCCGAGAGCGTCGTCATCAGTTTGAGCCGCTGCACGCGATCCGCGAAGCGTCCAGCGGACACCCATCCGATACGATAACCCGGTGCAAGCGTCTTCGAGAACGAACTGCAGTGCATGACCAGTCCGTTGCTATCGAAGGCTTTCGCAGGTAGTGGCCGATCTCGGCTGAAGTGCAGCTCCTGATAAACGTCGTCTTCGATCAGTGGTACGTCGCGCGCTGCAAGCAGCTCAACGAGCGACTTCTTCTTTGCGTCGGAAAGGGTCACGCCGGTCGGATTCTGAAAATTGGTCATGAACCAGCATGCGCGAATCGAATGCTTGTCGAGCGCAGCGGCGAGCGCGTCGAGGTCGAGGCCTGTGACCGGATGGACCGGAATCTCGACCGCGCGCAGATCGAGCCGCTCAATGGCCTGCAAGGCCGCGTAGAAGCCCGGCGACTCGACCGCGACGACGTCGCCCGGACGCGTGACGGCCATCAGACACAGATTCAGCGCCTCTAGCGCGCCGTTGGTAACGACAATCTCCTCGGGGGGGATCGACACGCCGGTGGCCACATAGCGTAGCGCTATCTGGCGGCGAAGATGGTCGTTGCCGGGCGGTAAATCCACTACCGTGCTCCACGGGCTGAGCGCGCGCGTGCCTTGAGTCAGCGATTTGAGCAGGCGAGCTGAGGGGAACAACAGTGGTGACGGGAACGCCGAGCCGAGCGGCACGATGTCTGGGTGCTTCGCGGCATCGAGCACGGAAAACACCAGATCGCTGATATCGACCTTCGTTGAATCGGCGAGCGGCATGTCCTGATGCGAGGGCACCTGTTTGACCGCCGCACCGGGCGTCACGAAGTAGCCCGCGCGTTCTACGGCGCGGATCAGCCCCCACTCTTCTAGCAGATAGTACGCGCGGAAAACCGTTGACTGACTGACACCGCGCTGCGCGATGATCTGCCGGAGCGACGGTAGGCGGGAGCCTATCGGAATTTGCCCCGACCGGATCCCATCAGCGATCGAGTTGGCGAGAGCCTCGTAGCGTTTCATGATGGGTTTTTCTTCAAATGTTTATCCCATGTTTAGGTCGCCGTCGCCGGACGTCGTGCAATGCTCCGTCGCATATGACCGCCGGGCGAAGCTCTCAAAACGCAGTTACTGGCATTGCAATTCGACATGGTCCGTTGTCCCTCGCACCACGCAATATCCGAGCAAAGTGTACGCTAGAACTACTTATGCGAAGTGCTCGAAAGGCTCCGAGCGATGGACAGCCAGAAACGACTGTCGGCAGGTAAAGTCTCCGACTTTACCTGCCGACAGCATTACCCTAAATCACCTGCAAGAATCGAGCGGCCACTTAGCTCAATGTAAACTGATCTGACCTAAGCCTTCGAATGTCAAGCGTTGTGTCGGAATCTCAATTGACGTTCGGCGCTGGAATCGAACCCAGGACCGAAGACACCAGAGCAGCAATATCCAGAAGTCTAACGTCATCACCCGCCTTTCCATCGAGTTCGAGACCGATCGGCAGACCGCCGGAGGAGAGCCCCATCGGGATGCTGATACCAGGCAGACCGGCACAGCTCGAAGCGAACACGTTCTTCGCGATGTTGAGAGCTGGCACTTCCTTGCCCGCAATCGTGACCACCGAGCTGGTGCCGATCGGAGGGGCCACAAGCGGCGTCGTCGGGAACAGAATTGCCTCAATCCCGTTCGCACGAAACGCATCTGCGTAACGCTGCTGAAGCGACGGGCGCAACACGTTGAGCGAGTGCTGATAGTCCGCGACGGAAACATAATTGGGCGCCCCCGGTACGACTGCATCGCTCCAGAAGAAGTCGACGTTTGCGCCGAGGCCCTTGTAGATGTCATCGAACGAGACAGGCGCCTGGATCTCTTTCAGATATTCCGTAACGTGCGGCGTCGTTTCGTGGAAGAAAATCGGCCAGTTCGCTTGATATGCGAGGGTCTGGAAATCGTCGCCAAGATCGATTTCTACAACTTCTGCGCCGGCGTCTTTCAGCTTAGCAAGCGACTCGTAGAACGTACGTTCCACTTCCTGGTCGACCAAGTCCAGGTGTGTTTGAGGAGCAAAGCCGAAACGTACGCCTTTCAACGATTTGGCAGAAGAGCTAGCGAGGGAGAGTGACGAGCCCGTAACGACTGCATCAAGCAGCGCCACGTCTGCAACGCTTCGTGCCATCGGTCCCGGCGTGTCGAACGTATTGGAAATCGGCGCGACGCCGGTGCCGGCCCAGCGACCTGTCGACGGACGGAAGCCAACTACGCCGGAGAATGACGCGGGAACCCGGATTGAGCCGACAGTGTCACCCCCGAACGCGGCGGGCACCAGACGGCCGCCAACGGAGGCGCCGGCGCCACCCGAAGAGCCACCCGTCACTCGCGTCAGGTCATACGGATTGACTGCTTGACCGTAGTGCGCGTTCAAGCCCGTCAAACCGTAGGACATTTCTACTAGGTTGTTCTTGCCAAAGATAATCGCGCCAGCATTGCGCAGTGAGGCCACAATCGTTGCGTCTTTCTTAGGCCTGAACCCTGCAAGGACCTTAGTGCCGATGGACGTCGGCAGATCGAAAGTGTTCATGCTATCTTTAACCGCGATCGGCACGCCATGGAGCGGCCCCAATATCTTGCCAGCGCTGCGATGCTCGTCGGCTTTCGCTGCCGCTTCGAGCACTACGTCTTCGTAGATCGTGATGAAAGCGTTCCTACCCTTGAGGTCGCGGTTTCGGCTTAACAGTGCCGCTGCATAGGTACTGGCCGAAACCGAGCCGTCCTTAATGGCAGCTGCCGCTTCCGTAACCGTGAGGTCGTGCAAATTTTTGGATGTATTCGTGAAATCTTTTGACATGATGGTTTTCCGTTCGTTTAAAGGAACCTTCAGTAGGCACGGTGCAGCTTATCGCCGTGCCTTAAGTTGCCGCTCGACCCGAAATGCCATATGCTTTGCTGATCTTGCCACTCTCCAAAAAATACGAACGCACCCTAAAGTTAGAAGAGTCGGCAGCTGGCTGGCCGAGAAGGGAAACACCTCACGGCTTCGCAGTTTCTGGTTCGAAACTGGCCGGGAGGTGACATGACGGCACTTGGCGATGAGCTCGTGGTGGCAGCCGGCGACAGCATCGATCACTGGCACGACGTGACGTGTCGAGACTATTCGGCTTCTGAATATAAACGTGAGACTGGGGAGCCCTTTAGCGCAAGCATTGCACGCAGACAATTCGGAGCGCTTTCGCTGAGTGGCGTTTCGTCAGCAGGTTTTGGCGCTGCCAGTCTTATTCGCAGCCCATCCGACATTCGCAAGGATCCGCGCGACCATTTCATGGTCTTTCTGGTGGAAGAAGGTGGCGTTAGCGTGTCGCAGGAGGGCAGGGAAATGACAGCGCGGGCCGGCGACCTGTTCCTTTACGACCAGGCGCGACCGTTCACCCTGGAATTCCAGGAAAGTTACTCGGGCATTATGCTCAACATCCCTCGCCCGATGCTTGAAACGCGCCTACCCTCAGCCGGTCGACTTATTGCTAATCGCATTTCCGGCGAATCAAAACTTGGCGAGTTAGCGGGAACTATTGTTCGCCAGATTATGGGACTTGACGAGCAATTGAAGGATCCCACCATCGATCGCCTTGGTGGCTCCGCACTCGACATCCTTGCCACCACACTTGATGCACAGGCCTCGAATGAGCTTCTCCTGACATCCAGACACCACCGCCTTTTGGAGCAGGTTAAGGGCTATATGCTCGCCCATCTGCATGAGGCCGGTATGGACCTTGAGACGATTGCGCGGGCCCAGAATATGGCCCCGCGTACTCTCAACAGAGTCTTCGCGACCGAAGGCACCACGCCCATTAGATGGTTGTGGCAGCAACGCCTGAGCGCCAGCCATCGTGCGCTGACCGAGGGACGAGTAAGGAATGTTACTGAAGCGGCACTAAACTTCGGTTTTAGCGACCTTTCTCATTTCAGTCGCGCATTCAAGTCGGCGTTCGGTAAGTCCCCTCATGCATTGGTACGCAAATAGCCGTATTGATCGATGCGATACCGTCGCCCGCGCTGACGCGGTGACCACGTTTGAATCCCAATAATGGGATTCGTTGGCCGAAAGCATTCGCCAGATTAATTTGTACTTGGTGCGTGCAAATGGGGACGTCGTCTCCACCATTCTCGGCCACGATGCATGGACCTTGACGACAGAATCAAACAAAATCACGGGGTGGCTGGACACGCGCGCATGGCGGAACAACGTCAATACCATAGTTGCACGCGATATAAAAACCACGATCGACAAGACCGAGGCGAACCCTTTCACGCTTACCAAGGCGGGAGTGGTTGAAACTAGCAGGTTTTCTCGTCCACATACAGCTCAATTTCGACAAGACCATGTTGAAAAGGCTGCTCCATTTTATCGCCCTACCCCAAAAGCTTTCGGATGTGCCCCTTCCGCATGGGCATGCACTTCATATGGGCTTCTTCAGAACTCACTGCTGCAATGCTAAATCGACGATTCGGATATCGTACCAATTTGTTTCGAAATGGAACTCGTTACTGAACCTCTACGCCTCATCGGTTGTATTGGGGCATGGACGTAGTCTCGCGTTGGGAAATGAAAACATTGGAGATTTGCGAATCTGGCGCACGCGTCACCGGGACAATTTTTCGGCGCACGATTTCGCGCTGGTTGAACTCATCCGCCCTTCCTTATCGAAGGACTGCTCGATAAGCAGATTGCGGAACGGCTTGGAATTTCGTACACGACGTATGCACTCACGTGGACCGCACATTCCAGAAAATGGGAGTTGGCAATCGCGCTACGCTCATTCGGTTGGCGCGAAAGCTCGATAGCTAAAGATGGGTCTCGCGGATACTAGCACGGGAAACTCAGCTGGCCTGCGCTGTCTTTGATATGAACCGCTCGGCGCCTGTCGTTTCTTTCGGTAGTCGGTGCGAGACCGACTACCACCAAACTTTGCCGCTCAATGAGCCGTCCCATTCGACGCGACAACCGAGAGAGTCTGGCTCCAGCCACCGCCAAGCGACCGATACAACGCAACCGCTGCCAGCGCGTGCTCTCGTTTCGCCTGGTTCAGTGAGTCCGAATCCTGAAGATAGGTCTGTTGCGCCGACAGCACGTCCAAGAAATCCGTTGCACCGCCCTTGTATAACTGGTTCGCCAGCTTCAGTGACTGGTCTGACGCTCCAAGGGCGTGCGTCAGACTTTCTGTGGACTGCGTCGTGCTAACAAGATCGCTCCGGGTGTCCTCCACTTCCTTCAGCGCCTCAAGCATCGTCTGCCGAAGATCTAACTGCGATTCACGCATCTTGCTTTCGCTCTGCTGGATGTTCGCCGTGATTCGGCCGGCGTTGAAGATGGGACTTGTCGCGCTTAACGCCGCACTGAACAGATTATCGGTCAGCGTCGGCAACCCAACATAGGACGCGGCCAACAAGCCGTCGCTAAGATTCAACTGAAATTTCGGGTACCGCTCGGCCCTCGATACACCCACCTCTGCGGCACGCTGCTCGACTTTGGCATAAGCCACGAGCACATCCGGACGGCGCAACAATGCTTCAGACGGCAAAGTCGTCGGCACCGCGCCATCGGGCGTAGGTACGGGGCGAGGCGCCGCCAGCACCAGTTTGTCGACCGATTCGGGCGTGCGGCCCGTATAGACGGCAATCAGGCTGAGCTCGTGCTGAATCGTCGATTGAGCACGCGGGATTCTGGCCTGCAGTTCATCCAGCTGATTTTGCGCCCGCGCGACGTCGAGCTGCGTCGACAATCCGAACTTCAGACGCTCCTGGGTGAGTTGCAAGGCATGCTGCCGAATTCCAAGGTTGTCGTTCAAAATCTGCATTTCTGTTTGCGCCCAGCGCAAATCTACGTAGGCCGATGCTGTATCCGCTGCTAGTGCAAGCCTTATCGCGTCTTCAGCATGCTGCTGCCCGACGAGTTGCGCCCGTGCCGCAAGCAAATCCAGCCGCTCGCCGCCAAACACGTCAGGCGACCAGCTCAACGCAAGCCCTACACCGCCCTCGCGTACATAACCAAGCGGAGGGGGAGCGTTTTGCCGAGTATCTGAACCCTTTGCAGTTGCGTCGAGCTCCGGCATTAAGACAGCACGCTTTTGCGTTGTGATGGCTTGTGCCTGCCTCACCCGCTCGGCTGCTGCTTGAAGGTCAAGATTACCGGTGAGTACTGAGTCGACCAGTTCTGTGAGTACCGGGTCGCCGAACTGCGACCACCAGGTTGTTGCATCGACGGCATCCTGAGGCGCCTCAACGTTCCAGTTTGTCGGCACGACGGTTTTAACCGTATCTGGCAGATTCGCATGCGTTGCTGGCTGAACGGCACATGCGGCCAACGAAAGACTAGCGAGAACTGCTAACAAGTGCTTTTTCATGATTTACCTCAATGTGCATCCGGCGGAGGCGCGGCGTTCGAAATAGGGTTAGAGAACAGAAGGCTGGCTACGGCGACGACAAAACACAGTGACAGTACGAAGAATGTGTCTGAATAGGTCAGCACCAATGCTTCGCGCAAAACCAGTGAATGAAGAGTTGCGAGACCTGACTGCGTTGTGTTCAAGACGTCACCCGCCACCGCAGTCCAATGCGCGGACTGCTCAGATAAGATGGATTCCACCTGTGGGCGGCCGACGGTCACGCTTTCGTTCAGGCGCAAGTAGTGAAAGTTAAGGCGATCGTTCAACATCGTTGCGCTTACCGCAATACCGATCGCACCGCCTAGGTTTCGCATCAGATTAAACAGTCCACTTGCGGACTTCAGGCGTGACTGCGGTAACGAACCGAGCGCCATTGTCACAATCGGGGGCACCGCGAACTGCTGACCGATACCACGCAGTGCCTGTGGCAACAGCAGTTGCTGCCAGCCCCAGTCGTGCGTAAGGGGCACGTACAGATAACAGCCAAGTCCGAAGCAGATTAAGCCAAACACTAGGAGCTTGCGCATGCTGATGTATTTGGTTGCGAACGCATACGCAACCAAGGCGACCAGTTGGAATGCGCCAACCGAAAGCAACGCGATGCCTATTTGTAGCGAACTGAAGCCCCGCACCTGACTGAGAAACTGAGGTGTGAGAAACACCGCCACAAAAATCCCGATTCCGATGATGAATGAAAGGATGCTGCCAATGCCAAAGTTGCGCACGAGGAGTGCTCGCAGATCAATAATCGGATCCTTGGCTGTTAAGGCGTGAACAAGGAACAGGAAGCCACAAATCGCAGAGATCCAGGTACAGGCAATGATGACGTGGTCGCCAAACCAGTTTTTGCGGGGACCTTCTTCGAGTACATATTCAAGGCAGCCAAGGAAACCGGACAACAACAGCATCCCCAGATAGTCGCCCTTTTTCAGCAGGGAGAGATCAGGCTTGTCGATGTGGACATACTTCGGTACCAGCGCGGCGACCAGCACACCGGGCACGACGTTCAAGTAAAACAGCCAATGCCATGACCATTGGTCCGTGATCCAGCCACCGATCACCGGTCCTATGGCGGGGGCAAGCGAGGCAAGCGCGCCGATCGTAGTTGAGGCCACAATGCGTTGCTTGCCTGGGAAAAGCACAAACGCCGTTGTAAATACCGTTGGAATCATTGCGGCGCCCATCGCGCCCTGCAAGCCACGAAACAGTATCATCGAATTAATATCCCAAGCGATGCCGCACAGCATGCTTGTGACGGTGAAGCCGACTGCTGAGGCAACGAATAGCCAACGAGTTGAAAACACCTTCGAAAGCCAGCCAGACATCGGGATCACAAGAATCTCCGTAATCAGGTAAGCGGTCTGCACCCACGACAACTCGTCCTGGCTTGCGGACAACCCGCCACCAATATCCCGCAGTGACGAAGCGACAATCTGAATGTCCAGCGTGGCCATAAAGAATCCCAGACACATAAGCGCGAATGCAAAAACTCGCTGTTGTAGGGGCTGTGACGCAGGGTCGAGTGGTTGAAAGGTTGTCATGATATTGACCTTATTCGCTCAATGGCCGCTGGCGACTTGCGTGCCGTCTGCGAGATGAACGTTGACAGTCGCCGACAGACCGGGGCGTAGCACGTTCTCCATGCCATGCGGCACTTCAAGGCGAATACGTACCGGGACACGCTGAACGATCTTCGTGAAGTTGCCAGTTGCATTCTCTGGAGGCAGAACGCTGAAGGTGGCGCCGGTGGCAGGAGCGAGACTTTCGACGTAACCGTGCAATGGCTGGCTCGACGCGTCGAGTTCAACGTCCGCCTTATCGCCAACGTGCATCTTCTTCAGTTGGTCTTCCTTGAAGTTGGCATCTACCCAGAGATCGGTAGAAGGCACCACGGTCAGTAGCGGAGCACCGATGTTGGCCAGCATCCCGACCCGTGCCGTGCGGTTCCCGATATAACCATCGACAGGCGAACGAATCGTTGTGTATTCGACGTTAAGTTGCGCGACTCGCTGACCCGCCAGGGCCGTGTTGACGCGTGCTTGAGCGTCATTAATCTGCGCCCCCAAAACATCCAGTTGGCGCTTTGCAGCGAGAACGGCTGCATTACTACTCTGAACAGAAGCCTGAGCCTTGGAGAAATCAGCGTCAGCGCGCTCGACGATCTGATTGGACACTGCATCGTCCTTGACGAGTTCACGATAGCGAGCCTGGTCTTGGCCGCTGCGCGTCAACTCGGCGGATGAGGCACGCACTTCCGCCTCGTGCTGATTAATCACAGCAGCCTGCAGGACCAATTGCGCCTGCAATTCCGCGACAGTAGACCGGGCACTTTCAACCTCTGCTGTCGCCTGGGCAAGCTTCGCGTCATAGTCACGTGCATCAAGGCGAATCAGCACCTGGTTCGCTGTGACGCGCTGGTTGTCCTGTACGAAAATGTCATCTACAAAACCGTTCACTTTTGGAGCCATTACCGTGACGTTGCCGCCGACATAGGCGTCGTCAGTGGATTGCACGAAGCGCAGCACGAAGTACCAGTAGCCAGACGCCGCGACAAGTGCCAGCGCAACCGCACCGTAAGCGAGGCGCATCCACGGAATGCGTCGCGTCTTGGTTGTTTCGGCGGCCGGCTTTGGATTATCAGAAATGGGGGTAGAAGGACTCGACATGTTTTTACCTGTGTATATACACTTTGTTTAATGGGAAACTGGCTTAACTGCGTAGGCCATCGGCCTCATGTTTTGCTAATCTTTCGAAACTTCCCGTGTGAGACGAAACAACTCATCCCTCAGCGCAGCGGCCTGCTGCTGCCCAAACTGACGCTGAAACTCGTCTCGGGCTAGTCGCCAATAGACCATCGCTTCCTCCAGCTTGGCGTGCCCACTCGCCGTCAGCGTCAACTCCAACCGCCGCACGCCATTTCCGTTCGCCTCGTTGGCCACCAGTCCGTTCCGCTGCAAAGGCCTCAACGCTCGCACCAAGGTCGTCCGGTCGATCACCATTGCTTGCGCCAACTCGATCATTGTGAGTTTCGACCCGCGTTTGATCGTTGCAAGGATATTGAACTGGGATGACGTGACATCTGCTTGCGAGAGATATCGCTCATAAAGCTGAGAGATATGTCTGGCGGCTTGCCGAATTGCAAAGCAATCGTCGTTTTCGGGTGAGTTAGTGTGCATGTGCACAGATTAGTGGTGCGCCCCCAAAGAATCAAGCTTGCGTTTACATCTCATTGTTACCGTACCGACAAGAGTCAGCGCGATCATCGACCGGATGCGCCGGTAGTCGCAAAAGTAATTGAACTCAGAAAGAGTAATTTGGTTGCCATCTCCGGTACGCGACGTCCCGCATTACGCGGCACACTCATCGGTGCGCGCCGGCGCGCGCGTAATTAACGTGCGCTGTATGCACTAATGCTATGACCGGGAGCAGTCGCTCTGAGACCGCGAGTAAATTCGAGGTGCTATGAGTATCAGTAGTTGGCGATCAAGTCATTTGACCCACCAACCAGCTGATTCTTCACTCGTCTATTGGAGGATGAAGAATCTACTCGAGACGTCTTCGCTGAAACTTGCTGCCTCTCGTGCGCTACCGATCTGAACAACTTCGCAGTTCAAAAAACAGAACCGCCGCATCGTTATGAGCTAAAACCGGATCGCCACGTGTGCGGATCTGCGCGAATTGGTTAAACGATTTCTCCGCTTGCGATCTGAACTGTTTCAACCGCTACTCAGACTCTGATTAATAAGAATGCCATCACGGATGCGTGCATATACTTCTTGTCAAGGCGTGTGCGTTGCAAATATATGTTGCAAAAGGCCATGAGATACGCAACAGAATCGATGCACAGTCCATCCAGGAAGGCTCCGCAGGAATTTCATCACGGCATAATTTGAGCCGATGCCTTTTGCTCTATTTTTTCTAACATGATGTTGCATCCATAGATGAAGATGCAATTTGCATCCTCATCTAGTATTCAATCGCCGACCACCGTAATTCTTCTTTCGGAAGGCGCTTCGAAACGCTGGAGTCACAGTCTGTCACGGTCTCACAAGCGACCAACAGAGGTAACGGTCACGTCAACGACGCGTCGAGTCGGCAAGAACCGCGTCGGCTCCCTCAGCGCAAAAGCTGACCAGTTAAACATCGTGACCCTGGATATTCCATGCTAGGCCTTGTCCGCACTGCTCTTCGACTACCGTACACGTTTGTCGTCCTGGCGATCCTGATCCTTATCATCGGGCCGCTTGCGGCTCTGCGTACGCCCACTGACATCTTTCCGGACATTAGGATTCCAGTTATCAGTGTCGTATGGCAGTACACGGGACTGCCACCTGACCAGATGGCCGGCCGGATCATGTCGCCATTTGAACGGGTCTTGACTACGACTGTGAACGATGTTCAACACATCGAGGGAGAGTCTCTCGCCGGCTATGGAATCGTCAAAATATTCTTTCAGCCAGGCGCGGATATTCGAACTGCAAACGCACAAGTCACCGCCGTTTCGCAAGCAATTCTCAAACAATTGCCACCTGCGATCACTCCGCCACTAGTACTTAACTACAACGCGTCGACGGTACCGATCATTCAGCTTGCGCTGTCTGGCAAGGGCTTGACTGAGCAGAACCTTGGTGACCTGGGTCAGTTTGCTTTGCGGCCGAAGCTCACCTCTGTGGCGGGTGCATCCATTCCCTATCCGTACGGCGGCAAAACACGACAAATCCAGATTAACCTCAAGCCGGCGGCGCTGCAGGCACGCGGTCTGTCGGCGCAGGACGTTTCTAACGCGCTAGCGGCGCAAAATCTAATCACGCCGATCGGTACCGAGAAAATCGGGAACTACGAGTACACGCTCCAACTAAATGATGCGCCCTCGACCATTGCGGCTTTCGCCGCTCTGCCTGTAAAGGCCGCCAACGGTACAACGGTGTATATGCGTGACATCGCAGACGTCACCGACGGAAGTCCACCACAAACGAACATCGTTCACGTTAATGGCTCTCGCTCCGTGCTGTTGACCGTCTTGAAGAACGGCTCAGCATCGACCCTCGCCATCATCTCAGGCATCAAGCAACGTGCTGACGACGCAAAGTCATCTCTGCCGCCAAACATCAAGATTGATCCGATTGGCGATCAATCGCTGTTTGTTCGTTCGGCAATCAGCGGCGTAGCAAAAGAAGGCGTAATCGCGGCTGTTTTGACCAGCTTCATGATTCTGCTTTTCCTGGGTAGTTGGCGCTCAACTGTCATCATCGCCACATCGATCCCTCTCGCCATCCTCGGTTCCATCTCAATCCTGTCTGCCTTAGGCGAGAGCCTGAACATCATGACACTTGGGGGTCTAGCGCTCGCGGTGGGCATACTTGTGGACGATGCAACGGTCACCATCGAGAACATAAACTGGCACTTGGAGCAGGGGAAACAGGTCGATGAATCGATCCTTGACGGTGCGGCGCAGATTGTGACGCCAGCTTTCGTCTCCCTCCTATGTATTTGCATCGTGTTCGTCCCGATGTTCTTCCTCGACGGCGTAGCTCGCTTTCTGTTTGTTCCTATGGCGGAAGCGGTCATTTTCGCGATGGTCTCTTCTTTCATTCTGTCACGGACTCTTGTCCCGACAATGGCAAAGTACCTCCTGAAGCCCCATGTCCAACATGATGTTGGGAGCGCTGCGCCCTCAAGCAATCCGCTGGTCCGATTTCAGAAAGGGTTCGAACGCGCATTCGAGAGTGTCCGTTCCCGCTATCGGACGATGCTCGAGTTTGCCCTGACGAATCGCAACTGGTTCGTCACTGGTTTTTTTGCGTTCACTCTCGTGTCCTTCGGACTCGTTCCGCTGCTCGGACGTAACTTCTTCCCGGCGGTTGACGCTGGTCAGATCCTTCTCCACGTCCGTGCCCCTGTGGGCATGCGCGTCGAGAAGACCTCGGAAGTCTTTGCTAACGTAGAGACCCAGGTCCGCAATATCATCCCACCGACGGAGCTTGGCACTGTCGTCGATAATATCGGGCTGTCAATCAGCGGCATCAACACTGCCTACAACAACACCGGCACGATCGGGTCCCAGGATGGCGACATCCAGATATCACTCAAGGAAGGGCATCGGCCTACGGACGAATATGTACGAGAAATGCGCGAGAGACTGCCCCGCGAATTTCCCGGTGTCACGTTTTCATTCCCGCCCGCGGACATCATTAGTCAAATTCTTAATTTCGGTGCGCCGGCACCGATCGATTTGCAGGTTCGAGGCAACAACCTCCCTGGGAACTTTAAGTACGCTGACTGCAAGCGTCGACATGCACGGAATCCAGACGAGCGGAAATTGCATCCGCAATATTTCCTGCGATGAACGCGCTGGCGTTGCCCCAGACGAAATTGCAGACCCCCGGCCGTTCGCCGAGGTCATGCGCCAATGGACAACGTTGCACCCTGAGTTCGCGTTTTTACCGCGCAAGTTCAAGATTGCGGTGACAGGTGCCACCGAAGACCGCGCTGCCACGAATTGGCACGATGTCGGATTGCGGCTCCTGTTTAACGCTGCCGGAGAGCTCGGGTTCCGGGTAACTGTCGGCGGCGGCATGGGCCGCACGCCCATGACAGGAAAGATTCTGCGAGAGTTTCTGCCTTGGCAGCACATCATGAACTACATCGAAGCAGTTGTGCGCGTGTATAACCGCTACGGCCGGCGCGACAACAAGTACAAGGCTCGCATCAAGATACTCGTGAAAGCAGAGGGTCAGCGCTACATCGACGACGTCGAAATCGAGTTCCGCGAAATCGTCGACAACGACGGCGGTCCTCATACTATTTCGCAAGTTGAACTGGACAGGGTTACCGCCTCATTCGTACCTCCCGAACTGGTCGGACGGAAGGCAGTTGACTTGGCAGAGATAGGATCCCAACTGGATGGGTATGCGCAGGCAACGCCGATGTTTGGCCGTTGGCTACAGCGCAATGTCGCAGTCCACAAAGACCCGTCAATGCGCATCGTTACGCTTTCGTTCAAGCGACTGCATCAAGCGCCAGGCGACGCGTCGGCGGATCAGCTTGAGCTGGTTGCACAGCTCGTGGACAGGTTTTCTGCAGGCGAAGCGCGGGTTACGCATACCCAGAATATTGTGCTTCCTTGGGTGAGGGTCGAAGACCTCTTCGATCTTTGGCAATCAGCACGTGATGCCGGTCTGGCGAGTGCAAACGTCCATCTTTTGACCGACATGATCGCGTGCCCGGGAGGTGACTTCTGCGCTCTGGCGAATGCTCGATCGATTCCAGTCGCCGAAGCCATTACCCAGCGATACCAAGATCTTGACGAACTTGATGATATCGGGGAGATCGATCTGCACATCAGCGGATGCATCAACTCGTGCGGACACCACCATAGCGGCCACATCGGCATTCTGGGGGTCGATAAAGACGGGAAGGAATGGTATCAGGTGACCATAGGCGGGACCGACGGCTCCGGTCGCGGCGAATCCGCCCGTCCCGGCAAGGTCGTCGGGCCTTCCTTCTCCGCTTCTGAGGTACCCGACGTTATCGAAGCATTGATCTCGACGTACCTGCAGAATCGCCGTCCTCTGGAGGCGCGCGCCGAGCGATTTATCGAGACGCTACAGCGGATTGGACATGAGCCGTTCAAGAATGCAGCCAATGAGGCCCGTGCCGCTGCGGAGACTGTATGAGCGTGACCGCACGTATCAAACTCATTTCCGAAGCCGACCACGCGCAGGAGCTTCGCGGGAATGTCGTCCGCCTCTCCAACAGTGACGATCCGCTCGATTTGAAAGCCGAGATAACAACCGCAACCTGCGTAGAGCTCGAGTTTCCCAGCTTCACAGACGGGCGTGCATACAGCCAGGCTTACCTGCTACGCCGGCGACTGCATTTCGTCGGCGATTTGCGCGCCACCGGTGATGTCTTGGTCGACCAGCTCATACAAATGGAGCGTATGGGGTTTTCAAGTGCGGTTCTCAAAGAAGGCGTTGAAGTCGCCGACGCCTACCGTCAGTTGCAGCAATGCACCGGCTTCTATCAGCGCGATGTATCCGGACAGTCGTAGCCGCGCCCGGTTCTGCGTGAGGTTTTGCAACCCTCGACTGTTACTGCAGAATCTAAAGCTCGACTCAAATTTGAGCCTGGAAATTGGCGCGCAGCGACTCCATGAACAGCCACAGCATCCTTTTCGAAGCGCGCGCGATCTTGCTGGCCGAAGCAACCGTGCTTATTGAAACTTCACGCGAGTCTGCGATCTGGCCCCCGCGGATGGGACGGTATATCCGGCGAGCTCTCTGATCGACGTCGTTTCCGAATTGTCTCGTTCGCGGCTCGGTGCCGTTGCGGTCCTCGACTCAGACAATCCTCGATGCCTACTCGGCCTTATAACTGAGGGTGATTTACGTCGCGCCGTTCAGGAGAGACCAGAAGGCTTTGGTTCGACGCGTGCCGAGGAGACTATGACGGCATCCACGTCACCATTGATGGTAGCGCCCTTGCCGCAGACGCTTTGCGAAAGATGGAGACGGAAACGAGTCAGCTATCGGTACTGCCTGTTCTGTCTCAGAACGGCGACTATTCCGGTATTGTCCCGGATCCACGATTTATTGGCGTTCGGCTGACACGGAACAGATAGTGTCCGAGAGCATGCTAAGTGCGGTGGGGTTCTTAGTCAATTCCAGGAGACGCGGCGCCGCAAGTTTGCTTTAGCGAAATTGCCTCATCAACACGGCCGCCAACCATTGACACTTCTGCAACATCGCCGCGCAATTGCCATAATGGAGTCAGCGGAAGCGTGCCCTCCCTGCCAGGCAAGTCCGCAACGATGCCGAACCAATCGAGCCTACACGCGCATGCTCCTGGGCTTAGCCTCGCAAGGAAAGCCACCGACTAAACGCTCGGCCGACAGTTCTATCGCTTAACTATCTGCCTCGTGCGTCAGGCATCAACTTCTATCGGAGTTCGCGATGGGAAACAACCGTAAGGTCGCACTTGTAACTAACTTCACGGATTACGCCGGGCCTCCAGCATTGACCGCTCTTGTAAATGCTAACTTCCGCGTGCTCGCTCACGATCACGCGGTCAAGGATGCAGATACATGGAGAAAGTGCTCATCCATGTATCCTGAAGTGGAACTACTAAGCGCGAAGGATCCGAGGTCGCTTATTGAAGCAGCCTGGGGCGTGGCGGGGCGTATAGATGCCATTGTGAGCAACGACCACTTTCCAGCCGTGAACAGCCCGACTCCGCATGCCTCGCTTGATCAGTTGAGGCAGACTCTCGAAAAGCTCGTTGTCGATCCGTTTGCCTTAATTCAAGCCGCGATCCCGCGATTTCGCGCCCAGGGCGGTGGCAATGTCGTCATGATCACCTCATGTAGAACGCACGCTCCCATGCAGGGCGGGGCGATTCCGGATGCTGCGCGTGCGGCCGGCAATGCTCTTGTTCGATCGCTGGCGATTGAACTCGCCCCGTTCAGCATCGCCGTGAACGCAGTGGCGCCTAACTTTTTCTACAGCGAGGCATACTACCCACGCGCGACGTTTATCGACGACGCCAAGGGACGCGACTATGTCAGATCGCTGGTGCCAGCGGGTCGACTGGGACGCCCTGAGGAAATCGGTGAACTTATATGCTATCTCGCGTCAACGGAATCCCGCTTCCTCACTGGAGCAATCGTGGATTTCGCGGGCGGGTGGCCAGCGGCTCAAACCCGGCCAGCGACGCAGTGACGATTGGTGCATCTCGAAGTAGAGATGTAAGTGCAGCCGAGGCTAACGCCTCGGCAGTCCCTAGACTTGAAGCCCGTCGTATCGGCATTCGGGAAATGGTGCGTGCCGGAACGAGGGCCGGCGGTGTGCCCCGGAGCCGCGAGTGAATCCGACCCAGCATTGCGCTCTCAACCAGCACACGATGGGCGCTGGTCGTGCACAAGAGCGGCGAGTCGAGCTAACCAGTAGTGTTGCCATCGCTTCTATCCAATCCGGTCTGCGGCGTCCGATTCCCCTCTGGTCGTCGGAAGAACGCTGTCAAACTGAAAATATGCGGTTTGTTGCGAAGTTACCGCCTTGACGCCTTTGACAATTTCAGGCGCTGCGACGTAAAGAATGAACGCGCCAATGGCTGCGATAACGATAAAAGTAAAAATAACCCTCAACCTCATGATTTGACGACGTGGAGGCCCTGCGAAAAATTCGCGCAGGGCACGCAACCGCAGGGAAACTGGTACTCGCCCCCGCGGGTTTGGTCGGCATACGTAGTCGGCCTTGCAGAATGGCGTGAAGTCATACGTGGTGCGGGAATGGGTGTGAGCGAGGGGTTGCAAAACTCCCAGAATCAATATGGAATTGGCATATCTTCTGGGAGTTGAGAACTGCCGATGAGCACGCCCGATTTCTTCCGCAGCCGCCTGGACGCGATGATCGATTTGCGTCACCCGCTTGCCGTACTGGCAAACCGGATGCCATGGTCGTCGATCGAAGCGACGTTGACGCCGATGTTCGAGAGGCGTGCTCGCGAAGGCCGGGTGAGCGCAGAGGTTGATCTGTTCGGCGTGACGCCGAAGCTCGCGGGTGCGGGTGTCAGCGCTGCAGGGCGTCCGCGCCTGTCCGTCCGGTTGATGGTGGGTCTGCTGTATCTGAAACACGCATACAACGAAAGCGACGACTCGGTCTGCGAGCGGTGGGCCGAGAGCGTGTATTTCCAGTACTTCTGCGGCGAGGACTATTTCCAGCCGCGTCTGCCGTGCGACCCGACCAACCTGGTACGGTTTCGTCAAGCGTTGGGCGAAGCGGGCGTCGAAGAGTTGCTGGCGACGACGATCGCGGCCGCGGTGCAGATGAAGGCGGTTACACCGCTCGAATTCGAGCGCGTGATTGTCGATACCACGGTCCAGGAGAAGGCGATCGCCTATCCGACCGACAGCCGCCTGCTTGAAGTGGCACGGGCCCGACTCGTGCAGTTGACGCAACGCGCCGGGCTGACACTGAAGCAGACGTACGAACGCGAAGGCAAAAGCCTGCGTCGTCGAGCTGGTGGCTATGCGCACGCCAAGCAGTTCAAGCGCCTGCGACGGGTGCTCAAACGCCAGCGCACCGTGCTGGGACGGTTGCTGCGCGACATCGAGCGTAAATTGACGGGCGCCACGCGTGAACGGCAGGCCCAGTTGCGCGTCTGGCTTGAGAGAGCCTGGCGCATTTGCCGACAGCGGCCCAAGGATAAGGGCAAGCTCTACGCGCTACACGCCCCGGAAGTCGAATGCATCGGCAAGGGCAAAGCCCGGCAGCCCTACGAGTTCGGTGTCAAGGTCAGTCTCGCAATTACGGAGAAGCAAGGGTTGATCATCGGTGCACGGGCATTCCCCGGCAACCCTTATGATGGCCACACGCTGGCCGAACAACTCGAACAGAGTTCCATTCTGCTGCAGGACGTGCCTGGCGCACCGCAGCCGAAGACCGTCTTGGTCGATCTCGGGTTTCGCGGTGTCGATGCCGAGGTATCATCAGTACACCTGATTCATCGAGGAAAACACAAGACGCTGACTCGCACACAGCGGCGCTGGCTCAAGCGACGGCAGGCGATCGAACCGATCATCGGCCATGTGAAACACGACCACGGCATGCGACGTTGCTGGCTCAAGGGGCAAACCGGCGATGCGCTACACGCGGTGCTGTGTGCTGCTGGCTATAACTTGCGCTGGTTACTGCGCGCAATCGTCCGCCTGGGCCTGAGGCACATATTTTTTATCCTCGCGTCGCTGCATTGGCTCGTCAATGTCGCGCCGCATCCATTACTCCCGCATCGCGACCGCTTTCGACGAGCCAGCTTCGCCTCGCCGATAGACTGCGCCATCGGCTCCGCTCGTCACGCAAACTGAATTTTGCAGGTCCGACTACGTAGTAAGTCCAACGCTGCCAATCTTGCTTTTTTCCCTTTTCCCGTAAGCGTGCCAACGCCCGAGCCTAGAGATTTCCGGTTTTCGTTGCTGCATCGAGAATGACGGCCGCAACGGCATCCGGATGCGCAATCAAGGTCACGTGACCTGCCCCTGGAATGACGGTAGTCGTAGCATTGATAGCCTTCGAAACAGCTTGCTGGAGCGCCGCAGGAATGATCTGATCCTGATCGCCGTAAATCCACCACGACGGCTTTGTCTTCCACGCTGCGGTGGCTATCTTGTCGGCAAAACATGAGCCCGCAAGAGGCGCCTGCACAACGGCCAGGAGGGCTTGCTCGCTAGATGATACATCCGGTGCAAACGCGCCGGATATCGCCGCTGGCGACAAACTGATGTAGCCGGCTGAGTCTTGAATTTCTTCAGACTGCCAGGATGGCGCAGGGAACGGCGCAGTGATGTCGTTTACGGACTGTCCGTCGTTAGGTGCAAATGCGGACACGTACACGAGTGCTGCAACCTTCGGGTCATTTCCTGCCTGAGTAATAACCACGCCACCGAACGAATGGCCGACCAATATCACTTTCCCACTTTGCGCATCAATCGCCCTCGTGACTGTAGCGACGTCATCTGCAACGGAAGACCGGGGTTGCTGCACAGCAACGACTTTTAGCCCCTTCGCCTGCAAAAGAGGAATTACGCCGGACCAGCTTGAACCGTCGGCCCACGCCCCGTGAACAAGTACCACCGTCGCAGGTACAGGCGTGGGTGTTGACGCTACTGAACTACCGCAACCGGAGAGGATCGATATGCAACTCAGGCATAGGAATGCAGTGAGAAAGCTGATCATTGGACGCGACAGGATCTTCATATTTATCTCGCTAGATTGGAAATATAGATGTCGAGGGATACCGCCGAGGTCATAAATTAATTGGACTTTCCGCTGTCGCGTTTAGCAGGGACATCGAGCTTGCAGTCAGTCTGCATCTACAAGGTACTCATGCTGCAACAATGAATTCGAATAGAACAGTGTCCAAAGGTATCGGACCAATCTCGAGTTCGCGGACAACTATGAGATTTCGGTCGCGTAGATTTAAACTTTCGGAAATGGGTGCTCGCTGACGGAGATGGAACCATCTAACGCACTAAGAAAGATGACAGCGCCGAGGATATGAAGTCTGAGCGCTTCAATTGGGAAGTTAAATTCGCACAGACTGGTCTTTCTGGATATTGGGAGAACTCAGTCCGCGGGCAAGACGGCTTGCCCGGCACTGCAAGCGCAACAGTTCAGGTAGGACGTTCTACTACGACTTGAGACAGACCTGCTCTGCGCTCAACGAGGTTTTTGACGAAGTTTTGTGACATTGCCCCGAAGTCGGTACCCATTACGAGATTTAGATCAAGTGGATCCCGGCTCCGCACCGCATCGGATGCTCTCGCTCTTTCTATCGCCCAAGCGATGCCCGCCGTTGTTTGATCTACCCAAGATACAACCCTAAACCCCTGCCTTTCCAAAGCTTCAAGCATGGCAATGTTGGTGAGCAGAAAACTCGTTTCCGAACTTCGGGACCAAGGGACGGGAAAGTGCAAAGCACCCGCACCGCCATCTACCACGTCATAAATAGCCAATCGGCCGCCCGGTCGCAATACGCGAAAAATCTCGGCGTACAGTGAGTCACGATCTGCAATGTTCATCGCAACATGCTGCGTCCACGCAGCATCGAAGGTTTGCAACTCGAAAGGAAGAGACAAAGCGTTGGCACAGGTGTAAGCAACCTTTTCTGTAAGACCTGCCCTCTCGGAAAGAAATATCGCAGCGTCGACAAACTCCGCATTGAGGTCAATGCCCTGCACGTGGCAGTTGTAGGTAGAGGCGAGGTATCTTGACGGCCCGCCAAGGCCAGAACCGATGTCCAGCACCTTATCGCCCGACTTGATCGCGGCGGCCGCAGCGAGATCGACGGTAGCGGCTAATCCTCGCATATGAAACTGGTCGAGTGGTGCAAGGACTGTCTGAGACAAATGCCCGCTTCCGAGGCCAGCCGCTTCCAGCGCCGCTTCAACGCGGGCGCGAAGATTATCACCCTGATAGTGTTCGCGAATCTTTTCGGTGTCGTTCAAGATGCCCTCGAAAGAAAGTATTGATGGAAAAGCGGGTGGATCTTGGTAAAAAAATGCGTCATTCTGCACTCCGCTGAAGCGAGAGTGGATTTTGCACTTTACGTGCATATACTTGTATTAAATCGCGCTAAACACTTTTGGCTCGCACATGACGCAACATACGACGGGACTCATTTGTTTTCTTTTGGGCACTAACCAGTGGCACTTTTTGGTCTGCGACCAATCGCCGTCGGAAGAAAGAGGCTATATCATCGAAAACTTGTTCACCAGTACCGGTGGACGGATGGAACTCCTGCTCATACCGGTTGACTGCCGTGGGGACGCCTGCAGCGATCAACTTAGTAGCATATCTTTCAGCCTCAATACGGAGCACATCGTTCTTCACGGTCGCGATGAAAGCCGGAGCGAGGCCGCCCAGCCTTACCGAAACGAGCGGTGCCGCATATGGGTGCATCCGGTGACGGACATCGGGCAGGTAAGCGCGGTATTGTCGCGACCAGTTCGACGACTCAGGGTCCGCGGAAGAAGACACACGGCTTTCAGAGATCAACGTCATGCTCGGGTCGAGAAGAGGTGCAAGCAGCACCTGAGCCGACAACTTAAATTCCCCTCGATCTCGCACGAGCGCGCTCAGGCAAGTCGCTAGATTTCCTCCCGCCTCATAGCCCGCTACGCCGAGGCCTGCAGGTGTTATGCCTAAGGTCTTTGAATTCTGCACAGCCCACGCCAGCGCCAAGTACCCATCCTCTAAAGCGGCGGGAATTGGAAATTCGGGTGCCAGCGAATAACCTACAGACATCACTAGCGCCGGAATACGCTGGGCTATCGCGGTAGCTGTTAGCTCGCTGTCATCAACTGACCCGCTGATGAAGCCACCGCCATGGAAAAAGATAACAAGCGGAAGTTTTGCGCCTCCACTCTGGGGTTCATAAACTCTAACCTTGATCTCCTTACTATATCCAACGATCCAGACGTCATCCGTCCAAAGTGGAATGCCGTGCTCGTTACCGATGTTCATTTTCAGCGTCTCCACGCATCCCGTAAAAATAGACCAAGCGCTCTTTTGCGAATATGCCCGTTCGGGTTGTTCTTGAATTTGAAGCGTGAACTCCGCTCACTGCCGGTGTACCTGTGGTACGTTTTCGTAAAAGGCAGCTGCATGCTCGATAAACGCCGTAACCTTTGCCGGTAGTAGCACCCGGGTGGTGTACGCCAGGCGTATCTCGATAGTGCCGTCTACCAAGTCGAAATCCGAAAGCACTCTTACTAGAGTTCCAGCAGAAAGTTCAGACTGAACGACTGCTTCTGGAACGACCCCTAGCCCAAACCCGGCAATTACCATCTCGCGATTGAATATCACATTGTTAGACGAGATTTCGGACTTAAGCGGGACAGCGATTTCTTTGCCCCCCATCTTGAAGGTGACGATTGGGCGTCTGATATACGTCGACATCGTCACAAAATGATGCTGGTTGAGATCCGGCGGAGTGACGGGGTTCGAGTTCCTTCTTAGATATGCTGGCGTTCCCACAATGACCAGGGGGATACGCTCAAGCAGCCGTGTGACGGTGGTCTCACTGGTCAACATGTAGGGAAGGACTATTCCGAGGTCGTATCCTTCCGCCGCGAGATCAACGGGGCGCTCAATAAGCGTTACGTCCAGTGTAATCTTCGGGATTTTTGTCTTGAAACTCGCGATCAGCGGGACCAGCCGGTTGACAGTAGCGGTCGTATGCGCCACCAGACGAAGGACGCCAGTGACCTCCTTCGTCTCGCTCAGCGTGTCGGCTTCAAGCGAATCAAGGTCGTCCAGCAGCTTTGCGCATCTGTTGTAAAATCGTGCGCCCGCTTCCGTCATTGAGATCTGACGCGTGGTTCGATTGAAGAGACGAGTTCCAAGGCGTTGTTCAAGAGATGCAATTCCTCGTGAAACAACGGGTGTCGTAACACCAAGCTTGTCAGCGGCTCGCGTGAAACTTGTCGACTCAAAGACTGAACGAAAGATGCGCAAACTATCAACGTAATCCATATTGGTCTCGTATGTTCGAGATTGCGGTGCGAGGGCCGGCCGTTCTCACGCAGAAAAAAAATAGCGGTTAACGTGCGATGCGTTGCCATGTACGCCGTCTGAACGTAGCTTTCAAGCCGAGCATCGGACGGTCTCATGGCGCGCGCATATGCTGGACACTTTGATGCCAGTCGAGACAACTTCTTGTATATGCGACCGCAGAATGTCTCGCTTGACGTAAATTGTGGCTTAGCCAAAGGTGGCCCATTTATCTATTCGGTCGCCGGTCCTATGAACTGTTCGCGCCAAACTCCACCGTGAGTTCCAAGCCGATCGTTACGCGACTTCAGACGCAAGAACAAAATTCGAGCGATGCTCGTCAATGAACTGTTCAACTGTAACCAGCGGTTGACCGATAATTGAGACGCCGGTGCTGTCCGTTCCTTCGAGAAGACGTTCCTGCTGGTCAATCGTCACAGCTTCAAAGTGCCTGTGCATCACCTTGTTATCTTGAAGTCCGAACAATTCAAGGAACGTTGAGACCGTCACATGCTCGTACGTCAGGTTTTTACCCAACACCTTTCCCGTGAGCGCTGCGAGCTCCTCGTGGCTATATTCGACTGGCCCATGTAGCGCGTGAGCCTTGCCGGCATGCATATCAGGATCTGCGACAATTCCCGCAACAATCCGGCCAATACCGCTTGCTGCAATCGGTGCAAATCGACTTTCCCTATTGAAAGGCATCACGTATCGTCCATATTTAATCAACGGCGCAATATAAAGTAGCCATTCTGCGAAGAAAGTTATGCGCAGATGTGTTGAGGGTACGCCAGACCAGTTGAAGATTTGCTCGGACAACCAATGGTCCTGCGTTGTCTTGCTGCGCGCATGGGGCCGGGATTGCTTGTGCGACATGTTAACAATCAGCTCGAGATCTTCCTCCTTGGCCGCCTGTGCGAAAATCACGGCTGCCTCAACTATTCCGTCGGCGAGTGGATGGCAGAAATAGGCACGCTGCACACCTGACATCGCAAGGCGAACATCGCGCAGGTTTGAAATGTCTCCGATCGCCACTTCGATCCCTTGGCCTCGCAGGCTTCTTGCACGATCATCATCTTTTCGTACAAACGCGCGAACCTTGAAGCCTTTCTCAAGCAGGCATGGAAGCGTAGCTCTCCCTGTGTCGCCATTCGCTGCTGTAACCAAAACTGTATTCATTTCGCAATCCTCTACGAATACTCTGCTGGAGTCATTGATCGTCTTGAATGATCACATTCATAGGGCGGCCTCAAATGTGAACTGCAACACCTGTCTCGTATAAGGTGTCGCAATGCCCGGAAAAACTTCATACCAGCAACTGCAACCTGAAGAACGCCTGACCATTGCAAGCTTGCATCTGCAGGGTTCAAGTATGCGAGCCATGGCTCGCATACTTGGGCGCTCGCCGGGAACCATCAGCCGCGAGTTAATGCGAAACAGCTCTCCTGTTGGCTACGCATCAGTGCCCGCTGCGGCGCTTTGCAGCGCACGCCGCAGTGCGTCGCGCCAGCCCGCCAAGCTTTGCCCGCAAAGCGTTTGCTGGCGCATCGTTCTCACCCTGCTTGAGTGGAAATGGTCGCCCCAGCAGATATCGGGCACACTGAAACGCATGTATCCATCCGACTCGACCCAGCACGTCTCGCACGAAACTATCTACACGGCTATCTATGCTCAGCCGCGCGGTGAACTGCGCCGCCAACTCATTGCCTGCCTGCGCCACGGCCATAGCACGCGCATGCCGCGCACGCGGGGCACAGACCGGCGCGGACAGATTGCCGACATGGTCAGTATCCACGTGCGGCCGCCCGAAATCGAAGACCGACTGCTGCCAGGTCACTGGGAAGGCGACTTCATCAAGGGCGCGAACAACCAATCCTCTGTCGGCGTTCTGGTCGAGCGCACCAGCCGCCTGGTGCTACTTGCTAAGATGGAGGACGCCACCGCCGCTTCAGCGCTAGCGGGCTTCTCCGCCAAACTCAATTCGATTGTGGCGCCCTTACGGCAAAGCTTTACTTACGACCAAGGCAAAGAAATGTCGCGCCATCAGGAGCTCACCGCTGCCACCGGCGTGAACGTGTACTTCTGCGACCCGCACAGTCCATGGCAACGCGGTACTTGCGAAAACACCAACGGGTTGCTGCGCCAGTATTTGCCTAAAGGCACGGACCTATCGGTCTACAGTCAGGACGAACTCGACGCGATCGCCGACAGCCTGAACAGCCGCCCGC
>Ga0302220_10000402_pt1 | contig 37203 bp, 25 predicted proteins | sample II_Palsa_E1_3_FD_194572 | JGI IMG/M metagenome (GOLD analysis project Ga0302220, IMG submission 194572) | Peat permafrost microbial communities from Stordalen Mire near Abisko, Sweden - II_Palsa_E1_3 | ecosystem: Environmental > Terrestrial > Soil > Palsa > Peat permafrost | place: Sweden...
CGCCCGCGATCTGCTGATAATAGGTGTTGGTGTTGCCGGACAACGTGGCCGTCCAATACCCCCATGGCACGGAGTACGAACCGTTGAACCCGTGCGAGCCGAGCGACTTGTTGCCGAACGACAGGTCCTGGTTCGCGCCGACCGTCAACACGTCGTTCAAGCCAAGCGGATTGTCGATGCCGAGGCTCACGTTGCCCTGCCACTTGCCAGTCGCGTCCGTGCCTGAGTTATCAACGGAGACGACGAAGCTCCACGGCTTCGAACGCTTCACGCTCACCACGACGTCACTTTCACCCGGCGTGTCGGTCGGCTCGATTTTCATGTCCACGTCCTGCGACGCCACCCGCTTCATCTGCTCCAGGCCCTGCTCAAGATCGCGCAGATCGAGCAGGTCGCCGTCACGTGCGGGGAATGCGGATTTCAGGGTGCCGCGCGTATTGGGATCGGCAAAGCGGAGCTGGTGCAGGACGCCGGGGACGAGCGCGAATGTGAGCATCCCTTTCGACAGGTCCTGCTCGGGCAACAAGACGCGCGTCGTGACATATCCACGGATCAGGATCGCCTGCTGCAGCCCTTTGGTTAGCGTGTCAATGCCGGTCTTGCCGACGCACTGTCCCCTGTAGTGGTCAAGCCATTCACTCGCAAAGGCGAACGGGTCCAGTGATAGCGCCGAGCCTCCCTTGCCGCGCACGGCATTGGGCAGAGTCGTCGGGATATCAAGCGCGAACGTGCTGATGCGGAAGCATGGTGTCTCGACCGGCAGTAGTGGATAGCCCTCGAATGTGGGGAGGGTTGAACGCACTGCGGGTGCCTGCACGACTGCTTCACGCTGCTGTGCGTCGCGTTGCTGCTGGATTTGCTGGTTCTGCTCGGCGTTGGCGCGCGCGGCTACCGCTTCATCGGCTGGCGTCGGCGCATGCTGCGCATTTGACGCGAGCGATACCAGGGCAATGAGCGGCAGCGCCGCCAGCCTCTTTCGAATTTTCATAGTTAATTGAATCTAGTTCTGGCTACCAGCCGATACGTTTGCGTTCAAAAACCCAAGCAATGACGGCACAAAGGAACGAGGCCAACGGAACGAATTTGCACGCTGCGTAGACTCTGCTCATAGGAGGCCACAAGTACCCTGGATATCCTTTATGCCAAGCTATGGAAGGCATCACAATCAGTTCTTCAAAGGCGGCCAAGATCGCGAGGCCAACTAAAAAAGTCGGTCGATAACTCAAAAACGCTTTTACGTTTCTCTCGAATCGAGGGCTCATTTTTTCTTCGGTAGGTACGAGGGAATGTTTCCGACGCCAGCACTAACGGTCTCGGAGGTCAGGTTTGCGCCCACTGTCTCAAACATTGACGGAATCACGCTAGGCGCAACAAACTTCGACACGCCCAACCCCGCTTCCTTCAACTGATCCACCCACGTCAGTTCTGCCCCAAGCTGCGACGCATCAAGTTGGCTCACGTAATTCGTGTTGTATGCATCACTGCCCATTGGATATTCCGCCCAACATTTCACCGCGATGCACGCCGCTGTCGTCAACTTGTTGGCTTCTGCTTTGTCGCTGCCGGCTTTGTCCGCGATTACTTGCTTTTCATCAGGATGAAGTTGCCGGTTGAAGCGAACACCACACCCCGACACGCCCTCCGTTGTCGATACAGGTTTTCTCCTGATGCAACAAGGCTTTGCAAACGGTTTTCGGCTGACACGGATCTGAGCCTGCAAGTTTTTCCCCGACGCGGTTTTGTCCTTAGGGCGCGAGTTTGCCAGAAGTTCACGTTCACCCATCTCATTAACATCGCATGCCGAAGCAATATCAGGCCGCCGGGTTTGACGGCGCGCAGCGCGACGGCAAACCCGGCGGAACCGGGCCGCTGCACACCGCAGCCCGCTTCCATGACCGCTTACTTGTACCGCTCAGGGAAGTTCACGCGCAGGAAGTAACCCCACGCGTAATCTCGCAACTGCTCCATCACGTCGCGATTGGTCTGCGGCCTTGGCCCTTCACCCCGATGGCCACATCCCACATGAAGCACTGAGCACCACCTCCGGGTGGGTGCAGGTGCAGAAGGTTGTGAGCCGTCGACGATAGGCGGCTAAGAAGGAGATCCATCGACGTAAACGAAGCGCGGGCCGTGAGTGCTACCAACACTCACGACCCGCTCACCACCACCAGTTCAAATGGAGAACTGACCATGGCTGACGCCAATCTTAAATCAAGCTCGACCGTTACAGAACGCTTTATGACCTGCGAGAGCGCTACTCGATGGACAGACTACCCGCTGCATCGGACACCACTCAGGCAACGGCCCATCCCGCGTATCCGGCTTATGGGCCGATGGCTTGAGCAGGCCGGATTCAAACCAGACAGTCGAGTATGCATTCATGTCGAAGAGGGCAGGCTCGTTATTACGCCAGTTTGAACCGAGCTCCGCAAACAACAAACCCAGCGCAAGGCTGGGTTTGTTGTTAACTCAGAATCTTTTCGACAATCAAGTATCCGACGAACACCATAGCCGCTCCCACAAAGAGCCAGTAGATAATTTTTTCTTTCTTGCTCATTCGCTTCCACTGTTCCGGCGAAGGCCCTCCACCCACTGCTGGCATTCTCTTCTCCTTATTTGTTTCCAACTGGAGTCGAGTGACTCCAAGGCACGATCCCAAATGAGGTGCCACCAGGTGACCCAACTCCTACTTCGATCGCTGTGGAACCACCGTACGCATGCGTTACTGCACCGATAACGTTAAACCGCCAAGGCGTCGGTAACGAAACAAATGCCTGATTACCGTCGCCATTAAGAAACGCATTTGTGGCTTCCCCGTTTCGGGCTCCCCAAATCCAACCGAGTGTGGAACTTGCACCTGGAGACCAAGAGACAGCGGATGGATTGGTCTGCCCTACGCTAACTGCTAGATACTTCGTTCCATCATCCAGATTGATCACTCCGCCAGCAGAACCTGATAGCACACCAAAGCTCAGTGTCGCGTAGTTCGGCGAGATTGCACCGCTTGCTTGCTGCGCCAGATCCCTTTGCGCCTGAATCGCCGCGTTCAACGTCGCTTCGCTGCACTGCGCACCTGCCGGACAAACTTGTGCAACCAGACCCTTCGGCCTCTTTTCGTTCGTGTCCTCGTGAGCGGTCCGATTGTACAAATCCACATTGCCCGCTTCAAACGCACCGGCGTTTCCAGCAACGTATCCTGCACCCGTGGCAACCGCATTCGCGACGATGTTACCCAGCGCTTTATCCATCTCGGCGTTTCCGGTTGGACTCGCGCCCGCTATCGCGTCACTCAGGCCGTTTAACTTACCGGCTGCGAGCGAGGCCATGCCTGCGCCCACTGCGCCTGCCACCGCCGTTCCTGCTCCACCGCCCAGACCTGCCACCAACGCTGCGCCCGCCGCCTGCATTTCAGCGCGCGCTGAGCCCCCGTCGCGCCACGCGTTCATGCCGGCCTGGTCGCCGTTTGCTTCTGCCTCTTTGTACTTCGACTGTGCATAGTCCCCAATGCGCTGCGCCACCGCCTGACCTGCGGCGGCCGCCGCACTCATCATGTCCGCCTGCCGGTTCAGCAGGTCATTCACGTCCGGCGTTTTGGCAACCGTGCCGTTGGTGCTCGATGTGTCGCGGCTCAGACTGGTTACGTCTTGCGTCTGGTTCGCCAAATTCGTGACGTTGATCGTGCCTGCATCGATTGCGCTTTTCGTGGTCGCGCTGTCGCGGCCGCTGTAGTGCTGGCTAAGAGAAGGCGTGATGCCGCCCGAGTTCGGCACCGAAGTAGTACCGGTCGTCGCGTAGTTGTTGCCACCGTTGCCCATCGATCCCCCTGCGCCGAAGCCACTCGATTTTGCATCGTAGCCGGAGTTGTTCTGGATATCCGAGAAGCTGAGTGTGCCAGTCGTCAGGCTGTTTTTCGATGCATCTGCCGTGCTGGCAATGGTGGCTCCTTTCAGGTCCGTGTTGTCCTTGACGCTGATATTGAAGCCGTCGCTGCCCGCACGAATGCCCGCCTGTTCTTCAACGCCCGCATAGCTGCCGTTCGCGTTCGCGTTTGTGTGGCTGAAACTCGCGCTTCCACCGCCCTGACTGATGGCGAATCCGCCGCCTGTGCTTTCCTGATGCGCGGCAGTTGTCATGGTGTCCTGCACGCTCGCGATGTTCAGATTGCCGCCGATGTCCGCGTTCACCTGTTTGCCGCTCACATTCGCGCCAATAATGTTCGTGTCACCAGCCGACACAATCGTCGCTGAGTTCGCCGCCGTCACATGCGTGTTGTTCTGCATGGCCGCGTCACTGTTGCCGCCGCCGTGCGCCTTCGACCTCGATGCATCGACACCGAAGCCCTGCGTTCCAAAGGACACGCCCGCGCCCGCGCTGCTCGACTGATTCGTGCTGCGCGTCGAATCGGTATCCGTCGTGTTGATAAGGTTGACCTGATTCTTCGCCGCCAGAATCACGTTGTTTGCATTCACGTCCGAACCCGCGATGGTCACGTTGCCGCTTCCCGGTGTACCGTTTCCGGTCGCCACGAATGCGGCCGTTGCGCCTGCGCTAATGTTCGAACCCCGGCTCGTTACCGAATCCTCGATGAACGTGTCCTTGCTGTGGCTGCTGCCATAGCTGAGTTCGATTTTGCCTTCCGGCTTCTTGCCGCTGGCAATGTCGGCGAGTGCGGGGCCTGCCGCACCATACGCATCAATCGCACCGCTCGCCACTGCCATGCCGTGCAGTGCCGCTGCGCGATCATCCTGGCTGCGATTCACACCACGCGCCTGGTCAACCGTGTTCGAGAGCGCGTCAAGCACCGGAGCCTTGAGCGCAAGGGTAAATCCACTCTTGCTGACTTCATGCGTCTCGTCCTGATGGGCAGTACCAGTAGCCGCGTCGACGGTCACGTTCGAACCCGTGCCCGTGACGTTCTGCGCGGCGATGATGTCGCTACCGGTGACGTGCAAGCCTGCACCTGCCGACAGGTTCACGCTGCCGTTGGTGCTGCCGATAAGACTGCCGTTCTGCAGCACCGAACTGTCGTGCGTCGTGTCCTTCTGATCAACCTTGCCGTACGAGATACCGATACCGCCCGAAGTGCCGAAGCCTGACTTCTTCTCCTCGTGGAATGTGCTGCTGTCGCTCGTGTCCTGCGTCGTGTTGATCGTCAGGTTGTTCCCCGCCGCGAGCGTCACATCATGCGTTGCCGCGACTGTCGAACCGCTGATCGCCATGTCGTGACCGGCTGCACCCGTGATCGTATCGCCCGATACCGTCGAGCCGTTCGCGATCACTTGATGCGAACTGGCCGCGTCGTTCACCGTTTCTTTCGACAGGAAACCGGTGTGTTCGTTATGTGACCAGCTCCGTGCATCGTGCGTTTCGCTCACGCTGCCAATCGTGACATCACCCGTTGAAACGAGCTTCACACCGCCGCCGCCCGCATCCGTCGCGACCGTCGAGCCGAGCACAGCAAGATTGCCGCCGCCATTCTGTCCGGCTGCAAGCGTCACGTTGCCTCCGGCACTGACGTTCGAACCCTGTATGGCTTCGTCATAACTCGAACTAATGTGCTGCGCCTGCTTGCCACCCATCGACTGTTCGTTATGGGTCTGCGTATCCTTCGCCGCCGTGACCGACAGGTTGCCGCCCGCGATAATCGTCGCGTCACCGTTCGCTCTCACCGTCGCATCGGTGAGCGTTGTATCGCGTCCCGACACCGTGGCAAGACTGCCGCCCGCCACGATGGCGCTGCCCAGGTTCTGCGTCGCTTCGTCGTGACTGCCGTTCAGGGCGTCGCGCGTATGCACGTCTCTTGTGGCGATGAGCGTCGTCGTACCGAGATTCAGATCGCGTCCGGTTGCGATGGCTGCATCGCCCCCGCTCTGGATCAGCGCACCATTTAAATTCACGTCACGGCCCGCGATGACGGCGGCGTTCCCCGTTGCAGAGATCGTGCCGATGGCATCGATGCCCGCTCCCGTCACTCGTGCGTCAAGCGAATCAGAGCGGAAGTCTTTCGACACCCCATAGGTCTGCGTCTCGTTGATGACATCCCGTCCAGCCTGCACGACGACATCACCGCCGCCGATGCGACCGCTCGTGTTGCGTACATCCTGGACCGCAACCACTGCCGTCATGCCGCTGCTGCCGATCACACCGCTATTGACGACGCTATTACCGATGATCGTCGTCGCAAGATTGCTTGACACATGGCCGCTGTTGGTCACGTCGCCGCTTGCGTTCAAATTGACCGCGTTGCCCGCGACCAGCGCGCCGCTGTGCGTCAGATCGACCGTGCTGGACTGCGCCAGGTACAACTGGGGCGCGAGCACCGTCTGGTGAGAGCCGTCCGGTAGCGTCACGTCCTGCGACACGAGCCACACCATGTCGGTTGTCAGTTGCTGCATCTGCGCGGGCGTGAGCGCCAAACCCGGCTGTAGCCCAAACTCCTTCGCATACGCGACACCGCTATTCATCAGCGCTGTGTATTCATCCAGATTGCTTGCGTAGCCCGTGAGAAACGTGCGACCGGTCAGTTGGGTGATCTGGTTACGGATCAGGGTTTGCTCATAGAGTCCATCGCCCAGGCGCTTCTCGGTCTTCGACGGGTCGAGGCCCAACTGATTCAACATGTAGTCGCTGCTGATGAAGTTCGAATAGTGCGTGAAGCGCGGATCGGTGGCGACGAGGTACGTTGCATCGGGCGCGGTGTTGTAGGTGTACAGGCCGCTCACCGGCAGCTTCAGATTCGCAATGCCGCCGCTTGCGCCACCAACCGTCTGTGGATTGCTGCTCTGACCACTCACGCTGCCAGTCTGCGTGCCACTCACGCTAGCACTGCTACTTTGGCCGCTGATCCCGCCGAGCTGCGTGCCATCGGCGCTGCCACCCGTCACGCCCGAGCCGTTCACGGTCTGCCCCTGGCGGTTCACCGAGTTGATGCTGATGGTCTGCGCGTCGGTCTGCACCGTCTGGTTCGACGTGGCAATCGCGGGCAGGGCATCGACAGTCGTGGTTGTCTGCGAGATGCCGTCCGACACGTTGGTCTTGTAATCGTTGTCGCCACCGGTCTTTTGATGCCAGTACCAATCGGACATGGCGGTTTCGATGCTCGTTTGCTGCAATACCGTGCCCGTGTCATCCACGCTGCCGCCTATTGCGCGACGCACCAGATCACCGCCTGCGGCCATCGTCGACGAGCCGTTGTTGATGCTGCCGTGGTCCGCGTTGATGCGAATTGCGCCCTGTGCCTGGATCGTTGCAGCGTTGCCCGCGCTCACGAGCTGGTCAGTCGTGGTCGTCGTCTGCGTCGTGTGCTGCATTTCCACGTAATCGTGGTTGTCATTGCCGAGGGCATCATTCACCCTGACCTGATCGGGCCGGATGTTCTTGTTCGGGTCGAAGTCCGGCCAGAAAGTGACCGAGTAGGTGCCGTTGCCGTTGTCCGTGAGGCTCTGGTAATACTGCACCGGATTGTTCGTGATAGTGCGCGTCTGCACCTCTTCCGCAAGGGCTGTGAACCGGTAATCGTCGGTGAGGGGCGTCGTGAGCGAGAACGTCTGCGCGTACGTGTCGAGGTTTGTCACCTGCGAGGCGGGAACCTGAACAGTGATCGGCATCATCAAGTGTCCGATCACGCCAGTGCCAATTGCACCATCGCTCCAGCGCCATCCGGAATAAAGCAGACTGTAGTAGTACCCCATGCTGCCAGCGGACAGGCCTGCGGTCCACAGGGTCAGTGTGGTCGAGCCTGCATTCTGCGGCGTTCCCGCCTGGGTAACGACACCGGTACGCACGTTGTTGAGCGTGCGCGCGGCAATATCGATGTCGCCTTCCGCCTCGATGCTCGCCGCCCTGTTCGTGAGCGTACCGGTCTGGTTCGCGAGCATGCCGGAGGCATCGCGCGTGCCGTCCTTGGCGATCTCCAGATTGCCCAGGCTGTAGATCAACGCGCCATCGGCGTTCGTGACGGTATCCGACGTATAGAGGTGGACGCTGTTCGCGCCTGCGATCACCGCAGCAGCCCCGGTGTTCGCCATGTCGGCGGCGTTGAGCGTCACATCGTTGCCGATAATCGCGCCAGTGTTGGCAAGCGTCGCACTGTTTGTTGTGACGGTATCGCCTTCGATTCGGCCAGTGTTGGTGATCGTATTCGTTGCGTTGATGGTCGTGGACGACGAATTGATATTGCCATCCGCCATGTTCACCACGTTCGCGCCGGATGCCATCAGCGCCCCGTTCGCGGACAGCGTACCGGTATTGGTGAGCGTGCCGGTGGCGCTCACGCGCATGTCGCCGTCTGCGTGCAGGTTGTTGGCCGCGTCGTTGGTATAGTCGCCTGTCACGTCGAGCGCCAGATCGCGGCCCGCGATCATGTCGCCATCGCCCGATACAGCCCCACTCACCGCAATATCCCGGTTCGCGCGGATCGCGCCGCCCGTATTTGACATCGATGCGACATTTACCGACACGTCCAGGCCGCCGAGCATCGCGCCGCCGTCGTTGATGACGGCAGCATTCACCTGGTCCAGGTTCAGCGCCGTACCGCCGAAGAGCGTGCCGCCCGCGTTGTTTAGCCATTGCGTGACGTTCAGGTTCGCTGCTCCTCCCGCGACGAGGTTCGCGCCCGCGTCATTCTCAAGCGTCTGCGCGTTCACCGTCACGTCGCCATTGCCGCCGAGCGTGCCACTTGTGTTCATCACATCGGACGCGCTGATCGTGGTCGCGCCGTCGCCCGCGTTAGTCAGCTTTGCGCCTGAATTATCGATGCTCGTCGCCGTCACGTTGGTCGTGCCGTGCGCACCGTTGGCGCTGATCGTGCCTTGGGCATTCGTGATCGTGCCGCCCGCGTTGACGCTCAGATCGCCCGAGCTCTGCGTCGAGCCGCGCGTGTTGTCGATGTCACCTTGCGTCGATAGCGCAAGACCGTTGCCGCCATAAAGCGAACCGTCGCGATTGACGATGCCCGAGACCGCATTCACTTGCGCTGCCTGCATGGCCAGAAGTGTGCCAGACGTGTTGTCGAGGCTTGCGGCCTTCACCGCAAGCGTGCCGTTCGTCTGAGCGCTGCCCCCAACGTTCGACATTACGTCAACCGCGTTCAGAGAAAGCGCGCCCGTGCCTGCATGCTGGATCGTGCCGTGGTCGTTAGTGATCGATTGCGCGGACACGCTCAAGTTGTTTGCGTTGGTCGCGAACGTGCCGCTTGTATTGTCGAGCGCGCCGCCTACTTGAATCGTCTGGTCGGTGGTGCCGTACTGCGTGAGCGCGCCGTCGCGGTTGACGAGGTCGCCCGAGATCGAGAGGGCAAGCGCATCGCCGTCGATGGCGCCGTTGGTGTTGTCGATTGAACCCGCCGAGACGGTCGTCCCCGCACCAGAAAGCGTGCCGCTTTGGTTGTTCAGCGCACCATTCGACGACGCGTTGAGCGCGCCACCCGCTGTGATGCTGCCCGCATGATTGTCGATGCTTTGCGCATGAACTGTCGCATCTTTCGCCGCGCTGATCTGCCACTGGTTCACGAGTGTGCCCGCATCGAGGTCCAGCGCCCCGTTCGTACCGATGGTGCCGCCCGTGCCATTGACGAGCGCGCCTCGCGTCGTGACACGCATCCCGTCGCCATTGAGCGATACGATGCGGCCTCCGGTGTTGTCGAGCGATGAGCCACTAAGCGTCACGCGATGTGCTGCCTGCGCCGTGCCCCACTGGTTGTCCACCGCGCCTTCGGACTGGATGGCGAGCGCGCCGTTGCTCAGCACATTGCCCGATACGTTCGACACGGCGCCCGCCGTCTTCAAGGAAAGCGTGCCAGTGCCTGCATGCTGGATCGTGCCGTGATCGTTGGTGATGCTTTGAGCGTTGAGTATCAGGTTCGACGCGTTGGATGCGATGGTGCCTTCAGTGTTATCGAGCGCGCCACCTGCTTGAATCGTCTGATTGGCAGTGCCGTATTGCGTGAGCTTGCCGCCGCGATTGACGAGGTCGCCGGAAGCCAAGAGCGCAAGCGAGTCGCCGTCAATGTCGCCATTGGTGTTATCAATCGATGAACCCGATACGGTCGTCGCTGTACCTGAGAGCGTGCCGCTCCGGTTGTTCAATGCGCCGGTCGAGGTGACATTGAGGACGTTGCCTGCGACGATGCTGCCCGCGCGGTTATCGATGGCCTGCGCGCGCACCGTTGCATTCGTCGCAGCGCTTAACTGCCCCTGGTTCGAGAGTGTGCTCGCGCTGAGATCCAGCACGCCGTTCGTGCCGATGGATCCGCCGTTGCCGTTGACAAGCGCGCTCGTGGTCGTGAGCGTTATCCCGTCGCCATTGAGCGACACAATGCGGCCCCCGGTATTGTCGAGTGAACCGGCGTTGACAGCCAGCGCGCCCGCCGACTGCATCGTGCCGCCCTGATTTGACAAGTCACTTGCAGCCGAGACGTTGAGCGTGCTCCCTGAGACGAGCTGGCCGTTGCGGTTCGACACGTTCGCCGCCGCCACCTGAAGTGATTCGCCCGACAGGTTGCCGCCGTCATTGACAAGCGTGCCTGCGGTGTTCGCGATGAGCGCGCCGCCCGCTGTCGTGGTTGCACCCGACAAGTTCAGATCGCCGCCGTTCGCACTCAGTGCCAGCATGCCGTTCGCCGACGTGTTGCTACCCGCCAGATTGATCGACGCGCCGGCGATGTTCGTGTTGCCGCCGCCTTCGTTTTTCCCAGTTGCCGTGAGCGCGCCGCTCGCAAGCAGCGACAGGTCGCCCGCATTGGCAATCGTACCGTCGCTATTCACGCCCGCGCCAAGCGTGCCCGTCGATGCCACGCTGCCAGCATTGACGCTCGTGTTCTGCTGCGCGGCAAGCACACCGCCGTTCGTCAGCGCGCCCAATGTGTTCGCCGTGACATTCTGTTGCGCGTAGGCCGTCCCGCTGTTATCGATCCCGTCACGCGCGGACAGGACAAGGTTGCCGCTCGCGTTTGTCTGTCCCGCGAGTATCAGCTTGCCCTGCGTGGTCAGTGTCAGGTCACCCGATTGCGCCGCCAGTACACCGTTGGTGGACACGCCGACGCCGTTTTCTGTACCGACGAGCACGATACGGTTCGCATACATACCGCCAAGCTGGCTTACGTCGATGGAAACGCCCGGCGCCGGACCATCGCCTGCGATGGGCGTTGCATTGAGCGTGTCATGGTCGATGCTGTTCGCACCGGTCACGACATTCAGGTTCTTTGCGTAGATCGCCGCGTTCGCCTGCACCGCACGCGCGATGAGATCCACCTGATCGATATCCGCTGCGTTCAGTCCCGCGCCCTGGACGCTGATGGTGCCGCGCGTCACGTTAAAGCCCGAGAGCGAGCCATCGGGCGCGAAGTTCGGCGTGCCGGTCGTCAGGACCGCGCGCGACGTGTTGATGAAGCCGCCACCATTCACGGAAATCCCGCTCCCGTTGGCGATCACCACCTCGGCCCGTTGCCCTGCAACTTCAACGCGGCCATTGATCTGGCTCGCGGCGTTGCTGTTCACCTGGTTGACAATGACACGCGCGGACTGACCGGGGCCGAAGTTCGGATTGCCGTTAATCATGCCGGCCTGCTGCGTCTGCACGATGGTCGGCGAGTTGTTCAGAATGGCGCCGTTCTTCTGTACATCGAACCGGCCATACGTATTCATCGAGACACCGGCGCCCGATGGCCGGTTGATGTTGACCTGCGGCAGACCGTTTTGCGTGGCGATGACGCCCGGCGCGTGTGCACCACCGGCAACGATCTGCGCGCCTGACCACGAGGGCAGCAGACCGAGCAATGCAAGGGTCGCGAATGCGATTTGCCGCAGCGTAAAAATCACACTCAGTGATTTTTTGCTGCGTACCGAACTCTGTGCTGCTTCCTTACCCGTCGCTGCGGCGGTTTCCTCGACGGCAACAAGCATGTTTCTCAGTCGACTAAATACCAGCCGATAGTTATTCTTGTTCATCTGGTCTCGTTTGTATTGCTAATCTTTAACGACCAGCAAAATAACGCCAGATGAACTACACCGGTTAAACCTAACTATCGGCTTGAGCCGAAAACAACGGATCTGATGAAATCGGATTTTTCTTATGGGAAATTTCCAAGGATGAGGTGGATTTAACGGGCGAAAAAAACCCGCAAGGAGCGGTAAAGAACCAAACGTCACGACGGCGCGTTAGCCATATACCTCTCATACTGCCGCCCGTTCAAGTCCACGCAGGAAGCCGTCGCCGCGGATGATCTTGCCTACTGGATCACCATTGACGAAGTCGCTCCTTCGAGAGCCGATTGACCGCCGCCATGGTGATCGCGCCGTCGTTATCTTCGATGCACATCATGTCGCTGCTGGCCTGAACGCGCAGGCAGGCGCAGGCCAGCTCGCCCGCTGCGCCATATTTCGGCAGGCTGCGCCAGCGCCGACTGGCAGCGCGCCTTCAGGATGTGGACACGCCGCATTCCACCGCTCCCGCCAGCGCGAGAATCATCTCGTCCTGACCATGAAATCCACCGATGCTCAACCCCACCGGCACATCCCCCTCTCTGTGGCAAGGCACTGAAACCGCGCAGCCATCGAGAAAATTCACCACGCTTGGATTGCGCAGCACGAGCGCGTTGGCTGCGGCGAACGCGGCGTCATCGGCTTCAAGCGCGGCAATCGCTGGCGGCGCGACAGGAACGGTCGGCATGACGAACGCATCGAACCCGGCGAAGAACTGCCGAGCCGCCGCGATGGTCCTGCGCCGCGCCGCGAGCAGATCGAGGTAATCCGCCGCCGATGCCGCCTCGCCTCGCCTGATCCGTGCCAGCACGCGCCGGTCGTACGCATCGGCCTGAGATCCCAACCGCGAGCGATGAGCAGCAAACGCTTCTATCGGCGAGAAGCCAAACGTGTTGATCGCAGGCAGCGAATCGAGCGGTGCGAAACGGACTTCTGTGAGCAGAGCGCCGGCTTGAGCAAGCTTGTCCAACGCCGCTTCATAGGTCCGCGCGACTTCCGGCTCGATACCGTCCATCACATAGTTGCGTAACACCGCGAACCGCGCGCCCGCAAGCGGCCGTCTTGCGTCGAACGATGCACCCGAGAGCACGCCATCCATCAACGCGCAGCACGCGACGCTTGGCGCAATGGCGCCGACGACATCGAGCGTAGGCGACAGCGGCACCACGCCCTCAGTCGGCACACGTCCCGCGCTCGGTTTAAAACCTGTGAGCCCACAGAACGCGGCAGGAATCCGCAGCGATCCGCCTGTGTCGCTGCCAAGGCCCGCTGCCGCCATGCCGTCAGCCACCGAGACAGCCGCCCCCGACGATGACCCTCCCGCCACATGTCGTTCGCTACGGCGCCACGGCGACGCGGGCGTGCCGTGGTGCGGATTGAGACCCAGCCCTGAGAATGCGAACTCGCTCATGTTCGTGCGCCCAATCAGCACCGCGCCGGCCCGCCTCAGCCGGGCGATCGCGGGCGCGTCGGCGCGAGCAGGCGCAGCATCGGCGAGGACGCGGGAACCGGCGCGGGTCGGCTGGCCTTGTACATCGAAGAGATCCTTTATCGATACCGGCACACCCGCGAGCGGTGAAAGGCGCGTGCCGGCGCGGCGCAGTGTATCGAGGGCATCAGCTTGGCGACGGGCGCCGTCGGCATCGACGAAACAGAACGCGGCGCCGCCATTTCCGCCATCGGCAGCGATTCGCGCCAACGCGGTTTCGGTCAGTTCGCGAGAGGTCGTAGTGCCTGCGTCAAGCATGGCGGCGAGGTCGGCGAGCAGAGTCTTGGGAGCGAAAAGCGTCATGGAAAATAACCAGTAAAAGTCAGGCGACAACCGGCAGCGAAGCCACCGAATACCGATGTTTCAAAGTGCGTCCGAGGACCGGATCGTGGAGCTCAAGTTCGAAGACATCGCCCGAGGACATCGCCGCAATCGCGCCGTGCACAGAAAGCGTACCGCCGAACATCGCGCTCTTCGCGGGCAGTGCTGGTCCACCCGCGAACCTGCGCCATAAATCAGCCGGTTCAAGCAGTCCGTTCACCGCACCCGATTGATAAAGACGACGCTCACCGTCGGCACCGCTCAACCACGAGCGCATGGTCAACTGATCCCAATGCGCGGCGACATCGGCATAAAGCCATGCATCGCGGCCCAGCGGTTTCGCGCAAACCTGCTTCGATACCGCCACGCCATAAGCCTCTACTTCGCGGTCCGTATGATCGGAGCCAATAGCGACCAGCGTGCCAAGCGGACTATCGAGCAGCACGCATTCGACTTCGCCGCCCGAGTGCGCACCGAGTACATCAATGGTCTCGTCCTGCGTGAGCAGGCCGGCAGCCAAGCGATAGAAACATGGCGTAGTCGATGGCGGTGCTACACCAAGCGCCGCGAGTTCATCGATATGCGCCTGGATTGCGGCGTGATCGCGCCCTGCCCAGCCCGCGATCACGAGGTCATCTATGCTGGCCGTGGTCGACACAGCCGCTGCGTCGAGGGGAAATACATTGAAGGAAAGCGTAGTCATTAGGGAGCTTAAGTAGATGAGCGCGGCACGGCAACGCGCCGCGAATACAGGAAGCGCTTTAGTTTTCCAGCGGCCGGCGTGCGGTCTCACGCGCGACGATCAACGAAATACCGGTGACAATCACCGCAACCGCCACGTACACCGACACCGCCAGCGAGCTGTTGTAGTGCTTGTAAAGGCTCACGATGATGAGCGGCGCGAAGCCGCCGCCGAGAATGCCGGCGAGCGTATAAGCGAGCGACGATCCCGCATAACGCACGCGCGTGGGAAACTGCTCGGTCACGAACGCGGCTTGCGGCCCGTACATCACTGCATGGATCACAAGCCCCACCACGACGGCAAGCACGATCTGCCACGGTTGCGCGCTATCGACAAGCACGAAGAAAACGAACGCCCACACAAGCGCGGCAAACGCGCCCGCAAGATAGACCGGCCGACGCCCGAACCGGTCCGATAGCGCGCCGAAGAACGGCACGCTCAACGCATTGCATGCGGTACCGACCAGCACGGCGGTCAGCGCCGTCGTGCGTGAGAGATGCAGAACGGTCGTGACATAGGTCAGCGTGAACACGACCAGCAACGCGTACAGCACGTCCGATCCGATCCGTGAACCGCCCGCGATCAACAGACGCCGCCAGTGCTGAGTGAGTACTTCAACGACCGGTACCTTCGCCGTTGCATGGGCGTGGCTCAGTTGTTCGAACTGCGGCGTTTCATCGACGCCGCGCCGCACCCACAGGCCAAAAACCACCAGCAGCATGCTGGCGATAAACGGCAAACGCCAGCCCCAGGCGAGGAAGTCGTCGGGGGAGACCGCGAGCGTGATGAGCGCGATGAGACCCGTGCCAAGCAGCGTGCCGAACGATGGCCCGACCTGTGTCCACGACGCGCTCAGGCCTCGCTTGTCTTGATCGCCGTGTTCAATCGATAACAACACGGCCCCGGCCCACTCGCCCCCGAGGGCGATGCCCTGCACAAAGCGCAACGCGACGAGCAGGATCGGGCTATAGATGCCGATGGCAGCGTACGTCGGCAGGAAACCCATCAGCGCCGTGGTAATACCCATCAGCACGAGCGTGAGCATCAGGACGGCACGACGGCCGATGCGGTCCCCCAGATTGCCGAAGATCACGCCACCAAGCGGCCGCGAGATATACCCGACCGCATACGTCGAGAACGCGAGAATGGTGCCCGCGAGCGGATCCACGGAAGGGAAAAACAGGTGATTGAAAACCAGTGCGGCGAGCGTGTTGTAGATCGTGAAGTCGTACCACTCTAGCGACGTGCCGACCATGCTCGCCGTCGCCAGACGGCCGCGTCCGACGTGCGGCGAACCGAGACCGGATTGCTGGGCAAGTGTGTTCATCGAGAACCTCGGATGATGAAAGCGGGATAAGCGTGACGACGGGGGATCAGGCCGAAATGCGCCAGAGCATCTGGAACGTACGGACTTCGGCGCCGTCCGCGAGTGTTTCGGCAAGCGTACGGGTGGCCTCGGCGTCGCTGCCTTCGATCAACACGAGCGCATCGGCAGCGGGCAATGCCGATCCCTTCGACGCCGTCAGCGACACCGACAGCGCAGGCGCCGTGCAAAAAAGCCGTGCGGCATGTATGCCGGGTTGACACGTGCCTGCTTCGAAGCGCGGCTTCAACAACGCTGCCTCAACGCGGTCCTGCGGCAGCACGAACAACGCGAGAAATGCGCCTTCGCCATCACCCTGTTCAAGCGTCAGTTCGCCGACGCGTCGCTGCGTGTTGGTCATCCGAGCAAAGTTGCCGAGCGACCACGGCGTTTGCTGAGTGAACGCGCGCTGATACGCGTCGCTGCGAAAGACATCGAGCGACTCGGTCACATAGAGAGCGAGGTAGCGGCGCGGGCCGCCGTCGGTGGCTTTGAAGCGGCGTGCGTAGCGAAAGCCGGGAATCGCAACGCGCTCCTGCATGTGCTCACGGTCGTACCACGCGTTGAAATCGGCTTCCTGTACCGGATCGGGGTCGGTATCCGTCCAGATGCAAAGCTGGCCCTGCGGTTGTGATGCGCTCATCGATTGTTCCCTGGCGAAAGTGGATTCGTAATGGGAACAGTGTCGCGAGCAGCGGGTACTTCGGTCCAACAAGAAAACAAATACGGCGCGAACAAGTTTCCTTATGACTTGCTTTCCGGCGGCTTGCTTTCCGACGACTTCCCTTCGGACGACTTGCTTTAGGACGACTTAGGCGCGCGGCCCGGCTTGCGGGCCTTGACCGCCGGCAACGACGTCGGCGCCCCACTCGTCTTGCGGGCGCCGCGTTTCGGCGATGCAACTCGCTTGGCCTGGGTCTTCGCCGCAGGAGCCTGTTCGGCGTGGAGCGCTGTTTCGAACTCGCTCGCGGCTTGCCGTGCCAGATCAGCGATGCGCGCGGCGAGCGGGTGACTCTGCGCCCGGCACGTCGCCACCAGCGGCAGCGAGGGAAACTCGGCGCTCACGTCGAGGACTTCAAGTGTCCCTTCGCGCAACTCGCGCTGGATAATCGCGGGCGGCAGTGCAGCCACGCCGAAACCGTCGGCAACCAGCCGGATCATTGCCGCCACCGACGTGATGCAGTTGATCCGCGCGGGCCGCTCGACCGCCAGTGCGAACAGTTGCTCAATCGTCGCGTGCGGGCCGGAATGCCGCGAAAAGCTGACGATAGGAAAGTCCGCAAGGTGTGCGAGATCGAGAGTCCGGCCCGAGAGCCCGAGTTTGGGACTGGCCACCCAGCGCACGGGAAATTCACACAGCGGCAGATTCGTGAAGTCGGGGCCGGCAATAGCATCGGTCTGCAGGATCAACTCAATCTCACCGCCGCGCAGCAGGTTCGCCAGGTGAATCGTGGTGTCGCTGGTGACTTCTATTTCGAGCCGTGGATAACGCTCGCGCACGAGCGCCATCAGCGCCGGGAACCAGCTATGCACGATCGATTCGATCACGCCGATGCGGATCAGGCCTGCATCGGCGTCTGCGTCGTCGAGTTCCCGACGCATTTCCTCGCCAAGGCGCACGATGCGCTGCGCATACGCCAGCATCTTGCGGCCGGCCGGCGTGAGGGTCGCAGAGCGCGAATTGCGGTCGAACAGGCGGACGTCGAAGCTCTCTTCAAGCGACGCGATCCGGCTTGAGACCGCCGCTTGCGTGGTGTGCAGTTTCTCGGCCGTGAGGCGGAAATTCTGGAGTTTGGCGAGCCAGACGAAGGTTTCGAGGAAGCGGATGTTCACGGCAAAGTCGCAAGTCAGGACGAATGGGCATGGTAACGCGCCATAACGGCCGGGCAGACCGGGTTGGCTATGGTTGCTTCTAGGCTTGGAAAGGATCGAATGTGGGCAAAGGATCGGGACGTATGTATCTGTGTGTTCGTGGATATATTCGCTGTATAAAAAATTGAAACACCGAAACGAATTTCGATATTAATTCTATTAAATTACTGATCTCTTGATGCTTTGCCAAATGACAATGCTTGATATAACCTCCTACCCTGTCAAACCCACGATTTAATTAAAGAGAAGACCGTTGGATTTGACCGCGTAGCCTTCACAGATCGAATTTGTCGATCATCCGACGCTTGTCATGTCCAGTGCGATCCGGTCCTGGGCTGAGCGAAGTGTTAAGCACGTTTATCATTGCCAATCGTGTTGCCAATCGTCTCCATTTGCAATGTGTTATTGAATACTCCGAGCAAGATCATTTCAAATAACAGCAGTTGGTAAAACTCATTTACTCAATCTATTCACCTGCGCGCGGGACACTTTCCAAATAAAAACGCTGACCGTCATTACCACCGATAAAGCGCACCTGTACTGAACACCCAGCGAATCACCCAGGTTGTATTCACCCGGATACGACCGATCTGCAAGCGGAGTAGACCTCATGGCCCAATGCATCAGACTGATCCTCGTTCACGTGCTCTTGCTGTTTGCGACCTCCTGCTCGACCTCGCAAATACCTCCGTCAAACGCGGTCGATCCCGATCTGGAGGCAAAGGCGCGCGCAGCGCTACAGCAGTTGTACATCACCACGCCCGATGCAAAGTTGCTCCAGTCCAGAGCGAAGGCGGTGCTCGTATTTCCGGAGATACTCAAGGCGGGTTTGATCGTCGGGGCCGAGGAAGGAAACGGCGTGATGTTTGGCGCGGATGGGAAAGTGATGGGCTACTACAACGCAACGTCCGTTTCGTACGGCCTGCAGGCCGGCGCGCAATCGTTTCAGGAAGCCATGTTCCTCACGACTGATTCCGCCATCAAGTATCTGCAAACCAGCGGCGGCTGGTCGATTGGCGCGGGACCAAGCGTTGTTGTCGTGGATTCCGGCACGGCACGGTCGCTGACATCGACCACGCTGCAATCGGACGTCTATGCGTTTATTTATGGTCAGCAAGGGTTGATGGCCGGAGTAGGCATTCAGGGCCAGAAAATTTCAAAGCTTAGCCCGTGAGGGGTTGGTTGCGCAGAGGATCTGCGTGTGGATCTTACGGTTCACTCGACGCGCGCTTGGCGTGTACGCGTGTTGTTACGGCTCGCCTGGGGTGGCGATGGATGATGAAGTCCAACGTTTTAGCCTTCGCGATGCGTTGTTTGTCACGACTCATACCGGCACCGCCTCGGCGATCACACCCTCACGAAACTTTTCGGGAAGTGCATTCGGAGTTAGCACGTCTACCGGCACGCCAAGCAACTGTGCCAGTTGGCGACGGATCGAGCCGATATTCAACAGCGTCATCCCCGGATCCGGGTCAACCAAGATATCCAGATCACTGCCTTCTGTATCTGCCCCGCGCAAAACGGAACCAAATACGCGCGCATTGACGGAGCGGTTTGCCTCGACAATCTGGCGGATTTCCGCGCGGTGCGCATCGAGTGCAATAGACGGCTTCATCGAATGAATTTCTAGGCTGTTCAAGTTCCGCCGGGCGCCAAGGCCAAGACAGAAACACCACTTTACTGCATGAGCTTCGCCCAATGCCAATTCCACCAGCGTGACATAGCCCGCGCTCAGCAGCGAGTGACTCAACCACTACCCTTGCGATGTGCGACTGCGTCGAGTCATCCTGTGCGAAATAGGGATCCAACACACCTTGTCGGTTACACCCACTACTACCTAACTCCCGTCATTGCCGCGATGGGCTTGTTCGATTCCGCAACGAATGACAGCGCATCATCGAGAGCGTCGTTCGCTTCCGGCGTGGACACATTCACGTGCCGGATTAGCGCATTGATGATTTCTTCATCGTCCGACGTCGTGATGCCCTGCACGGCCTCGCACATCAATTCACTCACGTTGTGTCCGAGACGCTTCGCGGTGCTCGCAATCGCACGTTTTTCGACCGGCGTCACCTGGACAAGAATCCGTTCCCTTGCAGCAACCATTCCTACACTCCTATGTACACCGACATCATATGTGCATATCAGGCCGTTGCCGGTATCGGTCAAGTACTTTTTGCCGCATCAACCGATTTGACCGATGCCAGCAACGTCCGACACGAAGTCCTTCGTCAGCCCCACCAACGAAAACGGCCCGCTTGCGCGGGTCGTTTTCACACACAGTGCATCAACTCAATCCGCCGCGCGCAGCTTCGCCACTTCCGCGTCGGAAGGCTGGACACTCGCGCCATCGATATACCGATAGTTCGTCATGATGCCCTTGCCGTCCTTCACCGCCGTCGTCCCGACATACGCGCCCATCGTCGACTGGTTGTCCTGCGCGCGGTAGGTGATGGGACCAAACGGTGTGTCTACGGAAAGCCCCTTGAACGCTGCCGCGAGCTTGTCCGGATCGGTCGACTTGGCCTTCTTCAAGCCATCCGCGATCGACATCAACGCCGAGTAACCCACCACCGATCCAACGCGCGGATAGTCGTGATACTTCGTCTCATAGGCCGCGACGAACTTGCGATTAGCAGGCGTATCGATCGAGTACCACGGATACCCCGTCACGATCCAGCCGACCGGCGCCTCGGACCCGAGCGGATCGAGGTATTCAGGCTCGCCCGTCAGCAACGACACCACGGAAATATCCTTGAACAAACCACGCGTATTGCCCTCACGCACGAACTTGCCCAGATCGGCACCGAACTCGACGTTGAAGATTGCATCGGGCTTCGCGTCCGCCAGCGCTTGCGTAACGGCGCCGGCATCCAGCTTGCCAAGCGGGGCCGCCTGGTCAGCAACGAACTCAACGTCAGGCTGCGCTGCTTTCAGCAACCGCTTGAACGTCGCCACGGCGGACTGGCCATATTCATAGTTCGGATAGACAACCGCCCAGCGTTTCTTATGCAGCTTGACGGCTTCGGGCACGAGCATCGCGACCTGCATATACGTCGATGGACGCAGCCGGTATGTGTACTTGTTGCCGTCCTGCCAGACGATCTTGTCGGTCAGCGGTTCAGCAGCCAGGAAGAAAACCTTGCGTTGCTTGGCATAGTCGGCAAGCGCCAGGCCGGTGTTCGACAAGAAGCCGCCAAACAACAGGGAGACCTGTTCGCCCGTTACCAATTCCTGCGCCACGCGAACCGTATCGCCCGGGTTGCCGTTGTCGTCGCGCGAGACGACTTCGAGCTTCTTGCCATTGATGCCACCCGCCGCGTTGACCTCGTCGAGTGCCATGTTCCAGCCGTTCTTGTACGGGCCGAGGAACGCAGGCTGCGCTTTATAACTGTTGATCTCGCCGATCTTGATGGTCTGAGCGGCAGCGCCGACCGACACTAAGGCGGTGGCCAGGGGCGCAACCATGAAGGCGGTTAAGCGCAGCAACGATCCAACACGCGTGGTCATAGTTTTTCTCTCCGGATAAAGCGGCTAGGTTGAATGCTAACTGACATGGCTAAGGCTGATTGAAGGATACCCTTGGTCGATCTTTGCTTGGCTGTTCGCGCTTGAACACGCTTAAACACTCAGGTAGGCCCGCCGGACCGCTTCGTCGCGGGCGAGCTCGTCTATCGTGCCGCTGAACCGTATCTGCCCTTTTTCCAGCACATACGCACGGTCGCTGACGAGCTCGGCGAAATGCATGTTCTGCTCGGACAGCAGGATAGACAGCCCTTCGCGCTTCAACTCGAGAATCATGTTCGCCATCTGTTCAACGATGATTGGCGCCACGCCTTCCGACGGTTCATCCAGCAGGACCAGCGTGGGATTGCCCATCAGCGTACGCGACACGGTGAGCATCTGCTGCTCGCCGCCGCTCATCTGGCTGCCCGGTCGATTCGGCATCTCGCCGAGATTCGGAAACAACCGGAACAGCTTTTCAGGCGTCCAGCGCGGCGCGTCGTCGCGCGGCGGCTGGCGGCCGGTATCGAGATTCTCCATGACCGTCAGATCGCCAAACACGCGCCGGTCTTCCGGCACGAAGCCCATGCCGAGCCGCGCAATACGATACGGCGGCAACTTCGCGATGTCGTGCCCGCGGAAATTGATCGCCCCCTGTCGCGACGGCAGCATGCCCATCAGCGCTTTCATCGTGGTCGACTTGCCCGCGCCGTTGCGGCCCATCAGGGCCACCACTTCGCCGCGGCCGACTTCGAGTTCAACGTCGTACAGGATCTGCGCGCGGCCATAAAACGCGTTCAGGCCGGAAACTTTCAACATGCTCTTGTCTTGAGTGGCCGTGTTCATCACGCGACTCCGTCTGCAGCAAGCGATGCACGCGGCGTGAAAGATTTTCCCGTGCCGAAATACACTTCGCGCACACGCGGATCGTTGCGGACGGTTTCCGCATCGCCCTCGCCAATCAGCTTGCCGCGAGCGAGCACGATCAGCTTGTCGGCGTAGGCGAACACCACGTCCATGCTGTGCTCGGTGAAGAGCACACCGAGCTTGTGGTCGATCACCAGTTGCTTGGTCAGCGCCATCAGGTCGTTGCGTTCCTTGGGCGCCATGCCCGCCGTCGGTTCGTCCATCAGCAGCAGTTTCGGTTTATTCGCAAGTGCAATGGCCAGCTCAACGCGCTTCACATCGCCATAAGCCAGCACGCCGCACGCGCGCTTCGCATGCGCCGCCATGCCGACTTGTTCGAGCAGCGCGATCGCTTCATCGGCGTGAATGGACGAGGCCGGTTTCCACAGGTTGAATAACTGGCGGTCCCGCGAAACGAGCGCCATCTGCACGTTTTCAATCACGGTCATCGAATTGAAAGTCGCGGCAATCTGGAAGGTGCGGCCAACGCCAAGACGCCAGATATCGCGCGGACGTTTGCCGGCGATCTCTTGGTCGTCGAACAGGATCGAGCCTGAACTCGGCCTCAACTGCCCGTTGAGCATGTTGAAGCAGGTCGACTTGCCGGCACCGTTGGGACCGATCAGCGCGAGCAATTGCCCCGCGTGCAAGTCGAAGGAAACGTCGTCGACAGCTTTGACGCCGCCGAATGATTTCGCAAGATGAGAGACGCGCAGGAGAGTCACAGGGCCTCCTTGGCGGGTTGCGAGGCCACGCCGCCATCGGAATTTTTACGCGACTCGAACTTGTCCCGCACGAACCCCACAATCCCCTGCGGAAACGCGATCACCAGCACCAGGATCGCAGCGCCCAGCAGGGCCTCCCAGTAGTCGGTCTGACGCGCGACCGTATCTTGAAGCCACGTGAACACCGCCGCGCCGACAATCGGGCCGGTAAGCGTCTGCAAGCCACCCAGCAGCACCATCACGAGACCGTCGACCGAGCGCCCGACGCTGATCACTTCCGGCGAGATCGACCCCTTCGAGAACGCATACAGTGATCCCGCGAGGCCGCAGAACAATGACGCGATAATGAAAGCCACCCACTGCACGCGCTTTACATCGATACCGATTGCTTCGGCGCGCAGCGTGGAATCGCGCGAGGCACGCATGGCATAACCGAGCGGCGAGAACAACATTCGCCGCAGGAGCCAGACACCCAGGACCGCGAACACCAAGCTCACGTAGTAGTACGCCACCGTCGAGCTGAGCCAGGTCGACGGCCACAGGTTAAGAATGCCGTTACTGCCGCCGGTGACGGCATCCCACTGGAACACGATCGACCAGACGATCTGTGCGAACGCCAGTGTCAGCATCGCGAGATAGACCCCCGACAAGCGCACGCAGAACCATCCGAACACGATCGCCCCGACACCGGCAAGCAGCGGGCCGAGCACGAGCGCGGCTTCCATTGGCAGATTCAGGACCTTCAGGAACAACGCCGCGCCATAAGCGCCCAGGCCAAAATAGGCGGCATGACCGAACGAATGCATGCCGCCCGGACCCATGATGAAATGCAGGCTCGTCGCAAATAAAACCGCGATCAGGATCTCGACGAGCAGCACGGGCATGTAGGGGAACACGCCTGAAAGCAGCGGTGCGAGCACAAGCACCGCTAGCACGATACCGGCGAATATCTTCAGCCGGGTATCGGCGGGACGCAGTGGTGTTTCAGCGGCGGCCATGGTGCGCACTGCTGCCTGCGCGCGACCGAGCAGACCCCACGGCCGCACGACGAGCACGATTGCCATCACCACGAACTCCGCCACCAGCGTGAACTTGCTCAACGAAAACACCACGCCGCCAATGGTTACGTCGCCTATGCCAATGCAGAGCGCCTTGATCTCCGCGATCAGCAACGCGGCCACGAACGCGCCGGGAATCGAGCCCATTCCGCCAACCACCACCACGACGAACGCATTGCCGATCGTATCGATATCAAGCGACAGATTCGCCGACATGCGCGGCACCTGAAGCGCACCGCCAAGACCCGCGAGGAACGCGCCGATAAAAAACACGCCCGTAAATAGCCAAGCCTGGTTGATACCGAGCGCACCGAGCATTTCCCGGTCACCGGTCGCCGCGCGCACGAGCGTGCCCCAGCGCGTTTTAGTCAGACCGAACCAGAGGATACCCAGCACCACGGGGCCGATCACGATCAATGCAATGTCGTAGGTGGGCAGTGCGTGGCCGAGCAGATTGACTGCGCCGCCGAGCAGCGGAGCGCGCGGCCCGAACAGGTCTTCCGGGCCCCAGATGTAAAGCGCGGCGTCCCGAAAGATCAGCACCAGCGCGAAGGTTGCCAGCAGGTGAAATAACTCGGGCGCCTGATAGATCCGCCGGAGCACGACCATTTCAACCAGCGCACCCAGCACGGCAACGACGAGCGCTGCTGCAAGCATCGAAAGCCAGAAACCGGCGACGGTCGAACCAAAGCGGCTGGCGATGCTATAGGCCACGTACACGCCAAGCATGTAGAACGAGCCGTGCGCGAAGTTGACGATTCGCGTCACGCCGAAGATCAACGACAAACCGGACGCGACAAGAAACATGGCGCAGGCGTCCGCTAGTCCGTTAATGAGTTGCACAGCCAGATTCGAAAGCATCGACGCCTCTATAGCTCGGAATTCATCAAGGTGTTCGCGTCGGCAAGACTGCCTTTCCAAGCGCCGTCTCTGTCTGCCGATACAAATGTACACACTCTAATTCTAGTCTTCTATGCAATGACCATGCCCACTTTATAGCTAGAGACTTGTACTAGGTATCATGGGCTTTAACCCTTGTTTTATTGGGTTTTATAGCTGACGCGAAGCTAACGGCCTACGGGAATGCCTGTTGTGCCGCACCTTATAAAATCAGCGTACACGCCATAATCGCTTTTCTGGTGCGACGGTCCCGCTATTGGTGCAATGCGACGCGGCGGCAGACGGATCGCACCAGACGAAGTGACTAATTAATAAGCGTGGCCGTCACCGCACAAACGCACTGAGTACGAATCGCGCTTACTCGGCATCGGGCGCGCTGAGCTTGCGCAGCAAATACAGCGCGGCCACGCGCTCGGCCTCATTAAGCTCGCCCATGGTCAACTCGCTGATACGCACGGCGGTTGGCGTGATCTGTTCAACCAGGCTTTCACCCGCGCGCGTCAGTTGCACCGTCACCTTCCTGCGGTCGTCAGGATTCGTCTGTAACTCGATCAGCTCGCGCGTCCTCAGACGTTCAATTATGCCGCGTACCGTGGCCGCATCGATCGCAGTCGCTTTGCCCAGGTCGCTCATTGAAGACGGTCCGAGCCTTCGACTGGCGCTCAATACCGCAAACTGCACGGCGGTCAGTTGGGGGTCGTCGATGGTCTGGCTGAAGATGGCGAGATGGCGCTGATACGCTTTGCGAAGAAGATGCCCGATCTGCTCCGACACCTCATAGCGGGACACGGCGTTCTGCGCAGCTTGCGATGAACCGGAAGGAAGCTTCGAAGGCGCCATGATAGTTCGAGTGTCGGTAGGGTGGAGTGGGAATGCCGCTCGCCCGGACCGGGCGAGCGGCATTCGTCAAGGTAGCCGGAGCAACGTTCCGCCTGCCGCTAGTGCACATGCTTCCGGATTCGCGCCGACGCCTGGGCCAAGTCTTTCCACGACGCTTCATTCGGTGCGAATGTAGCGCGAATATAAGACACGAGATCGGCGATCTGGCGGTCGTCGAACGAATCCTTGAAGCCCGGCATGTAACCAAGCGCGTCGGTAGCGGGGGCATCAATGCCATTCTGGATGACGTTCAGCAAGTTGTCGGGCGTGGCTTCGCTCACACTGGTGTTCAGCGAGAGCAGCGGGCGTACCCCGAAGTTGCCGACACCGCCCGTCGCGGCATGACAGACCGCGCATGCGCCGTCAAAGATCCGCCGGCCTCTGTCGAGTCCCTGCAGGGTCACGGCACTTGTGGCTAGATCGTGTGCAGACTCCGACAAGGGGACAGCAGTCGGAGCCGCAGCCGGCTGCGGCGACAGCGACGCCACGTAGTGCGCCATCGCGCGCACGTCCTCTTCCGGCAGCGTCGACAAGCTCGCGACGACCGGCGCCATTGGGCCAGCCGCGACGCCATGCTCATGAGAGAAGCCCGTCTTGAGATAGTCGTACAACGCCTGCTCGGTCCATCGTACAGGCGCTTTCGAATTGGCCACGAGCGACGGCGCCACCCAGCCTTCAGCGCTGCCGCCGCTCAAGTACAAACGCCCGCCCTTCTCTGCCCCGAATGCATTGCGCGGCGAATGGCACGCGCTGCAATGTCCGGCACCGTCCACCAGATACGCGCCGCGATTCCATATTGCCGAGCGCGTTGGGTCGGGCTTGAACTCGCCCTGCTTCAGATAGAGTGCATTCCATCCAGCGACCAATGCACGCTGATTCAGCGGAAACGGCAAGCGTGTGACAGGCGGCGAATGTTCGACCGCCGGCTGCGACATCAAATACGCGTACAGCGCGGTCATGTCGGCCTCGCTCATCTTCGTGAACGCGGTGTACGGGAATGCGGGATACAGATGATGGCCGTCGCGTGAAATGCCCTGGCGCATCGCCCGGTCGAACGCGGCGAACGACCAGTTGCCAATGCCCGTCTTCGGATCGGGAGTCAGATTGGTCGTGTAGACCATGCCAAAAGGCGTTTCAAGGCCGAGGCCGCCGGCATTGACCACGCCGCCGGGCGCCGTATGGCAGACCGCGCAATCGCCAAACTCCGCAATCTGGCGACCGCGAGCGATGGTGGCATCGGACCACGTCAATGCAGCCGGGCGGGCGATCGCTTCAATCGGGGCACGCAGGGGCCATGCCGTGCAGGCGAGGCCGATCAGGCTGCCTACTCCGCCGGCCGCGAGCGCGGTCCAGAGCGAGCGTTTTGCGCGCCGCGGTCTGTTGCCGATCCCGCCATTAGCCGCTTCTGATTCGCGCATTGCGCCAAGCGCCGCAAGCACGCGCTCCGGCGTGAACGGCGGCGCTCGAAAACGCACGCCGGTCGCATCGTAAAGCGCATTGGCGATAGCCGCTGCAGCGGGAGAGACGTCGATTTCCAGACGATCGCCGGCAGCGGTCTGCGTAGCGACTTCGCCGGATGTGAACGATGCGGGAGCAAGTTCATGCGATACGGCTTGAGTGCCCGGCGTCTCGTCGTGCGAAGGTCGCGCAGTGAGTTGCAGACCCAGGGCGCGCGAAGCTGCAGCAGCAATCTGCCGGGCCGGAACGCCAATCAACCGGCCGATCCGGCGGCGTCCACTTGCCCGCCCTGCTACCACGCGCTTGAGCGCAACGTCACCGGTCAGGCGGTTCACATCGAGATCGACGATCCACGCTGAGTAGTCGGGTATCGGGTTATCGCCGGATGCCGCATCGTGTGTGTCGAACGCGAAACCACGGCCATGTGCGACTTCGTTGTTCGCGCGGCGCACCTTGCGATCCGGCGTATCGGTGTTCCACGCTGCCCGCTGCGCCACCGTATCGATCAGTTCCCTCGCGCCGCCATACTCCACCGGATCAAGGTGATCGAGACGAAACGAAACCGGATCGCGATGATGATCGCGCGCGATTTCATCGACGAAAGACTCGCGCGCAAAGGTATGCGCCGAGCCGGGAATCAGCGCGGCGGGATCGTCGACCAGCGACGTGGCACGGGATGAAGAATAAGGACCCGGATCTCGCGCGACTGCTTCGCCGCCTGTTAAACCCGGCGTTCGCGCAACGCAGCGCCAGTCGAGCAGCGCGCCTTTGTCGTCCAGCGACGCCGCGACACAAACGTCCGCCTCCCTGACCTGAGACACCGGCATATAACCGCCAACGCACATCGTCCGGCCGGTTTCCGCCATCAGAACAACCGCAGCGAGCGCGGCATGCGTGGCGATCAGCGGATCGGCTTGGCCATCTTCTACATCGAGCGAATGCAACGCAAAGCAATCCGGCGGCAGGCCCGTGATAGCGGCAAGCTTCGCCCGTAGATCCGCAGTCTCGGGAGCACTGCTCCAGACGGCGATACTACCTGCGTCGTCACAAGCAATGGCCTCGCACGGCACCAACCTGTCCGCAGGAATCGGCCATGTGTAATGCGCTTCCTGCTGCAAACCCGAGTGTTGCACGGGTAAAGAAGGCATATCAGCGGCATGCTGCGGACGGGCCGATAACACCAGCAGACAAGCGGCGTCTCGCGCCTGCTCGAAACGCTCAGCCACGAACGCGGCCACGTTCCCCGCGACCACCCAGCGCACGCCTGCTTCCACGCGCAACTGTTGCGCCGACGCGAGCAGCGCAGCGTCGGCTTCCCCCACCACGCACGCGTGAAGCATCGACTCGGGCATCAGCACGGGTCCACCAGAACTTCCTTCGTGCACGGCGTCCATTACCTCGGGTCCATTACAGGGCGTCCATTACATGGGGTCCAACGAATCAGCGCTTTTGTTCGCGTTTCAGATACTCGGCCGCGCGATGCACTGCCTTCATGATTTCAATGTGCGTGCCGCAACGGCACAGGTTAAAGCGCAGCGCGTCGCGGATATCATTGTCATCAGGCTCGGGGTTGCGATCAAGCAGCGCCTTCGTGCTCATGATCATGCCGTTGAGGCAGTAGCCGCATTGCGCTGCCTGTTCATCGATAAAAGCCCGCTGGATCGGATGCAGCGCGTCCGGCGTTCCAAGCCCTTCCAGCGTGAGCGTCTCGCGTCCGATAGCCGCCGCAACCGGCACGACACATGAACGTGCAGGACCGCCGTCCAGCAGCACCGTGCACGCACCGCACTGGCCGAGACCGCAACCGTACTTCGGCCCGTTCAGTTCGAAGTCGTTGCGCAGAACGTATAGCAAGGGCGTGTCGCGGGTCACGTCGACCGTGCGAGTGCTGCCGTTGACAGTCAGCGTCAATGGTCCGGAAACCGATGGTGCGGAGGCAGACACGCTCATTTTCAAGTCATCGAATCAAGACCGCTTTTAGCGATGCCTGGACAGCTCATCCAGGCACTACTGAGGCGGCCGGGTCGAAATATCAGGCGGCAGCAGTTGTTGTCTGCTTGGCCGACGGCGACTTCAGGGGTTCGTTGAACACGTCATAAGCGAACACCCATGCCGGATCTTCGTTAGTGCGCAGCCACGTGTTGTTGTGCGAGACCAGTTGCACCTTCGACGCACGCTGCGCACGATTCGCTTCGTACAGCGCAAACGCTCCGGCGTAATCGGTTGTTCCTACTTCGTCCAGGCAACGCGTGAGCATTGCTGCATCCTCGATTGCCATGGCCGCGCCCTGCGCCATATGCGGCTTCATCGGATGGCATGCGTCGCCGAGCAGTACCAGGCGGCCGCGACTCCACAGCGGCAGCGGATCGCGTTCCAGCAGCGGCCATTTCGTGACTTCGGGCGTGGCGTCGATCAGCTTTTGCACCGACGGATGATAGCCCGCGAACACCTCGCGCATTTCGTCGCGGCTGCTGGGCGCAACCGACTGCCCTGCCGGCCACTCGGCCTGCGGAACGCCGGTCACGTAGTAGATTTCATCGCGCTTGGACGTCACGTAATACACCATCATGTGCCGGTCTTCCGACCACCACTTTACACAGAGATCGAAAGGATCGGTGCCGAGCAGCGAGGCGGGAAATACCGCGCGATGCGCAACATAACCCGTGTATCTCGGCGGTTCCGCGCCGAGCAGATGGTCGCGGATCTTCGAGTTCACGCCGTCCGCGCCAATCACAATGTCCGCGGTCTCAACGCTGCCGTCGGCAAACGTCAGCCGCACCTCGTTGTCGAGCTCTTCAATCCCGCTCAGGCACTTATTGAATTCGATGGTGCCAGGCGCGACCGCCTCGGTCATCAGCGCATGGAAGTCACCGCGGTGCACCGTGAGATACGACGCGCCATATTCTTTCAGCGCGAAATCGCCAAGCGGGATCTGCGCGATAGCCTCGCCCGTTTTCCAGTCCCGGCTGTACCAGTAGTCGGGATGCGAACCCATGACGTTCAACGCGTCTTCGCAGTCCATGCGGCGCATGATCTTCATCACGTTGGGGCCAAGGTGTATGCCCGCGCCGAGACGCGAAAACGCAGGAGCCTGCTCGTAAAGGCGAACCGAATAACCGGCGCGCTGCATCAGCGCCGCTGCCGCTGTTCCGCCAAGGCCCGCGCCGATGATTGCAATACGGGGTTTGCTCATGATGATCTCTCCATGTCTGGCGCTCGCCGAAAGTCGTTCAGCCGAGCCTGTTAATTGAACCTATATTGAGTGTACACATTGAATTTTTTTGAGTAAAGAAAATTTGCATTGAATCGGTTCAGGTGCGATTTATCCCTTTATATGTGCATTTTATAAGGGTTTTCACCAATCCAAAGCATGCATGCACCATTAAAAAATGTTTTCGGAATCTTGTTAAATTCCAATGTGTACACTAGACTTTATCGAATCAGATTGCCGCAACTTTTGCCAGACTAACCAAGCCGCCGCGCGTGGCCCAAGACATATGGAGTCGACTGGATGACCAAGACCTTTCGCATCGGCCAGATCGTGCCGAGCTCGAACACGACGATGGAAACCGAAATACCTGCCATGCTGCTTGCGCGCCAGAGCATCCGCCCGGAGCGTTTCACGTTCCATTCCAGCCGCATGCGCATGAAAAAAGTGGTCAAGGAGGAGCTCGCGGCCATGGACGCGGAATCGGACCGATGCGCGCTGGAGCTCAGCGACGCGCGCGTGGACGTGCTCGGTTATGCGTGCCTGGTGGCAATCATGGCGATGGGACATGGTTACCACCGCGTGTCGCAAAAGCGGCTCCACGAGCGCACCGTCGAGAACGGCGGCGCCGCGCCGGTCATCACCAGCGCGGGCGCGCTGGTCGACGCTTTGAAGGTCATCGGGGCCAAGCGCGTCGTGGTGGTTGCGCCGTACATGTTGCCGCTGACCGAACTGGTCGTGGACTACATCCGCAATGAGGGTTTTGAAGTCGTCGCCTTTCGGGCCCTTGAGATTCCCGACAATCTGGATGTCGGCCGTCACGACCCGAGGCTGTTGCCGGATATCGTGAAAACCCTGCCCTATCAGGACGTCGATGCGATCGTATTGTCGGCCTGCGTGCAGATGCCGTCGCTCGCCGCAGTGCCGCAAGTCGAGGCAATGACGGGCAAGCCGGTCATTACTGCCGCCATTGCCACGACCTACGCCATGCTGCGCGAGCTGGATCTCGAGCGCGTGGTGCCGGGTGCGGGCGCGCTGCTGTCTGGCGCTTATTGAGCTGCTTACTGATAGCTTTCGACGCATGGCTTTCGATCCATCAACGGACTCCGCGATGAACTCAACTTTTCTCTACGGCGCGAACGTCAACGCCAACGGCATCCGCCAGCACTACCTGCGCTACGGCGGCACGGAAGGCGTACTCGCCGGCCGTCCCGCCGTGATCGTGATTCCGGGCATTACCAGCCCGGCGGCCACGTGGGGTTTTGTCGGCGAGACGCTTGGCCGCCAGTTCGATACCTATGTGCTCGATGTACGCGGCCGCGGTTTGTCCGAAGCATCGTCGACGCTTGACTACAGCCTCGACGCGCAAGCCGCCGATGTCATCGCGCTCGCTGAAGCGCTCGGCCTTGAACACTATGCGCTTGTCGGTCACTCCATGGGCGCCCGCATCGCGATCCGTGCTGCCCGCAGCGCGCCGAAGGGCCTGACGCGCACGGTGCTGGTCGACCCGCCGGTGTCCGGTCCGGGCCGCCGTGCGTATCCGGCGAAGCTGCCGTGGTACGTGGATTCGATCCGCTTGGCATTGAAAGGCATTGACGCCGACGGCATGCGCGCTTTCTGCCCGACCTGGACCGAAGACCAGTTGCGTGTGCGCGCGCAATGGCTGCATACCTGCGATGAACGCGGCATGCTGACGTCGTTCGAAGGCTTTCATACTGACGACATCCACGCCGACCTGCCGCTGCTTCGCGTACCTTCACTGCTGATCACCGCTGCGCGCGGCGACGTGGTGCTGGACGTTGACGTGCAGGAAATGCAGACGCTCAGCCCTGGACTGCTGCACACCCGCGTGCCGGATGCCGGCCACATGATTCCGTGGGATAACGAAGCCGGCTTCTATGAAGCCTTCGGCGATTTCCTGGGCGCAAAACTCGTCTAGCCCAGGCACGACCCAAGACGAGCCGACACTGACACTCATTCTTCAGGAGTCAACATGCCAATCAGCGATTACGAAATGATCGCCGCATGGAAGCAGGTACTGACGTTGTCGAAGCTGCAGGCCGGCCAGACCGTCACCATCCTCACCAGCGCGTCCACGCATCCACAAACGCTTTCAAGCGCACTGATCGCCACGCAGTCGATGGGCGCGATCGTCAACCGGCTCGACCTGCTGCCGGTAAACGGCGAAAAGGCCCTGAGCCGCGACTCGCTCGCGTATCTCGGCACCACGCCTCTCACCGGCAACCTGGCCGCTATTGCCGCGTTGAAGGCGAGCGATCTCGTGCTCGACCTGATGACCTTGTTGTTCTCGCCCGAGCAGCACGAGATCCTCGCAACCGGCACAAAGATCCTGCTCGCCGTCGAACCGCCCGAAGTACTCGCGCGGCTTGTACCCACCGAAGCCGATCGCACCCGCGTGCGGGCGGCAGCGGAGCGGATCAAGGCGTCGCGCGAAATGCGCGTCAAATCAAAAGCGGGCACGGAACTCGTGTGCCCGCTGGGCGAGTTTCCCGCTATCTCCGAGTACGGTTTCGTCGATGAACCGGGGCGCTGGGATCACTGGCCAAGCGGTTTTGTGCTGACGTTCCCGAACGAGGGACAAGCGAGCGGCCAGATCGTGATCGATCGCGGCGACATCTTGCTGCCGCAGAAAAAGTACGTGAACGATCCGATCACGCTGACCGTGGAAAACGGTTACGCCACGCGCATCGATGGCGGCGTGGACGCGGCCTTGCTAAGCGACTACATGGCCTCGTTCAACGATCCCGAAGGTTATGCAATCTCGCATATCGGCTGGGGTTTGCAGCCTCGCGCACGCTGGTCGACGCTCGGACTGTATGACCGCGAGGCAACCATCGGCATGGATGCCCGCGCGTTCGAAGGCAACTTCCTGTTTTCGCTTGGACCGAACAATGAGGCTGGCGGCAAGCGCACGACCACGTGTCACATCGACATCCCCCTGCGCCATTGCGACGTGATGCTCGATGGCGAAGCCGTGGTCCGCGATGGCGTGGTAATGGACCGATAGAACATCTACATGCGGAGAGTTTGAATGAGCGACATCCAGAGCCATGCCGAATCGGGCGTGTACAAACAGCAGGGATTCGGCACGCCGTTGCCGGTGCAAGGCAATATCGGCTTGTTGATTGTCGACTTCGTGGTCGGCTTCGCTGACCCCAAGACCTTCGGCGGCGGCAACATTGCGCCCGCTATCGAACGCACGGTGCACTTGTTGGCCGCCGCACGCCGGCATGGCTGGCCGGTGGCGCACAGCCGCATTGTGTACGCGGCAGACGGCAGCGACGACAACGTGTTTTCGCTGAAAGTGCCGGGCATGGCGACGCTCACTGAAAACCATCCGAACAGCGCAATCGTGCCTGAGCTGACGCCAGCAGCGGGCGAACTGGTCGTGCGCAAGACCGTGCCGTCCGCGTTCTTCGGCACGCAACTCGCGCCGTGGTTATCGCAGCGTGCGGTGCAGACGTTGATCGTGGCCGGTGCAGTCACGAGTGGATGCGTACGCGCAAGCGTGGTCGATGCGATGTCGCATGGTTTCCGTCCGCTGGTTGTGTCCGATTGCGTCGGCGACCGGGCGATCGGTCCGCACGATGCGAATCTCTTCGACATGCAACAAAAATATGCCGCGGTCATGACGCTCGACGAAGCGCTTGCGAGTATCGAAAAACGCCAGGCCTAAGCACTCGATCATCCGCTTTTAACCACTTCAGTTTAGCGCTCCAGCGTCCTCCGGGTTCAGCCCGCGGGACGCATCATCACGCCTTAATGCTAATTATAAGTCATTGATTTATATAGTATTTTTGTCAGAAAATTGTTGCATTCCTGATTTTGATTTCGTAACTTTGAAAGTAATGCGAACCACTGATTTTCCAGGAGACACGACTTGTCGACCCCATCAATAGACACTTTGCGCGGCACGCTGCACACCGACGCACAGGCAGAACGCGAGTTGTACAAGAAACTCACCTGGCGGCTGATCCCGTTCTTCTGCCTCTGCTATTTCTCAGCCTATCTGGATCGCGTGAACGTCGGTCTGGCGAAGCTGCAGATGCTCGACTCGCTTCATTTCAGCGAGACCGTCTACGGATTGGGCGCAGGCCTCTTTTTTGTCGGCTATATCCTGTTCGAAGTGCCCAGCAACCTGATCCTGCAGAAGGTGGGTGCGAAGCTCTGGATCGCGCGGATCATGGTCACGTGGGGCATCCTTTCCGGGCTCACGATGTTCGTCAAGACGCCGGGCCAGTTCTATACGCTGCGCTTCTTGTTGGGCGTGGCAGAAGCTGGCTTCCTGCCGGGTGTGCTGCTGTATCTGACGAACTGGTTTCCCGACGCGCGGCGCAGCAAGATCATCGCGCTCTTCATGATGGGGCTGCCGCTGTCGAGCCTGATCGGCGGTCCGTTGTCGGGCTGGATCCTGACTTTTTTCGACGGCATGCATGGTTGGCAAGGATGGCAGTGGTTGTTCGGGATCGAAGCGTTGCCCTCGATCGTGCTCGGCGTGCTGGTGTTTTTCTACCTGCCCAATACGGTGGAGTCGGCGAAGTTCCTGAACGGCGACGAACGCCTGCGCCTGAAGCACGATCTCGCGCAGGAGTCTCACGACGGCAAGGGTCATCGGCTGCGTGATGCATTCACGGACCCGAAAGTATGGGCGCTGGGTCTCATCGATTTGTGCGTGCTGCTCGGCACCTATGCGATCAGCTTCTGGCTGCCGACGATCATTCGCGATTCCGGCGTGAAGAGCGCGCTCGAGATCGGCATGCTGACCGCCATACCGAATGCGCTGGCCGTGATCATGATGCTGGTAACGGGCGCGAGTTCGGACAAGCACCGCGAACGCCGCTGGCATATCGTCGTACCTTTCGCCTGCACCGCGTTCGGCCTGATCGCGAGCACGTTCTTCAGCGGCAACACGGCCATTACCGTGATCCTGCTGTCGATCGCAAATGCCGGCGTCGCCGCGGCCATGCCGGTAGTCTGGGCACTGCCCTCCACGTTCCTGCGGGGCACGGCGGCTGCCGCGGGGATCGCGTTCGCCTGCTCGATCGCAAACCTGGGCGGCTTTGCCAGCACCTACGTGCTGGGCTGGATGAAGGACGCGACCCACAGCATGAGCGCCGGATTGATCACCTTCGGCATCTGCATGCTGGCGGGCTGCCTCTTGGTGTTGGCGATGCCCAAGCGTATCGTTAATCGGTGAAGGCAAGCGTTAAAGCTGGTTGTTGAAGCGGTTTAGTCGACTAGAGCGGCATTTTCAGGAATCGTCATGCCTACTGCAGCAGCGCTCACCCGAGGTGAACTGCTCGCGCGCAACGGCTGCCTGACCATCGTCAGGCAGCCGCTCGCGCCGGTAAAACCCGCGCCTGGCCAACCGGGCAGCGGGTCTTCCTACGTTCAGGACTCGCCGGAAATTTTTGTCGCGATACTGGACGATGGCCGCATCCTGGCGTTCAACGGCCACGTCGATCTCGGCACGGGCATCCGCACGTCGCTCGCGCAGATCGTGGCGGAGGAACTCGACGTGGCGGTCCCGCACGTCAAGATGATCCTCGGCGACTCCGCCCAAGTGCCCAACCAGGGGCCGACCATCGCCAGCGCGACCATCCAGATATCCGCCGTGCCGCTCAGGTTTGCTGCCGCGCAAGCGCGGCACGTGTTGCTCGGACTGGCAGCCGAGCGTTGGGGTATCGATGCCGCCAGTCTTGCCACCGACGACGGTTATGTCGTGGCGCCAGACAACACCCGCATCGGCTTCGGAGAACTGCTGCAGGGGCAACGGATCTCGCTTGCCATCGACTCATCCGTCGTGGTGAAAGATCCGTCGACCTACCGGATCGTCGGGCGGGCAACACCACGCGTCGATCTGCCTGCCAAGGCCACCGGCACGCTGACCTTCGTTCACGACATGCGCGTGCCCGGCATGCTCCACGGGCGCGTCGTGCGGCCACCGTATGCAGGACACGATTGCGGAGCGTTCGTCGGCAAGACGCTGATTGAAGTAGACCGGACATCCGTCGATACGCTGCCGGGCGTGCGTGGCGTGGTTGTCATCGGCGACTTCGTCGGGGTGGTGGCCGAGCGTGAGGAACAGGCGATCCGCGCAGCGCGTGCGCTACGCGTGCGGTGGCGCCCGCTGCCGCCGCTGCCGTCCCTCGATGACCCCGCCGAGGCTATCGCCCAGGCTCCGGCCCAGCGGCGCCTGCTGCTGGAGGAAGGCGATGTCGAAAGCGTGCAAGGACAGGCTGGCACCACCACGCTGACACGCAGCTATGTCTGGCCTTACCAGATGCATGGCTCGATCGGGCCGTCCTGCGCACTCGCGGACTATCAGGACGGACACATCACGGTATGGTCGGGCACGCAGAACCCGCAGACCCTGCGCTACGACCTGTCGCGTCTGGTCGAGCGGGACGAAGCCGATATCGATATCGTCCGCATGGAGGCCTCCGGGTGCTATGGCCGAAATTGCGCGGACGACGTTGCCGGCGACGCAATCCTGCTCTCGCGTGCGATGGGCCAGCCGGTGCGGGTCCAGCTATCGCGCGCGGACGAACATCAGTGGGAGCCCAAGGGCACGGCGCAAGTTGTGGATGTGACCGGCACGGTGTCCCGCTACGGCGACACGCTGGGCTATACGTTCGCCACGCGCTATCCGTCAAACGATGCGCCCATGCTCGCCCTGCTGCTCACCGGCGCGACGCCGGCCGAGCCGCGCGTCTTTGAAATGGGCGACCGGACCGCGGTTACGCCCTACACCTTCGCGCATCGCCGTTTCGTCTGCC
>Ga0302220_10000414_pt1 | contig 36751 bp, 30 predicted proteins | sample II_Palsa_E1_3_FD_194572 | JGI IMG/M metagenome (GOLD analysis project Ga0302220, IMG submission 194572) | Peat permafrost microbial communities from Stordalen Mire near Abisko, Sweden - II_Palsa_E1_3 | ecosystem: Environmental > Terrestrial > Soil > Palsa > Peat permafrost | place: Sweden...
GCATAACTAAGCGAATAATCGAAATGGAATAGCTGGCCGGAAAGGTAGTCGGTCGCATCGTTCTTCGTGTTGAATGTGTAGGAGAATTTGGCCGATGCCTCGAAGCCGTTTGACGGCAGATACGAGACGGCAAAGATCGGACGTACCGACGTGTAGTTCTTCCCAAGGTTCAACGCGCTGTTCTTGTTGTAGCCTCCCGTTGGAAGTGACAGGTCGAGTGCTGCAACGGTCTGCAGAGCGCTGCCTTCGCCCCAGTGCAGCAATGGCCCGACGACAGTGTCACCGACACCTGTGTTGGTGGTGCTCGTGCCGGCGACATTCAGGTTCAGAGACTGCAAAGCGACAAGCCCATAGCCGCCGACGCGGCCGCCAAATACCGTCAAGTCCGACATGTACACCAGACGCGGAATCACGACATTGGCGGTCAGTCCGAATCCGGGCACGGACGAATGGCCGTTGCTGTCGTTGAAGCGGCTCGCATGGTAGCTGTCATAGTAAAGTACGCCGTACAAGCCTGCCGGTGGCAGGGCGCCCGCGAGAAACCCTTCGGCGCCGGCTCCTATCGTGTCGGCGCCCGATTCGGTCGCGCGCGCGGTATTGATCGTGCAGCATGCAGCAAGCAGCAAAGCGGTCAGATTGATTTTTTGTTTATGCATGATGATATTTTTATTTGATGGGTGTTGCACGCACGAGCGTGCCTGACCACGCGGGGTCGACTCGACGCACGCGTGGGGCGAATCGTCAGGAATGCAAAATTAATCGAAGCTTGCCGCAGGCAGCGAGTTTGTCGTATGAAGACGCAGCGGAGCGGTCTCGGTCAGGAACAGGGAAAGTAGTGCGGGTACGAACGAGCCAGCGGCAGCGATCCACATCACGATTGACATGCCATAGCGATCGGCGGCAAATCCGGCAATAGTCGGTGCAAGAAAGCCACCGACCAGTTCGCCGACACCCATGATCAGACCGAGCGCCGTTGCGATCGCACGCGGCGGCATGCTTTCGGCGGGAATCGTCGCCATGAATAGCGTGAAGCAGCCCAGCCCCGTATAGGTGAGAAAGACCAGCGGTGCAAGGGTCGGAGCGGATGGCACGTACAGTAGTACCAGCGGACAGGCAGTTGCGATGAGTGAGAAGATCACCATCGCCGGCTTGCGGCCGATCCTATCCGATATCGCCGGCACAATCAGGCCCCACGCCACCCAAGCAAAGCCAAGGCTACTCATGACATAGCCCATCGTTTGTGGCGAGAAATGCTTGACCTGCATCAGATAGGTTGGAGTGAACGAGATGAGCGTGACGAACCAGGTCAGGTAGAAGCAGGCGATCAGCATGCACAGCGTCACATTGCGGTTCTTCAGCAGTTTGGCCAGACCGATGTTCGGTTTGTCGGTCTTTAACATGGCTGTGGATTGCCCTGGCGCTCGCTCCTTCACGTACTTCCAGATCAGGCATACGATCAGCAGTCCGGGGACGCACGATGCATAGAACGCAGTACGCCAGCCGAATGCCGTAGCCAGCCAGATCAGCACCGGCGGCCCGATTACGGCGCCCAGCAGACCTGGCGCCGAACCGTTAACGATGCCCATATTCAGGCCGCGGCGGCTCGGTGTCGAAGCTTCCGCGAGCAGCGATTGCGAGATTGGCAGCACGGGGCCTTCGGCAATGCCCATGAGTCCACGAAACAGCAGCAGCGCGGCAAATCCAGTGACCATCCCCGATAAGGATGAGAACATCGAAAATGCGATGACGACGATGATCAATATTGCCTTCTTGTTCGCACGCTTGTCGGAGTACGCACCGAGCGTCGCACCCGACAGTGCCCACGTCAGCGCGAGCACCGACGACAGCATGCCCAGATGCGCGTTGGTTAGCTTCAGTTCGCTTGAGATAAACGGAAACAGGAACGATAACGCGAGCCGGTCGAAGAATACGAACCCGAAACCGAGCGACAGTATCGCCAGAAGTTTGTTTTCATAGCTGATTCGCATTATCGAGCCCCCCGTGAAGAGGCCTGCGGCTTGCGATCAGGACGCAGGCGCTCGAACGCGGCGCTTTCGTATGAAGGTAATTGGTACATGTTTGTGTCTCCTTGGTTACCTTGCTTTCGCCGGTCTTCGTCAGGTTCTGTATGTGCGTGGCAACATGGTCTGATCTATCTGGCGGCAAGTGAGGGCACTGTAGCTCGCCAGATGAGGTCGAATTTGCTCTGCCGGGACGGCCTTGTTGTCTCATCAGGACGGTAGTGTGCAAAATCTTGGGGTAAGCAGATTGCATGTCTCATATTGAAGCGTCCCTTGCCTCCCGAGGTGAGCAATGAAAATCATCGCAGTAGTGGTTTAACCCGCGACTGTTGGCATCTCACATCCAGATTGAAATCACGGGATACCCGACATGTCACTTTTTAGCGATGGTGATTCGGGGTAAACACTGATTCATCTTGAGGGGATTCTTTCTAAAATGCTCGTAATTAAACAATATCAAGTATATTTGCTATAGGATAATAATTAAAGCAAATGGAGACGCCATGCAGACTGACTATCAGAAAATGCAATTCGCCTACGAGCGCGCCGCGGACCACGACGCGACAATTACCGCGCTGTATCCGGTCGTTGTAATCGGTGCGGGTCCGGTGGGACTTTCAGCGGCCATCGATTTGGCCCAGCAGGGCATACGTACGATATTGGTCGACAACGATGACACGCTCTCCAGCGGCTCGCGCGCAATCTGTTTTGCCAAGCGCACGCTCGAAATATTCGACCGTCTCGGTTGCGGCCAAGAGATGCTTGAAAAGGGCGTCAGCTGGAATGTCGGCAAGGTGTTTCTACAAGACGAACTGATTTACACGTTCAACCTGCTTCCCGAAACCGGCCATGCTCGCCCCGCCTTTATCAACCTTCAGCAGTACTATGTCGAAGGCTACCTGGCCGAGCGTGCCATGCAGACACGGCATTTGCAGATGCGCTGGAAGAGTACGGTCACAGGGGTGATGCAGCACGATGCTTACGTCGAACTACAGGTCGAGACGCCCGACGGTGTCTATCCGCTGCGCGCCCAATACGTGATTGCCGCCGACGGCGCGCGTAGCGCGCTGCGCAACGCAATGGGCTTGGACAGTCGTGGTCGCACATTTAAGGATCGCTTCCTGATCGCCGACGTGAAGATGAAAGCGCCGTTTCCGACGGAACGCTGGTTCTGGTTCGATCCGCCGTTTCACCGCAATCAGTCGGTGTTGCTGCACCGTCAACCGGACAATGTGTGGCGTATCGACTTTCAACTCGGTTGGGACGCCGACCCGGTCGCGGAGAAGCAGCCGGAGAAGGTCATTCCGCGGGTCAAGGCCTTGCTGGGCGAAGACGTCGAGTTCGAGTTGGAGTGGGTCAGCGTCTACACTTTCTCTTGCCTGCGCATGGACAGCTTTCGGCATGGCCGCGTGTTGTTCGCGGGCGATTCCGCGCACGGCGTGTCGCCGTTCGGCGCGCGCGGCGCCAATAGCGGCGTGCAGGACGCGGACAACCTCGCGTGGAAGTTGCGCATGGTATTGAACGGCGATGCCCCTGCAGCGTTGCTCGACACCTATGCATCGGAACGTGAGTACGCAGCCGACGAAAACATCCTCAACTCAACGCGTGCCACGGATTTCATCACGCCCAAGAGCACAGTCTCGCGCATTTTTCGAGATGCCGCGCTGAAACTCGCCAAGGACTGCCCGTTTGCGCGGCGCATCGTGAACAGTGGTCGTTTGTCGGTACCGGCGGTACTGAGCGAATCGCCGCTGAACACGCCGGACGATGCCGCCGATCACTTTTCCGGCGCGATGGTTCCTGGTGCTGTGTGTACCGATGCGCCGGTGAAAGTCGAGGGACGCGATGACTGGTTCCTGAATCAGAGCGGCGGTGAATTTGCCGGCGTCTATTTCTGCGGCCCCGGGGACAACATCGCCCAATGTACCGAGCGGCTCGCAGAGCTTGCCAAGCTTGCGGTACCGGTGCGGTGCTTGCTTGTCGTGCCGCGCGGCGCCGCCGTAAGCGCGGTAGCGGGTGCAATCGTGGTCGAGGATGTCGAGGGCATGGTGACTAGCCGTTTCGACGCGCAACCTGCAACCTTCTACCTACTTCGGCCGGATCAACATATCTGCGCGCGTCGACGCGGATTCGATGCGGCATGGGTGAGCGCAGCCCTCAATCGCGCGATATGCCTGGGATAAAGATCATGAACCGACTGAATATTGAATTGAACATTGCCGACCCGGATGCCTTCTACGAAAAGCTAATTGATGCACATAACGGCTTGACCGAGGAGCAAAGCCATTTCCTGAACGCCAAGCTGGTGCTGCTGCTGGCGAACCATCTTGGCGATGCGCAAATCCTCCAGGAAGCCCTTGCGCTCGCGCGTGCCGGTATCGGCGAAGCATCTGACGCAGCCGAACAGGCTCGCTGAAGTCGATGCCTTCAAGGCCGCCGAACCTTCGATGCAAGCGGACGCCGAGCCGCCAGCGCCGAGCGCTTCAGTGGTGGTCGACCCAGCCCAAGCGCCACGATAGACGCCGCGTTGCGGCGAGCAGTTGCTGTGCGTTGCGGCCTTGCACACTGCGGTCGAAGTGTCCCGACGAACCGATCAACGCGATCACGAGCCTAATATTTCCGGTGTGATCGAAGACGGGTGCCGCCAAAGTTCCGATACCCGGAACCGGCGCGTCGAAGGCGTGATCGATCTGTTCTTCGCCGATTTGCGCGAGGCGCGACCTATATTCGGCGCGCAGCGTACCTGGGCCGTTCTTCGAGGGCTTGAGAGCGCCGCTCGGTTCTGCTCCGGCCAGCCGGATGTTTTCCTGTTGAAGCAGATCGATAAGGACATCCTGCGGGATGTGAGCGGCGAATACGCGCCCGATCGCGGTATTGACGAGTGACATCACCGTGCCTAGCCGAAGACTGATGTGTTGTGGCTGCGAGGATTCTTCCAGGTGAATCACGGTCGGTCCAAGCGGCCCCAGCGTCGCCGCCGCGACACTCATGCCGGAATCGGCTGCAAGTGTCACGATTTCCGGCTCGGCCTCCCGCATCGGCGAAAGCCGTTGCAGCGCTATAAGCCCAAGTTCCAGCCCAAGCGGCCCGGGGCTGAAACAGCCGGCGTCGTCGCGACTGAGCAATCCGACCTTGAGCAGACTGACGAGATGGGGAAACGCCTTGGCCGGCACCATGCCGGCGGCAGCAGACAGATCGCGTAGCGAGAGTGGTCGAGCGGCCTCAAGCATCGCGGCCAGTAGATCGCCCGTATTGTCGAGCGCATTAATACCGCGCTGCGCTTTTGCGTCGCCGGCTAGGGAAAGAGAACTGTCTCGTGTCATGAAGAACTCAGTGGTATCGGTTCAGGAGCGCTGGTCGAGCGCCGCGGCCACACGTTGCGCCGTATCTCGTAGCGCCAGTGCGACCGGGCCGTCCCAGTCGACGTCGATGGAACCGGATGGTCCGATGACGGTCAGCGCCAGTTGCATGCGGTGCCGCGCGTCGAAGACCGGCACACTCAGACTGCTGACCCCGGGGCTTGGGGCGTCGATACCGCGCTCCATGCCTCGCTCGCGAATCTCTTTGAGTTGTGCGCGCAATCGCGCGCCGAAGACCGGCTCGGCCGCTGAGCCTGCGCCGTCGACAGTCGCGCGCTCAGATGTTCGCTGTTGATTTTGCAGCATGACTGCGATGCGCTGCGAATCGAAGAAGGCGCAGAACACGCGACCGGTCGATGTTGTCTCGAGCGCCATCACGGTGCCGATGTGAAGATTGATATGCAGCGGAAAAGAGCCGCGCTCATAGCGAACGATTGTGGGTCCTTGTGCGCCGGCAACACAGACCGCAACACTGAAGCCGACGATTTCGGCGAGCGACGCTGCGTGCGGGACCGCGGCCTGGTAAGCCGGCTGTTGCTCGATGTGCCGCAGCCCAAGCCGTAACGACAAAGGCCCAGGCTCATAACTGCCGGTCAGCGCATCACGCTTGACGAGCCCGAGTCGCGTCAGGCTCACAAGATAGGTATGGGCCTGCGCGGCGGAAAGCTGCGCCGCGCTCGCGAGTTCACTCAAGGCGAGCGGCAGGCGGTGGTGCGCCAGTGCTTCCAGGAGACGCCCCCCGACCTCCACGCTTTGAATGCCACGCTGTTTTTTGGCAACCGATACCGGCGCGGCGTCGCTCTCGATGTCTTTGGTCTTTGAGGGTTTGAACAATGGGATGCCTCGTACGGGGAATAACAGGATGGTATCCGATAGAAGCTAACTACTGTATTGATTGGAGTTTACCCTAAATTAGTTTTAAGCAAATAAGTTTGCTATTGACAAAATATGTATGTGGAGCGACGATGGCTTCATTTCCACCAACGACCGTAGCAACGGAGACAGACATGGCAAAGGCATTTGCATCACAGGCGGATCTTGAAGAGAAGAAGATCACGTTTACACAGCTTTCTGAAAACGCTTACGCGTATACCGCGGAAGGCGATCCGAATTCAGGTGTGATCATCGGCGACGACGGAGTCCTGATCGTCGACACAACCGCGACACCGGCAATGGCGCAGGATCTGATTGCCAAAATCCGCAGCGTGACCGACAAGCCGATCAAATACGTGGTGCTGTCCCACTACCACGCAGTACGGGTGCTGGGCGCTTCGGCTTATTTCGCCGAAGGCGCGCAGCAGGTCATCGCAAGCCGCGGCACCTATGAAATGATCGTCGAGCGCGGCGAGCAGGACATGAGGTCGGAGATCGAGCGTTTTCCACGTCTTTTTGCCGGCGTCGAGAGCGTGCCCGGCCTGACCTGGCCGACGCTGGTATTCGACCAGGAAATCACCCTGTGGCTAGGCAAGCTTGAAGTCAAGATCGCGCATCTCGGCTCGGGCCATACCAAGGGCGACACCGTGGTCTGGCTGCCGTCACAGAAGGTGCTGTTTTCGGGCGATCTGGTCGAATACGATGCAGCCTGCTATTGCGGAGATGCGCAGCTCGAACAGTGGCCCACGACGCTCGAAGCATTGCGCGCACTCGGGGCCGACAAACTTGTTCCGGGCCGCGGCCCCGCACTGTTGTCGCCGTCCGAGGTGAACCAGGGCATCGATTACACCAAGGATTTCGTGACGACGCTGCTTAAGGCCGGTCGCGAAGCATTTGAACAAAAACTCGACCTGAAGGGGGCAATGCAGCACACGCGTAAATCGATGGATCCGAAGTTCGGCCAAGTGTTTATCTATGAACACTGCCTGCCGTTTGACGTGTCGCGTGCTTTCGACGAAGCGAGCGGCATCCGGCATCCGCGTATCTGGACCGCGCAACGGGACCAGGAAATGTGGACTGCGTTGCAGGACTGAGTTTCCCGAATCCTCTTGCGAAAGGCACCCGGTGCCTTTCGTTCTCCTTAAAAGACAAAAAAGGCGCATAGACGCCTCGACAAACACGTGCGCGAAAAGCGACGTGTTTTATTCATGGAGCGAGACATGCTCAAATCCCTCACAGTTGAGACGTCGACTCACGTCGCCTCGGCGGACGACGAACGTTTAATCTTCCAGAAAATTGTCTGGCGCATTATTCCCTTCCTGTTCCTGTGTTACGTGGTTTCGTTTCTGGATCGCATCAATATCGGCTTCGCGCAGTTGCAGATGAAGCATGATCTCGGTTTTAGCGATGCGATGTACGGTCTTGGCGCAGCCGTTTTTTATGTCGGCTACGTGCTGTGCGAAGTACCGAGCAATATGCTGCTGGCAAAATTCGGTGCTCGCCGGACCTTCACACGCATCATGCTGTTGTGGGGTATCACCTCGGTCTGCATGATGTTTGTGTCCAAGCCCATACATTTCTATATCCTGCGTTTCATGCTCGGGGTGTTCGAGGCGGGGTTTTTCCCGGGGATTGTGCTCTATCTCACGTACTGGTTTCCGGTGAATCGTCGCGCGGCCGTGATGTCGATATTCTTCGCCGGGGTTGCGGTTGCCGGAGTGCTAGGTGGTCTCTTTTCCGGATGGATCATGCGCGACATGGGTGGCGTGATGGGCCTGTTCGGCTGGCAGTGGATGTTTGTCATCGAAGGTGCGCCAGCCGTCTTGCTCGGATGCGTCGCGCTGTTTTTCCTTATCGATCAACCACATGATGCGAAATGGCTGACGGCCGCGGAAAAAGATAGGCTCGCGGCGCTTTGCGCGCAAGGACAGTCGGTCGGCATGCACGACGGCAAGAGCACGTTCGATGTGCTGCGCAATCCGCGTGTCTATCTGTTCGCGTTTATCTATTTCTCGTTGACCTGTGCGTCGCTGACTTTGAACTTCTGGATGCCCTTAATGATCCGCGACTTCGGCATCAAGGATGTCGTTTCGATCAGCCTCTACACGGCGGTCCCGAATGCGATCGGCGCGATCGGGCTGATCCTGATTGCACGTCGTTCGGATCGGACCGGCGAACGGCGCAAGCATTTCGCATTTTGCACGATAGGCGGCGGCATGGCATTGGCTGCATCGACGCTACATCTGAGCAGTTTTCCCGTAATGCTCGCGATCCTTTCGCTGGCATGCGTACTGATATTTGCCGCCTTGCCGATCTTCTGGTCGGTGCCGCCCAGTTATCTACCCGCCAAAGCGGCCCCTTCGGGTATCGCTTTTATCAGCAGCGTCGGCATTACGAGCGGCATCGTGAGTCCTTGGGTGATAGGGCAGATACGGACCAGTACCGGCAGCATGGATCTTGCCGTTTATCTTCTCACCGGACTGCTGGTGCTGAGCGGCGTGGCCTTGATGGCGGGCATCAGACCCGCATATTCGGCGCAGCGTTAAGGATTGGAAAGATCACGTGTTTGCGCTAGTGCTATGCTGGATAGCACTAGCAACGCTTCACTAGCGGAGCGTGGAGGGGAGATATCGTGAGTTCAGGTTTTCAACATCCATTCCCCGTGTCCTCGCGAAGCGTTGAACGGGGGAAAATTGTGACGGCCCGAGAAGCGGTCCAGCTGATCCATCCCGGCGATACGGTTGCCACCAGCGGCTTTGTCGGGGTTGGTTTCGCGGAAGAAGTGGCGGTTGCGCTCGAACAGCTTTTCCTCGAAGGAAAGGTGCTGGGAGCTCCATCGGTTTTCGACCTGACGCTCATCTACGCAGCGGGACAGGGCGACGGGAAGAGCAAAGGATTGAATCATTTTGCTCACGGTGGCCTGGTACGCCGGGTGATCGGTGGTCATTGGGGGCTGGTTCCCGGTTTGCAGCAGTTGGCAATCGATGGACATATCGAGGCTTACAATCTGCCGCAAGGCGTGATTTCCCATCTATTCCGTGACATTGCCGCGCATAAACCCGGACACATTTCCAGCATCGGGCTTGGTACTTTTGTCGATCCGCGCCACGGCGGAGGTAAGTTGAATGCGCGGACGGTTGAGGATCTAGTCAGTTTGATGACGCTGGAGGGTCGTGAGTATCTTTTTTATAAAGCGATTCCGATCAACGTGGCGATTGTCCGGGGCACGACCGCGGATGCCAACGGTAACATCACGATGGAAAAGGAGGCGCTCACCCTTGAGGCGCTCTCAATTGCGATGGCCGCGCGCAACTCGGGAGGTATTGTTATCGCGCAGGTGGAGCGCGTGGCAGAAGCAAATACCCTGAATCCCCGCGACGTCAAGATCCCGGGAATCATGGTCGACTGCGTGGTGGTCGCTAAGGCAGAAAATCACTGGCAAACCTTCGCCGAGCCGTATAGTCCGGCCTACTCAGGTGAACTGCGCATCGCGACAAATTCGATCTCACCCATGCCGATGAGCGAGCGTAAGGTCATTGCGAGACGCGCCGCGTTCGAGTTGATGGCTAACGGCGTGGTGAATCTAGGCATCGGTATGCCCGAAGGCATTGCCAGCGTTGCAAACGAAGAGCAGGTTATCGATTTGTTCACGATGACGACGGAGCCGGGCGTCATCGGCGGCATTCCGGCAGGCGGACTGAATTTTGGAGCCGCCACCAACACGCAGGCCATTATTGACCAACCGTATCAGTTCGACTTCTATGACGGTGGTGGACTCGATATCGCTTTCCTTGGACTTGCACAAGCTGATCGGCAGGGTAATCTCAATGTCAGCAAATTCGGTCCCAAGTTGGCTGGCGCCGGTGGTTTCATCAATATTAGCCAAAGCGCCAAAAAGGTTGTGTTCGTCGGAACGTTTACCGCAGGCGGTCTCGACGTCGCTATCGAGGACGGATGCTTGAATATTTTGCGCGAAGGAACATGTCGGAAATTTGTTGAAGCGGTCGAGCATCGCACGTTCAGTGGAGAATATGCCGTCGGGCGTGGTCAATCGGTTCTTTACATTACTGAGCGATGTGTCTTTTCGCTTACCGGCGATGGCCTTGAGCTGGTTGAGCTGGCACCCGGCATTGACCTACAGAGAGATGTTGTGGCTCAAATGGGATTCACGCCGAAAATAAGTGCAAAATTACGCTTGATGGACGAGCGGATATTTCGGTCTGCCCCGATGGGTTTGCGGGCCACTATTCTCAGGTTGAGGTTTCACGAACGATTCAGTTACGACTCAGCGCAGAACTTGTTTTTTATCAATTTCGAAGGGCACGAAGTCACCAGCATCGAAGACGTAGATGCCATACGTGCTGAAGTCGAAAGCAGATTGCATGGCATCAATGTCAAGCCACACGCAGTCGTCAACTACGATAACTTCTCCATTCGTCCCGATGTCATTGACGCCTATTCGGATATGGTGACGTCTCTGGTCACGTGTGTTTACTCGGGCGTGACCAGATACACCACCAGCAGTTTCTTGAGATTAAAACTGGGCAATGCTCTGCAGCAGAGAAATGTTGCAACGTATATCTCCGAAAGTCCCGAGGAAGCAATACGCGTAGAGGCTAGGCGTTTACAGCAATAAGGTGGTCGCGTCTTGATGTGAGTGCGGAGTTTCGCCCCATGCCGCTAGTGGTGCTTAATTCTGCAGCGCAACGGGGCGTTTGCCGTGCCGTGCGTAAAGCCTTAAAAAAACTGTCGATATTCGAAATAGACTGCCGATTTGCGCTAACCACTCCATCACACCATCGCTAGAGTCAGGGAGGGACACCGCCTGACCGGGCGATAGTGAGATATAAAAAAGGGGTGGTATATGGAAGATATAGCAAACTCAGAAAACATCGGATGCATCGCGCTGGATAAGGCAGTGCGCGCATATCTGCAAACCGATTTCGGCCTGTTTATCGACGGGCGTATGCAGCCGGCACGATCGGACCGGCGCATCGCCGTATTCAATCCTGCCACTGGCGAGCCTATTGCACAGGTTGCCGATGCAAACTCAGCCGATGTTGACGCGGCAATTGTCAGTGCCCGTGCTGCATTCGAGTCCGGGGCCTGGACCGGCTTGCGCCCGGCCGACAGGGAGCGCATTTTACTGAAACTCGCCGACACGCTCGAAGCCCATGGCGAAGAACTCGCCCAGATCGAAACCCTTAATCAGGGTAAGTCGATCAACGTGTCGCGTGCTGTAGAAGTGGGCGCTGCGGTCGAATACATTCGCTATATGGCCGGATGGGCCACCAAAATCACCGGTGAGACCTTCGATGTGTCGATTGGCTTTCCTCCCGGCACAAAATATACCGCTTACACCCGTAAAGAACCGGTGGGTGTGGTCGTCGGCATCGTTCCCTGGAATTTTCCACTGCTGATTGCCGTCTGGAAGTTGATTCCGGCCTTGGCGGCCGGCTGTACGATTGTTATCAAGCCCTCACCTGAAACACCCTTGACCGCGCTGCGGCTGGCCCAGCTGGCCATCGAAGCGGGTGTGCCGCCGGGTGTGTTCAATGTGGTGACGGGCGGCGGCACTTGCGGTACGGCATTGGTTGGGCATCCCAAGGTGGCCAAAGTGACGTTCACCGGTTCGACGGCGACGGGCAAGCTGGTCGGCACGGCGGCGCTTCAGAATATGACACGTTTCTCGCTTGAACTAGGCGGCAAGAACCCTGCCGTCATGCTGGCGGACGTCAACGTCGAACAAGCTGTACGCGGCGCTGCGATGGGGGGATTTTTCAACCAAGGTCAAGTTTGCGCGGCAGCATCACGCATCTACGTACACCGAAGCAAATACCGGCAGATTGCGGAAGGGCTTGCCGAAGCCGCACGCGGCATGAGCTTGGGGCCGGGATTGGACCCCAGCGCACAAATCAATCCGCTGGTGTCGGCCAATCACCGTAACGCTGTCAATGGACATTTGTTGCGAGCCCGCACGGAAGGCGCACGCTTTCTCGCCGGCGGCGAATCGCTCGAGGCTCCGGGTTATTACGTGAAACCCGCCGTGATCGTCGATGCTCCTGTAGATGCCGCTATCGTGCGCGACGAAGTGTTTGGCCCTGTCTTGCTGGTGGTGCCCTTCGACGACCCGCATGAAGCGATTAGGCTTGCCAACGACTCGCCATACGGCTTGGCGGCAAGCCTTTGGAGCAACGATCTGGCTGCGGTAATGAATCTGGTGCCGCGCATCGAGGCCGGCACTGTGTGGGTCAATTGTCATGTTCCGCTCGATCCGGCGATGCCTTTTGGCGGGTATAAGCAATCCGGCATCGGGCGTGAATTCGGTAAGTATGCGATTGAAGGGTTTCTTGAAACGAAATCGGTGTGTATCGCGCATTGATCGGCGACGGCTTGAGTTGATCTGATGCGACATGACTCGGGTGGATATGCCTTGGTCATGTATCCAACGTTCGGGCATAGACACTTCAGCGAAGCATCGTTAGACGGTCTCTGAATGATGCGGGAATGTAGATTAATAATCTGCATTCCTACTAGATCACCATCATTAAAAAATTAAAAAGCCGATCTGGTCCGGTATTCATCAACTATTCACCTGACTGCCCAGCGCCGGATGCCGATATTTCCACTTTAAAAAAACCACATGCCGTAAGCATTCACCCTGGGTTCCAGGAGGTTTGCCGATTTGGGCTAAGAGCTTTTTTTTTAGACTAATAAATTACGTCAACGGCAAACAGAAAGCGGATGTGAGACATGGCATCCGGTAAGGCAATCGTATAGGCGGAACGGCCGACATATAGATAATTTTGAAATATCGAAAGGAGTGGAGATGAAGCGATTTCTGAAACTAGGTGCGCTTGCCGTGTGTGGCGCCATGGTCGCGGCAGCTTGGGCCCAATCTTCGGGGCAGCTCACCGTCGCCGGCGCCGAACAGGGCGCGAGCGCTAACGGCCAAATTCCGGCATTTGCCGGTAAGGATGTGCCGGAAGCCGGCTGGAGTTATGGCAAAGTCCGTGGGGATTATTGGAAATACAAGAACGAGAAGCCGCTATTTTCGATCGATGCTTCAAATGTCGATAAATATGCCGACAAACTTACTCCTGGCCAGATCGCGCTGTTCAAGCAGATCAAGGGATATCGGATGGATATTTATCCGACGCACCGCGATTGCACCTATCCGGACTGGGTCCAGGACAATATCAAGAAAAACGCGGCGGGTGCCGCCAAGCTCAGCACCGATGGGGATCATCTGCAAAGCGCGGTATTGCCGGGCCTGCCGTTTCCGGGCGCCAAAACCGGTCAGGAAGCAATCTGGAACTACCTGACGCGCTATCGCGGTGTCGGCGTCGATTGGCAAAAAATTAACACCATGGTGTCGCCGCGACCAGGTAGCACGGACTGGATTTCGGTAGGCAGCAAACAGACGCTCTACTTTCCTTGGGGCAAGAAGGGGAGCAACACTCTGACTCCTAACGAGAATCTCTTTTCCATCTATTTCGGTTACGAAACCCCGGCCGCTTTTGCCGGCCAAGCTTTGGTGCAAAGTTTTCATTTTGCCGACAACGAGGCCGAAACCTATTACTACTTCCCCGGCCAACGACGTGTTCGGCGCATGCCATCCTATGACTATGACGCGCCGCAAATCGGCTTCGAGAATCAGTACACCGTTGACGAGCCGTGGTTGTTTAACGGCGATATCGACCGCTTCGACTGGAAGCTCGTCGGCAAAAAAGAGATCTACGTGCCGTATAACGATTTTGGCGTCTACAATTTCAAGAAGGGCGTGAGCGACGTATTTAAGCAAGATTCGGTCGACCCGTCGGTGCGACGCTACGAGTTGCATCGTGTGTATGTGCTTGAGGCGACGCTCAAATCCAATATGCGCCACGTCACCCAGAAGAAGGTGATGTATCTCGATGAAGATAGTTACTTGGCGCTGTTGGGCGAAGACTACGATGCGCAGGGCAAGCTCTGGAAAACCAAGGAAGGCTATCCGATTCCCATTTGGGAGCTGGGCGGCACTTGCGACATCGAGCCTTTCGCGCAATACAACCTGACTTCGGGGCGCTACGTGGATGATCAGACCGTGATCGGTACCGGGCAAGACGTGCATTACCTGGAAGATTCGACCGACCCGCGTTTCTCCAGCAACTACTACGGCGCGGAAAGCCTGCGCCAGATCAGCGAACGATAAGCGATCATCGTCCATAGCCGGTCACCCATTACGGTGCCGGCTATCCAAAGGACAGCGCAAGACCATTCAGAAAAACATACAGCCGCTCATTCGACGGCCTAGCTTCGTGCATTCAACGATTGGGGATGGAGATGAACAAGACGAGAAAAGGACTTTCCGTTTCAGTCGCGACATTGATCGGTATCTCGGCGCATGCCTACGGGTATGACTTCGATACCGGCCTGGGCGACTTGCAAGCTTCGTGGGTTTCGAACGTGACGGGTGGCGCGGGCATGCGCACCAAGAGTCCGAGCTGCTCGCTGACCGGTGATCCCAATGCCAACGGTTGCGGCGCCGGGGCGAACGTTGCGCAGTGGGGCGCCGGCAGCGCCGGCGATTTGAATTACCACAAAGACCAGCTATTCAGCACCTATCTGAGCGCGACCAGCGAGCTGTTGTTGACGATGCCATCCGAAGGCTACAAATTCATGGTGCGTGGTACGGCCATGTACGATTTTTTGGCCGAGGACACAGATCGAACACCGCTGTCGGGTGCTGCCGAAGCGCAGGTCGCGCGCAACTCGGAGCTGCTTGATCTTTGGGTCGAGAAGGATTTTACGCTAGGCGGAAATCAGGCGCACGTGCGACTCGGCAATCAAGTGCTCAACTGGGGAGAAAGCTATTTCGCCGCAGGCGGGATCAACGCCAGTAATTCGCTGGATATACAAAAATTATTAATTCCAGGCACCCAGCTCAAGCAGGCATTGCTACCGTCACCCATGCTGAGTTTCGCGTCGAGTCTGCCGAGTGGGTTCAGTACCGAAGCGTATTATCAATTCCAATGGAACGCCAACAAGTACCCGCCGGAAGGAAGCTATTGGTCCACTGGCAATGCTTTCGGCCAGGGTGCGGTACCGTTGACCATCAACACGGTCAACCCCAATCAAAACGGAGTCGATGCGGGATCGATCGCAGGTGCGGGCGCCAGCAACGGTATCTTGACGAATATCAATAATGGCTTGGTGAACGGGGTATATGCCGGCTCGCCGACCAACTCCATCGGCATCCCCGTGTCGGTCCAAAATCCCAATCAATACAAGCCGGAATTCGGCCTTAAGTTGAACTATAAGCCGCAAGGCGCAGATGTTAATTTCGGCTTCTACTATGAGAATTACACCGACAAATCCCCGGTTTTGTCATCGCTCGCCAACGGCACAGCCCAGTGGTCCTATCTACAGAACCGGCAGCTGCTTGGTGCCAGCGCGAATTTCGCGTTAGGCGATTGGGCCATCGGCACGGAACTGTCTTATCGACCGCACGACGCGGTTGCCTTGTCGAGTTGCTTTGGCGCGGGCGGCCCACTCGATGCGGCGACCAATGGCGTTGCCGGAGATTGCCAGCAATGGATCGATAAAAAGAAATTCCAATACGATTTAAACGGGCAACTGAACCTGACACCGAGTTCGTCGCCGATCTTGAAGTTGTTGCATGCCGATATGGCCGTGCTGACTGCCGAAGCGACTTGGATCTACTATCCCGGGGTCAGTCCGAACTCGACCTATGCCAGTACGGTGAACGGCGTGTCGACGATTCAAGCGCCAGTCGCGGCCTATAGCACTTGGCTAAACACCAACTCCGGCTTGGGCTATCCGATTACGGCCGCAGCCGGCACAGCAAGTTCCGTGGGCTTGACCGTCGACTTCAACTGGACCTATGACGGCAGCATTATCCCCGGTTGGCAGATCACGCCAGGGGTCACCCTGACGGACGGGCTCTATGGCTATACACCGACCTTCTCCGCCAATTACCTGCAAGGCGCGAAGTCAGCCAATTTCTATTTGTTGTTCAATCAGAATCCGACCGTCTGGCAAGCTGGACTGAATTACACGGCCTTCTGGGGTGGACATGGCACGGTGGGTCAACCGTACGCGGATCGCAATTTCGTCGGCATGTTTGTGACGCGAAACTTCTGATCGCTATTCAGTATGGCGATGCGTTTGGGCTTCGATGCGGAATGCCCAGACGCTTGCAAATTTCAGATTTATTAAGGAATGGCTCGTGTTAAACCAATTTGTTAGTCGCCTTGAGCGGATCTTCTTCGGGCATCGGGCCATCACCTTATCCGTGATAGGCATCTTTACCGCCATCATGGCGGTGTTCGCGGTGCAATTGCGGATGGAAGCCGGCTTCGAAAAGCAAATGCCGATCGGCCATGAATACATCAAGACTTTCCAGAAATACCGCAGCGATCTATTGGGCGCGAACCGTCTGACAATTGTGGTGCGGGTCAAGAATGGCACGATCTGGACGCCGCAAGCCTTGACTCGCCTTTACCAACTGACTCAGGCAGTCACTTTTCTGCCCAATGTCGACCGACAAGGGGTACAGTCTCTTTGGACGCCCAATACCTATATCAATGAGATCGCCGAAGATGGTTTTCGGGCGCAGCCGGTCATCGACGGCACCATCACGACGGATCAATTGACGGCTCCGACCGTCGATAAGATACGCCAGTCCGCCACGCTTGGCGGCTATATCGGCACGCTGGTCTCGCGCGATCAGAAGGGCGCGATGATTACCGCGGAATTGAATGAGCGAGACAGTGCCGGCAAGTCGCTCGACTATGTGGCGTTTAACCACATCCTTGAGCAGAAGATACGAAAGCCGTATGAGGATGCCAACTACGATGTGCAGATCATCGGTTTCGCCAAGCAAATCGGCGATATCGCCGACGGCGCAACTGCCGTGCTCGGCTTTTGCGCCATAGCGTTGCTGCTGACGGCACTGGCCGTCTATTGGTATTGTCATTCCTTGCGCTTCACCGTGCTGGTGATCAGTTGCTCTTTGACATCGTTGATCTGGCAGTTCGGTACCTTGAGATTATTGGGGTTTAGTCTCGATCCGTTGGGCGTATTGGTGCCGTTCCTGGTGTTCGCCATCGGCGTGTCGCACGGCATACAGCAGATCAACCATATCGTGCGTGAATTGTCGCATGGCGCAACTTCGACCGAGGCCGCTCGCCACAGCTTCAGCGGACTTTTGGTGCCGGGCACCTTGGCCTTGGTTACGGCGCTGGTTTCCTTTATTACGCTGTTGTTGATACCGATTCCCATGGTCCGCGAACTGGCGATCACGGCTTCGCTTGGCGTGGGTTACAAGATCATCACCAATCTGGTAATGCTGCCGGTCACCGCATCGTGCTTCACTTTCACCAAGGCCTATGCTGATCGTGCGCTCGAGAAGCGCATGCGGCGTTCGGGCTGGCTGCGCATGCTGGCTCGTGTTGCCGAGCCCAGGAACGCTTATATGGTGATTGGCGTAACCGCGATTATCTTTGTACTCGCCGTCTGGCAAAGCCGCGATCGCGTGGTGGGTACCTTGCAGCCTGGTGCGCCGGAATTGCGCGCGGACGCCCGTTTTAATCGTGACGCCGTATCGATCGCCAGTAATTTCGATGTGGGCCTCGATTGGTTGACGGTGGTATTCGAAGCTAACGGCTCGGCTTGTGATAACCCACGGGTCGGACTGTTCGAAGATGATTTTTCTTCCACCATGGAACGCGAGCCCGGTGTGGTGTCGGTTGAATCGTATCCGGCGATGTTGCGTACCTATAACGAAGGCTACAACGAAGGTAACCCGAAAATGAATGTGGTGCCCATCGATAGTGGCAACTACGGGGCGCTGTCGGCGGAGATAGGGCGGGTCAAGGGCTATATGAATAAGGATTGCAGCATGACGGCGGTCCACTTGTTCCTGACAGACCACAAGGCCACGACGCTGACGCACGTCCTGGATGACGTTAAGCTCTACCGGGCCGCACACCATCTGGAAGGATTGGCCATCCGTCTTGCCGCAGGCAATGCCGGCATCCTGGCGGCGACCAACGACGAGGTTGCACGCAGCGAATTGCCGATGATGTCCTATGTGTATGCGGCCATCCTGGTCCTGGTGTTTCTGGCTTATCGCGACGTGCGCGCGATGGTTGCCTGCTGCGCGCCTCTGACGGTGGCGACTTTTATCGGCTACTGGTTTATGAAGGAATTGCAGATTGGTTTGACGGTCGCGACCTTGCCGGTGATGGTGCTCGCCGTCGGGATCGGCGTCGATTACGCCTTCTATATCTACAACCGTTTGCAAGCGCATCTCGCAGAGGGGCAGCCCATCGTCAAGGCTGTCGAGCATGCGATGCTGGAGGTAGGCGTGGCGACGATTTTTACGGCCATCACGCTGGCGATCGGTGTCGCGACGTGGAGCTTCTCGGCACTGAAATTCCAGGCTGACATGGGAAAGCTGTTGGCGTTTATGTTCATTATCAACCTGGTGATGGCCATGACGGCACTGCCGGCACTGGCTGTCGTGCTTGAGAAATTATTCCCGCGCCGCAAACCGGCACGGGCCCCCGGGCTCATGAGCCATTAAGCGCATGTTGTACTCTTTAAAAGATTGGGCCATGGTTAAGACTATCTTTGCACTCCTTGCAGTATGTTTGATCTCCGGAACTAGCTTCGCGCAGGCGGGAGGGGCGCCGCCGATTACACCGGCACATGCCTGGGTCAACCCCACGCAGTCGATGCTGCTTGATGTCGCGCGAGCCGGCACGCGTATTGTGGCGGTCGGCGAGCACGGCATTATCGTGTTATCCGACGACGCCGGAAAAACCTTTAGGCAAGCAACTGCGGTACCGGCATCGGTCACGCTTTCCGCTGTCTACTTTTCCGATGCCGAACATGGCTGGGCGGTCGGCCAATGGGGCGTGATTCTTGCCAGTACCGACGGCGGCGAGCACTGGACCTTGCAACGTTCAGATGCATCGACCGATCAGCCTTTATTTTCGGTTTACTTCAAGGATGCTCAACATGGTTGGGCGGTCGGCTTGTGGTCGCTGATGCTGGCGACCCAGGATGGTGGGCGAACCTGGAGCCAAGTGACTTTGCCGGCACCACCCGGAGGTGGCAAGGCGGATCGGAATCTCTATAAAGTATTTGCCAACCATGAGGGACATCTGTTTGTGGTGGCAGAACAGGGGACGGTATTACGCTCGCGCGATGACGGTGCATCATGGGAATACCGGAGCACGGGCAATAAAGGCAGTCTTTGGACGGGTACCGTTGCCGCCGACGATACGCTCTTCGTGGGTGGATTGCTGGGGCATCTCTATTGGAGTCACGACGATGGTGATAGTTGGACAGCGCTCGATTCCGGTTCGAGCGGATCGATCACGGATCTGGTCAGTAGTGCCAGCCAGGTGATCGGCGTGGGGCTGGATGGATTTGTGATTCGCGATGTGGCCGGCGCGGGGCATTTCAAGGCGGCGCAACGCCACGATCGCGAACCATTGACAGCGGTCCTGATTCCAGATTCGGGCGTCCCGCTACTATTTTCGAAAGATGGCATTGTGCCCGCTGAATAGATTCATGATTCAGAATAGGAAAGCTAATCATGAGTGAGTTGAGGTCGAAAGTCGTTTCAATCGATGATGGAATCCCCACGGCGGAACGAGAACTTTCCATTCTCCAAAGCATTACGGGGCGCTTACGTGGATTCTTGTATCGGCAACTGAACGATGCAAGCTATACCGTCGTATATGTGACACGCTCCATTGAAATGTTGACCGGGCATCCTTCCTCGCATTTCATGGGTGCCGCGAAAATTCAACTCACTTCACTGACAGATCCGGAAGATGAATCATATGTCGTGAATGCGGTGCAGGTCGCTCTTAAAAAACGCGAAAGCTGGACGGTGGACTATCGCATCAAAACTGCGGCCCGACATTCCGTTTGGGTACGGGAGGTTGGGGCCGGTGTTTTCGCCGAGAACGGCGAATTGCTTTATCTCGAAGGTCTGGTGATCGAAGTACAAGGAGAGCGCGCGGCGCAACTCAAAAGTCAGGCTCGCTTGAGTGCGATGACGGGCGCGACTAATTCGATTCTCGGCCATGTCGAAGACATTCTAAGAACGATCAGTAGTTTGTCCATCTTATCTTTTAACGCAAGAATCGAGGCGGCCCGGGCCGGCGAAAGCGGCCGTGGCTTCGCCATTGTTGCCTCAGAAATGAAGCGTCTGGCGGACGATACGGACAAATTGGCAAAAGAGATTTCAATGAATGTGCGACAGGTTCGCAAAGTCATTGCAGATGAATAGACCTATGCTTTATAAACGCCGGGTCTGCGATGGCAACTCTCCAAAAAGACCTTGATATTCTCGGGCAAAGTACCCCAGGTGGGTGAACCCCCAACGCGCTGCCGCATCGCCCACACGCAACTCATCCGCGGCGGTCGAGCGCAGCAAGCCATGCACGGCGTTAAGCCGGATCGAACGCAAGTAGCTAACGGGCGTCACATTGGCAACGCGTTGGAAACTGGTTTGCAAGGTACGGCGACTGCAGCGCAATGCGCGACATAGGTCGAGCACCGAGATAGGTTCCTCGACGTTGTCTTGCAGCAAGCGTTCGCAGCGCCGCACGATATCGCTGTAGGTCACATGCGTCAGGTCGCGGCGCGGCTCATCGATGGCGCTTGCCAGCAGATCCATCAATACACTGAGTATTTCATCCTTGAAATTTTTCTCGGCGGCAGGATGAGCGAAGGCGGCTGAATTGGATTCGACGGCATCGAGAAAGGGGGCGAGTCTGGTACGCAGCACCAGGCACTGTTGCTCGGTCAGGCGCAACACGTTTTGCTTCGTCCGCCGGGAAAACGACTCGCTGACGACCGCGCCGATCAGTTCGTCCATCACATCAGTGGGCAGGCTCACGCCGACGAAATGCATTTCTTCCGGGGTATAAAACTGGAACTCCTCGCCCCGGCTCAGTAGAAGCAGTGCATAGCCATTGACTAAATGGCCTTGGAAGGTTGCCATGATCGGGGCGTACAAAGGCACGGCGATCGAGGACATGCCGGCGGGTGATACGCCATGCTGGACCACCCGCCGGTTGGTTGTCTCGCGGAAAAATTGGAAGTCTTTCGAAATCGCTTGCACCAGCTTGCTTTGAAACCGCCCCGGTGTCATCTGCCGGTACACCTGCGTCCAGCCTGCCAATTCTAGAGAGTGGTCGTGAACATCGTTGAGTGTACTAATCGTGAAATTCATGACATCCCCTCTTGTTACGTTGCGCCACCCTGACCATCCTCGGCGAGTCAGATGGATCGTGCTCGGGATGCCTTCTTATACATGACTAACGTATTGAATCCTGACGATAAATTGACAAAATTAACAAAACAAGCCCAAATTGGCAAAGCATAAAAAAATTAATGAAATTGACGTCAATGCGGCGATTTTGTACTGCTTATTTCGCCAGACGGAGATATAAAAATACGGCGACGGTTGGTGACTGATTTTTCTCGATTGCTTCTGGGGCACGCCATGTCGGTGGGGATATATCTGTCCTGGGGTAATCCCTGTGAAGGCGTTGGTATCGGCATCCGCGCTACCTAAACAACATATCGCATACTTCCCAATACCCTCACTTGCCTGCTTTCCAAGAGTCCTTTGCCGATTTGCGCTAAACCCATTAATTCTTGAGCGTTATGCTTGGACTCAGTAGCTTGATCGCGAGCGCCTGGTTAGGGCATTGTGCAATGCTGGTACGCTTGCCGAGATAAGTGGTTGGCGTTCCTAATCAGATCAAAGAAGATAAAGGGGGATCACAGATGACTGCGCAGACAAAAACTGGCGAAGCCAATCAGTTGCGGCATGGCACGCTTGGCCTGGGATTTATTATCTTTTTCGTGATCTCGGCGGCGGGCCCGCTGGTTGCTATTGCCGGCGGGTTTCCCATCGGCATGATGCTGGGCGATGGCGCAGGAACGCCTGCTCTGCTGGTATTCACCGTCGCCGTACTATTGGCTTTTTCGGCGGGATATACCGCCATGGCGCGCTATATCACCAATGCAGGTGGGTTCTACGCCTTTATTGACGCCGGACTGGGCCGAGTGCCGGGTGCCGCGTCTGCGCTGGTCGCGCTGCTCGGTTATAACACCATGCAAATTGGGCTATACGGTATGTTTGGCGCCGTGAGTTCGGGTTTTCTTGCTGCGAAATTCGGGGTGACGGTGCCTTGGTGGGCGTGTGCGTTCGCTGCCATGGCCAGTATTGCCGTACTGGGTTACCGGCAAATCGACTTATCTGCGAAGGTGCTCTCTATCCTGGTGATCGGCGAATATCTCGTGGTGCTGGTGCTGGATATCGCAATTCTCCATGCCGGCGGCGCACACGGCGTCACACTGACATCATTTACACCGCACGCCATATTCAGCGGCGCACCTTCCATTGGCTTGTTGTTTTGCTTCGCCGCATTTATAGGTTTCGAGGCGACTACGATTTATGGCGAGGAAGCGAAGAATCCCAAGCGAACCATTCCGTTGGCGACCTATCTTTCTGTTTTACTGATCGGCATCTTTTACACTTTTTCGATCTGGTGCATGGTGATCGGCGCGGGTGCCGACAATGTCGTGAAAACGCTGACTGCGTTGTCGGATCCTACGACCTTCTTGTACACCTTGTCGTATCACTATGCGAACCAGACCTTAAGTCTTGCCATGAGCGTGCTGTTTATCACTAGCATCTACGCAGGGCTGATTGCCTTTCATAATTCGGCAGCGCGGTATTTTTATGCAACAGGTCGCGAAGGTTTGCTTCCCAAAGTGCTGGGGCGTACTCATCGGACGCACCAAAGTCCTCATATTGGTTCCCTGCTTCAGTCCGCGCTTGCCTTGATCGTCGTCACCATCTTTGTGATTAGCGGCGCCGATCCGGTGCTCGCGCTGTTTTCCTGGTTCACCAATATTGCAACGTTGTGCGTGATTGCGTTGATGGCATTGACATCCTTTGCCGTCCTGGCTTTCTTCAAAGGTCGCGCGATTGCCACGGAGGGGACACTCAGGACGGTGATTTTTCCCGTCATCTCGGGCGTGTTGCTGCTGGGTGTTTTGGTGCTGGCGATTGCGAATTTCGATGTTTTGACCGGCGCCAGCAAGACGATTTCTTACGCTTTGACCAGTTTGCTGCCCATCGCGGCCATTGCCGGTGCGCTGCTGGCACGCCGCCCGAGCAAATTTCCTTTGAATGCCGAAGCGCCAGGCTCCTAAGCCGTATCCCAGGACACAAACTCAGTCGATACAGACTGTCTATCGAAATTTGGAACCGACATGAACAAGCTTGATGCGCTGACCTATTACGCAGCAACAAAAAAGTATGATTTGCGTTTCCCAATGCTGGAGCAGGATCTTGACGCGGACGTCGTGATTATCGGCGGTGGATTTTCCGGTATCAATACGGCACTTGAACTCGCCGAACAAGGTATTACCAATACCGTCGTTCTCGAAGGCCGCTATCTTGGGTACGGCGGAACCGGTCGAAACGGCGGACAGATTATGGCCGGTATTGGGCATGACCTGGATGCGGTGAAGAAGTATGTAGGAGAAAAAGGGCTTGCCGAACTCTTCAAAATCAGCAACGAAGGCGCCGGTATCATCAAAGACCGCATCGAAAAATACCAGATCGATGCTGACTTTTGCCACGGTTATGGCTACCTGGGCTTTAACCGGCGTCAGGAGAAGACACTTAGAGCATGGGCTCAAGGTTTTCGCGAGGTCGACCCGAACACTGAGATTGAAGTTCTGACCGGTGCTGACGTCAAAAAAGTGGTAGGTTCCGAAGCCTATAGCTGCGTGCTCAAGCATATGGGGGCGGGCCATGTGCATTCGCTCAACCTTTTGCTAGGCGAAGCCCAGGCCTTAACGAGTTATGGCGCGAAAATCTTCGAAAATAGCCCGGCAGTCGAAGTGACCTACGGAGATCGTGTGACAGTACGCACTGCGAAGGGTTCGGTGCGCGCACAGAAATTGCTTTGGGCTTGCAATGGATTTTTGCAAGGCATGGAACCTTATATCGATAAGAAAACGATCAATACTTATGCCTTCCAAATTGCCACCGAGCCGTTGTCGGACGAGTTGATCGAACGCATTAGCCCAATCCGCGGTGCGTATAGCGATATCCGACCGGTTATCGATTATTACCGCGTGACGAACGAAAATCGTCTTTTATTCGGGAGTGCAACCAGCGCTTTGGAGTATATTCCGCACGATTTGAAAGCGTGGAACCGGAACTTGATGCTCAAAATATTTCCGTATCTGAAAGACGTCAAGATCGATCTCGCGTGGGGTGGGCCTTTGTGTTGCAGCGCCAATCTGTTTCCGCAAATCGGCACGGTACCTGACAACCCCAACGTGTTTTATGTGCAAGGTTACTCGGGTTTTGGCGTCACGCCGAGCCATATCGTCTGCAAGGTACTGGCCGAAGGCATGAATGGCGGATCGAGGCGCTACGATCTAATGAGTTCCGTACACCACATCGATGTGTTTGGTAAAGACCGTCTTAGGCCGTTGATGATGACGGGCGGCAAGATCTGGAATCAGGTTTCCGGTTATTGGCGAGGCCGGCGTTAAGCATCTTCTTTTAAGTTCACTCACTTTCCATAGGGCATTTTATGTTCAGCATCAAGCAAGGCAGCAAACCCGCTTCTCTCGACGCTTGGGGTACGGTCGCCGATTTGGGTTCCGAAATCCTCGAAGGCGAGGTCAAGGCGTTTGGAAAAATCACCTTCGGTGCACCCGATTCCCCCGTTAGCGCAGGCTACTTCGCGTGCACCCAAGGAAAGTTCAGAATGGTGTACCCATTTACCGAACATGCGACGGTGATCGAAGGGCGGGTCACCCTACTTAATGAGGCAAGCGGGGTATCGGTCAGTTATGAACCCGGCGACAGCTGGTTTATCGAAAAAGGTACGCCAATACTGTGGCATGTTACCAGCGAGACATTCACCAAACATTATATGGCAGCAGTCTAAGTCATGTTGGTCGGTTCGCAAGAGACGGCTTGGCGTGGGTGAAATGCTGTTCAAGCTTGGAGCGCAGGAGCCATGAGTATGGAATGCCGACATGAAGTGATTCGATTCGACGTCGGCGATGCGGATGAATTGGCCCAAGGTTTGGCGCACGGGCCGGCATTGTTTGAACAACACTTCGACCAACTGAGCCCCGGGCGTTTTCAAGGCTCGTTTGTTGAAGTGTCGTTCGGTGAGGTGCAGGTCTATGTGGAGCAGTCCAATCAGTCGATTTACCAGACCGGACAGATTCGAGCGGATGCCTGTGGCCTGGCCATTGCTACAGCGGTTGAAGGGCGTGCGATATTTGCCGGCAGTACACTGGCAGCAGGTGAGTTAATGACACTTGCCAACGGTGCCGAGCTCGATTTCTGTACAGCCCGTATCATGCGCACAATCGGCCTGATTGCATCGAACGCCTGGTTGACCGAGCTCGACGGCGACCGTACCGATCTCATGCTGGCTCCTGCGAGGGCGGGTATCGCGGACGCTGAGGTGAGTCAAGTCGCGCGACTGCGCGAGGTTTTGGAATCCATACTGTGCGGAGTGACTTCGCGGGCAATGACGCAATTCGCGGAAGTCGCCGTGGCTACCGCCATTGATGAGTTGGCGGATGCCTTGTTAGGACTGACCCGCGATGCCTACAAAAGGCGAGCCAGCGGGGCGGTCTGGATTGCCCGGCGTCGTGTAGTTGAGCGTGCTCGCGACTATATTCGAAGCCACGTAGCGGACCCACTGACGATAGCGATGTTATGCCAGGCCATGCATGTGTCGCGTCGCACATTGCAATACTGTTTTGACGACGTGCTCGGGATGACACCGCTGGCCTACCTGAAAGCAGTTCGTCTTAACGGTGTGCGGCGCGTGCTTAAAACCACGTCGGACGTGCCGACTTGTATCGGCGACGTTGCGGCACAGTGGGGCTTCTGGCATTTGTCGCATTTCCGCGAAGATTATCGGCTGATGTTCGACGAAAATCCTTCCGACACTGTGCGTCAGGCCGGAAGGCGTCAAACGCACCCGGTAGCTGCCGTTATCTAGCGCGTTATTGCTTTGGCAAGACGGAATGGACTCAAGGGGCGAAGGGCGTGGAATTGGAAAACGCCAGAGTCGGCACATCGACTATCGTGGCGCCGCCATCTGCAACGATTACGGCGCCATTGATCACGGACGCTTCCGGCGACGCCAGAAATGCGATGACAGCGGCAATTTCATCGGGCTCTGCAGGGCGTCCGAGCGGCACGTCGCGTGTGACCAGGCGATACGCCGCTTCCAGGGTTGACAGCCGCGACGAATTCATCAGCATGCGCATTTCCTCATCTGCCATTTCCGTACGAACCCAGCCTGGGCACAGCACATTGGTGCGCACACCATGGCGACCATAGTCACGGGCGAGCGAACGGCCCAAGCCGATCAAAGCGTGTTTCATGGTCACATAACCGGCCGCCTCCGGACCGGCGGCGAGACCAGCGATCGAACTGACGATAACGATATTGCCGCGGCTTTGCAGCAGTGCGGGAAGTGCCGCACGCGTGACGACAAAGGCGGTATCGAGGTTGGCGCGGCAGGCCGTATGCCACGCCTCGTCGTCAGTGTCTGCGACCGCTCCAATACCATAGCCGCCGGCGTTGGCGACCAATATGTCAAGTCGGCCATGCCGGTTCGCTATGGTTTCGAGGGCCGCACGCATTTCTTCCGGGGCTGCGGAATCGGCCTGCATCGCGATGGCGCCGGTGGCCGCAGCCACCGCTTGCAGGGGCGCATCGCGGCGCCCCAGTATGTAGACGTGGGCGCCTTCGCGGCACAGACGGGCGGCGATCGCCGCGCCGATACCGGTACCGCCGCCGGTAATCAGTGCCACTTGACCCGTAAAACGCGCACTCATTGTGCGTGCTCCGGTCCGTCGGCAGAAGCGGCGTCGGCTAACACCGTTGCATGAGCGCCAACCGGAAAATTACTCAACGCCGAAAAATCTTCACCTGCGTAGCCGAAGATCTTCCCCGTGGTCTTCAACTGCTCCAGGTCGATCATGATGACTCCCAGTGTTGGCACAATCTTCTCGCGCCACACAAACAGATAAAGGCCATCTCGCACCTTGTGGTAGTGGCAGCGGTCCGTATCTGCGAGTCCCTGTTCGATACCTGAAAGACAATGCCAGGTATACATTTTTTGACTCAGGTAGATATGCTCATAGCTTTCATGCGGGTTATAGCGGTATTGCACACGCTTGCCGACCAGCTCGCCAGTCGTCTCATGTGTCGGCGAGGCGTTATCGAATGTCCGATCGATGGCGCCTTGTCGGATCTCGACATCGACGCCGGTCAACTCGCTCTTTCGATAAGCCAGCTCAACCGCCGGAATGCCGGCGCGTTGCGCATCGGGCAAGGTGCCGATTACAGCGGTGGCGATGCCGCGTTCCAGATCGAGCACGATGCTGACCGAGCTTGCCCGCGCCGAAGATTTCACGAAATCGACAAAATAGATTCCGGGCCGCAGCGCGGTGGCGCGATAGGTGTCGTTACCCGTTTCGCCGGAGCACGCAACCTGCCAGGTCAACATGAGATTGTCGGCGAATCGATAGGCAATAACTTCTCCTGCGCCGAAATCGATATCGAATGATTTGCCGGTAAGATCGGCGACAGGCGCCAGCGCGTTGCTCGAAACGGCGAAGCTGGCGGCGAGATCGCCGACCGAAATCCAATTGGTTTCCATGATGGTCCTGAGTAAATGAAAAATTAAACGAAATGAATCGGAGGAAAGCTGGAGCGCACCGCATACCCGAAATCGAGCACAGCGGTGGTGCCGTTGGCCGGGGCGCTGACGTCCGAAGCGTAGAACAGGACGTGCCGTGCGACATCGTCGGCAGTAATCACTGGGATGTGCAGTGATTCGAAGCTGCCTGTGCCTATCCCCAGGTCGCGGCGCGACATGGGGGTATCGACCACACTGGGACATACGCTGTTGACACGGATCGCCGGATGATCGACGCACAAGCCCTTGGCGCACATCAATGCCGCTGCTTTCGAAGCGCAATAAGGCGTCATACCGGCAGACGCAAACAAGGCGCTGTCCGATGCCAGTAAAACTATCGTTGCCAGCGTGCTACGCGACAGAAGTGGTAGCGCATATTTTGCGCAAAGAAACACGCCGCGTACGTTCACGGCCATGACGCGATCCCAGTCGGCGGAAGCGATTTGAGCAAGATTCTGGCCGACGGGACCCGAGATGCCGGCGCACAGCAAAAGTGAGTCCATCCGGCCAAAGCGCTTGGCGACCGTGTCGATGGCATGGCGCACCGACATTTCGTCGGCCACATCGGTTTCGATAAAGATCGCGGGACGCGATGCGGAAGCTGTTTCGGCCACTATGGCCAGGGTCTTGTTCGCGTCGCGGTCTAAAATGACCACATGCGCGCCCTCATGTACCGCGGCTCGCACGCAGGCGGCACCGATGCCCGATGCACCGCCAGTGACCACGAGTACTGAGTGTTCAAGATCCAAATTCATGTTCGCTTCTCGGAGCGGTCCGGCTGGATAGCCAAATCCATAAGCGAAAGGTTAGCGGGCGCCGGCAATTCCGGGGAGCCGGTTTTGGCAAAAATCCGCAGCCTCGGAATTGGTTCGTGCGAGAGTGGAGGGCGGGGCGAAAGGGCGCCGCGCCGGTGCGGCACCGAGCGGCACGCGCGCAACTTGCATTTACTCGATGCTGTGTTCGAACCTGGCGTGCTTTTCGAAGAGTCGCTCGGGCAGCAAGATGACTTCCGCCGAATTGATTTGCATCAGCAGCACGTGCTGCGTGCCATCGTTATGCGCGACGATCGCACAGGCACTTTCATCGAAACCTTGATTAAAGCGAATATCGGCGGCGAGAATGTCGAGGTTGTCATGTAAGCCCCGGCACCGGGCATGTTCGACGAGATTCCATTCATCCGGCAAGCGCAGCAAAATATCCGCCACATCCTCGACATGGGAAATCACTACGGCATGCGCAGTGGAGCAACGCTGGAACCAATGGGGCGTTGAGCTAGGCTCCACCCGAAGCGCAGCGACCGCATAGAGCAGCATTTCCCCTGAGCCGTTTGCTTGCTGCGGTACGTGGGGGGAAATCGATTTCGGTGTCATTACTTTGCCTTGAGTAGACGTCGATGCGAGGGCATCATGAATACTTTTCCTATGCAAAGCATAGTGGGGCAGAGTGATGGCGATTCGTTAATCCATTTTGGCAATTCGTTGCGCGATCCTCCGTATCCTGGATTCCGGCACTGAATAGGCCGGGTTTGCGGATCGCTGACAGATCTATCCGCTAGTGCGCTCGTAGATCAGCACTTCGGTCGCGTAGACGAAGAACGAATCACGTGGGCGGTAGAACGCGGTCGCGGCATCGGCGTTGATCGAAAGCAGCGCGCGCTCGTAGGCGCGGAATGCGCTCACTGACGAAACATCGTCGAACCAGAGGCTGGCCACGCCTTCGTAAATGGGCACGTCCTTCGCGCTGAAATACGCGAGCATGCCATTGAAGTCGGGTACCTGCCGGTTGTGCACGCATCGGCGCAGTGCAGCTGCGGCGACCGGCTCGGCGTCCAGTGCGCGTCGATGCGCCGCCGCCCAGCGCTCGAAAAATTCCGACAGCGCCAAGCCTTCGGCGGCACGCATGTAATGCAGCACCTTTGCGCCGCAGGCCCGGGACGGTTGGGCGACCGGCTGCTCGGCCTCCACTGCTACGAGACTCAGCGACAAGCTCGTGTCGGCGAAATTCACGGCGTCGGGCCCGACTTTTGCACGCACGTGCTCATGGGCAAAGGTGATACCCATGTCCTCGGGACTATCCCAGTAGAGCTCGGTAATCGAGTCGCGCGCGACGGCCATTGAGTGCGCGTGTTCGGCGGCCGATCCGAAAGCGGCATCGAAAACATGGTTCTGCACGTAGCGCCGAAGTGTCACGGGGTTTTCGTTCGAGATCGCGCCGTGCATGTGTTGCACATAGGCGACATACTCGGCATGGGTCATGCCGGGGCGACGGCAGACCGCCGCTATCATTTTTATCATCATAGGTCTCCTATAGAAGTGTTGCTCAGCGTGCGGGTCACGCAACGTCGAGCCCGTCCCAGCAAAGATACTTGACTTCGAGGAATTCATCGATGCCAAGATGCGAACCCTCACGCCCCAAGCCGCTCTGCTTCATGCCGCCAAACGGCGCGACCTCGTTCGAGATCAGACCACAGTTGATGCCGACCATACCCGATTCGATGCGCGCGGCATTGCGCCAGATGCGCGCCGCATCGCGGCTATATAGGTATGCGGCAAGGCCGTACTCGGTGTCGTTAGCCATCGCAATCGCTTCATCGTCTGTTTCAAAGCGGAATAATGGCGCCACAGGACCGAACGTCTCTTCGCGTGCAATCAACATCGTAGGCGTGACGTCCGCTAGAACTGTGGGTTCGAAGAAACCACCGCCGAGGGCGTGCCGGTTACCCCCGTGTAGCAGCCGGGCGCCTTTGCTTAGTGCGTCAGCTACGTGCTCTTCGACTTTCCGAACGGCCGCGTCGTCGATTAACGGACCGAGTTGGACACCGGTTTCCAGGCCGTTGCCGACGCGCAGGCGCGCAACGCGCTCGACGACACGCTCCGCCAGCGCGTTGTAAATGCCCGACTGCACCAGCACACGGTTCGCGCTGATACAAGCCTGGCCCGTGTTGCGGAACTTGGCCGCGACCAAACCGTCCGCAGCGGCATCGAGGTCCGCGTCGTCAAAGATAATGAAGGGAGCGTTGCCGCCAAGCTCCATCGAACATTTCTTGACGGTCTGTGCCGACTGCGCAAGCAGCACGCGGCCCACTTCCGTTGAACCCGTGAAAGTCAGCTTGCGCACGATCGGGTTTGCCGTCAGTTCACCGCCGATCGCACGCGTATCGTTGCCGGTGATCACGCTGAAGGCACCAGACGGAACGCCGGCGCGTCGCGCCAATTCGGCGAGCGCGAGCGCGGTCATCGGTGTTTGGCTCGCCGGCTTGAGCACCATTGTGCAGCCGGCGGCGAGCGCCGGGCCGGCCTTGCGCGTGATCATCGCAGCTGGAAAGTTCCACGGTGTGATAGCGGCGCATACGCCGATCGGTTCGCGCAACGCGATAATGCGCTGCGTTTCCTTGACGCCCTGGATCACGTCGCCGCGCACGCGTGTTGCCTCCTCGGCGTACCAGCGAAGGAACGATGCGGCGTAGTCCACCTCGCCGCACGCTTCGGCCAGAGGCTTGCCTTCCTCGAGCGTGATCAGCGTGGCGAGGTCATCGCGGTGCTCCACCATCAACTCATACCAGCGGCGCAGAACTTCGCCACGATGCTTCGCTGTGGCGCGGCGCCATGAGACAAAGGCTTTCTGCGCAGCATCGATTGCGCGTCGCACCTCTGCCTCCTGGCAACGCGGCAATTCGACAAGCACCGAGCGGTCGGCTGGGTTGCGCACGACATACCGGCCGTGCGCCGTCTCGCCCACCCATTCCCCGGCGATGAAAGCGGCTTCGCGCCACAGTGTTATGTCCTTCAATTGATGCTTCATCGGTATATTCCTTAGCAAGGGAAGCGGCCTGTGATGAACGCTGAATCCGGGTCCGATGTGGCGGGCAGCCCCGAGGCTACCAGACCCTGCCGCAAGGTTTTCATGAGGCGGTCGGGCACGCGCATCGCCGGTGCACGCAAAGGGCCGCCGTTGAAGCCTGCCAGCCAGTCTTGGTACTTCCACATGGTACGGTTGAGCACGCCAGTACCACCCGCGTAGCTCTGCGCCGCCGCGCCGTTGGCATTGCGCGCCGGGTTGACACTCCAGTACATCGCCATGGCTTCCTCCCATCGCCCGCTGCGCGCCAGTTCGAATGCTTTCGGGTAGTAGTCGCCCATCCATGCCGTATTGCTGGTGCCGGAGAACTGGAGCCTCATCAGGCTCATCAGTGGAATCGCATCGCCTTCTATAGGACAACTGATCACGACCTCGTCGCGGAAGTGGTGGTACATTTCGCAGATGCCTGCCGGCAACGGGAACCCCTGCTCAGATTTGATCGCAGCGATGTTGGGGCAGTCGTTCAGAAGGCGGCGCACTAATTCTACTGTCATGCCCGCCGGGTGCACGCGCTCGAAACCCCAAAGCGGGATCGGGAATAGCATCACCGCGAGATCGGTCGCGTCGCAAAACGTCTTCGTGTAATCGTAAATTTCCTGCTCAGTCGTCGGCCAGAACTGCGGCGGGTATGACAGCAGGACGATGTCCGCGCCGGCTTTCTCCGCCAGTTTCACGGCTTCAATATTTTCGGCAAGCGTGCCGAACGCCGCGTGAAAGAACAAGCCGAGCTGCTCGCCCGCGGTCTCACGTGCCCAGGCGGTGAACCTTGCGTTTTCCTCCGGCGTGATCGCGACTTCGCTGCATAGCAGCGTGTAGCGAAAGCCAAATTTTATCGCCTGTTCAATGTCGTGGCGGATGCCGCGCTCATTAAGGCGTTTCAGATCGGCGCTGTAGCTGGGAATCGTGACAGCCGAGCAACCCGTCAAATGCTCCTTGGCCCACGCACGGGCATCGGTCTTCTTGTATATAGCCATGAGAATATATCCTTCGATTGATGTAAATTTATTTGCCGACCGGCACGATGCTCACGGGCAATGGGGTGCCATAGCCCTTCGTTTTGGCGAGTGAGAACAGCATCTCCGCGATGACGACGTCTTGGAGCGCGGAGCCGACCGATTTATAGAGAACAATGTCGGTTTCTGAGCGCCGCGGCGTCGTCTCGCCCGAGACGACGGCTGCGAGCGAGACCAGCTTCGCGTCGAGCGTTAAGCCCGCGCGCGCAGCAGCGATACCGTCGCCGGTATCGTGGGCGACTTCGTCGGGCACGTCGGCGACGATGCACACAGCGCGAGCCATTGTTGCTTCGTCCACCTCGCGCTGTTCGGGCAGGGTGGAGCCGAGTGACACCACTGTGGCCCCTGGAGCGAGCCATGCGCCGAGCAGCACGGGCGATTCGTCGCGGCTGCGTGTCGCACAAATGACGACGTCGGCGCCATTCACAGCGGATTCCGGCGTATCGGCAGGGAGCACGTCGAGGGTGCCGGCAAAAGACTTCGCGAAGCGCTCACGACTTAACGGATTGGGACTGAAGACATGCACGCTCTCGAGCGAGCGCATCGTTTTCAGGCAGTCGAGCGCGCCGCGCGCCTCGAAGCCCGAGCCGATGACCGCGACGCGCAGCGGCCGCCGCGCTGCCAACACGTCGATGGCGAGCGTGGCGGTGGCCGCCGTGCGCAATCCCGTCACGCGATTGCCGTCGATGAGCGCGGCGAGGCCCATCGTCTGCTGATCGAACAGCGAAATCAGGTAACTTGCCCGGCGCGCACGGGGCGATGCGGCGATGAGCTTCGAACCCATGTAGCCACCCGCCGGCGAGATCGCCGTCAGACTGCGTAACCAGATGCCGTCGCCGCGAGCCATTGAACGAGGCGGGACCATCGCATCTGATACCTGTTTGGCGTATGCGTTTGCCAGTGCTGAAACGGCAGAAGGCCAGTCGGCGAGCGACGCGACATCTGCGTCGCTCAGGAACAGAGTAGGTGGAGGGGAATCGTTCGGTCGGATCTCGGACATGGTCTGGGCGTTGGGTGAGTGACCGACCCATTGTAGGGACCACAACCGCGTGCGGGTACTGCTCAGTGAGGAAAGCAGTTATACATTATGTCGATATCTGGATCAGGCCGTCTACGCAAACGCATCGAGGCACTCTATCAAACGACGAACCGCACGGGTGGCTCGCGTATGCGGACGGCGCGGCGTGTTCACCAGCACCACGAAGCGTTCAAGCATGGGGCTGACGATCCGCGACGAAACCAATCGCGGATCGAGCCGGCCCGGCAATACCGAGGCGATCGCGTAACCGCCGCCCGCAGCGACAATCTCGTACTGCAAACGCACCGAATCGACTTCGACGGCCACTTGCAGTGCCAGTGAATGCTCGACTGCCAGGCGATCGAGACGTCCGCGTAATGGATGTGGACGGCCCGGCACAACGAGCGGTATGCCGGAAAGTCCGGCGAGCGGAAAGTCTTTGCCGCTGACCAGGGGCTCGTCGCGTCGCCCTACAAGATTCAACGGAACCTTCGCAAGTACGTAGGCGTCCTTGATGCTCGCATCGTCCTCGCGCAGAACCACGGCCATGTCGAGACGGCCTTCATGGAGTTGCTCCTCGAGTTGGGCACTCGCACCTTCGACCAGATGAAGTCTGACGCCCGGTAGTTGTTTTTTTACTGAGGAGAACAAAGGGCCGGCAAGCTGGTCGACGGCCGACGGCAGCAATCCCACCAGCACTTCGCCAGTCGGCTGACCGCGGGCGCTGCGAATGTCGTCGGCCAGCGCATCTGCCTGGTCAGCGAGATGTGAAACGCGCGGCAACACGTATTCTCCGAACTCGGTGAGTACGACACCGCGACCGGTGCGGCGAAAGAGCCGCTCGCCGCATTGCTGCTCCAGCAGCGCAATACTTCGACTGACGAGAGACTGGGGCATGTCGAGCGCCATGGCGGCCTTGCTGAGACTGCCCAAATCCGCCACGCGTACGAACACCAGCCATCGTGGATCGAGAATGGGCGGTGCGTCGGGAACAGACTGTACGTCCACTTTCGTGCTCGTTGCGTGCTTTCTGTCGACGATCGCTTTCATACAGTCGTGGCCGATACGCTGTCCATCGCAAGAATCGCTTCTTTCAGGAGCTCACGTACCCACGCAATCCCCTGGTCCGACGTGCGATGTTTATGCCATTGGACGCATTGCTCCATCTTCGGCATCGCCATCGGCATGCTGCGTATGGTGACCGGCAGGGAGCGCGCGGCTTGCTTCGCGAGCCGGAAATGCATCGTCGCGATACGGTGTGTGCCGACCACGAGGTGCGCCGGGGACAGAAAACTGAAAGTGCTCACCTCGACGTGCCGTGTCATGCCGAGTCGTTGCATGAAGGAGTCTTCGAGTGCAATGCCATCGCCAGGATGAACGACGACATGACCAGCTGCCATATAGCGTTCGGCTGTCATGTCGCCGCTGAGCAAGTTGCTTTCATTCCACAATACGCAGCAAAACGATTCTTCGAACAACAGTTCAGACGGATGTTCCGTCGAGCAGAAGTCTTTGGGAATGATCAGCAAGTCCGCTTCGCCGCGCTCGAGAATTCGTTGCGGATTGGATACCTGAGGCCGTAAATCGAAGCGCACGCCTGGCGCCTGCAGATAGGCGAGTTCCATCAAATGTGGCATAAGCGTCATCATCGTGTAGTCGGATACCAGCAGCCGGAAAAGCCGGTTCGACTGCAAGGGAACGAACTCGGGTTGAGCTGCGACTGTCGCTTCGACTCGAACGAGGATATCGCGTACGGCGTCTTTCAGCGCTTCGGCGCGTGAGGTCGGTTCCATCTTGCGCCCGACCTGTACCAGCAACTCGTCGTCGAAATATTCGCGCAGCCGCGCAAGCGCGTTGCTCATTGCGGACTGGCTCAAGTGAATTTTCTCGGCCGCGCGGCTGATGTTTGCTTCAGTCAGTAAAGCATCGAGTGCCACAAGCAGATTTAGATCGAGTTTGTTGAAGCGCACGTGCACAGTCTCCGTCAATTTCGTTCCCCAAGACCGGCGCCGGTATGCGGCAGCGCGGATCGGCATTAGGGTTTCTCCTGAAAGTATTCAGGCTGCCCATATATTGAATGGATGCAATCCATTTGAGTGTTAGGCGTGTGTATCTTAATCTAAAGCTCATCCCGACACGACCGAATTCCGGTCAAGCACCTCGGGATGCTGCTGTAGTGCTGACGCCGCCGTCATGGTGTTTCGCTGCGCGTATTGAACTATAAAAACATGACCGAGCGGCCCATGGGGCGTCGGCGACGAGGAGACGAAATTGCGTAGAGGATCTATTGCGGCTATCACCGCTTCCGTAGGCTGCATGATGTGTGTCGCGCTGGCATCGAACAACGCCGGTGCTCTCGAAGCTGGGGTTTCTCCCTATCCGGCAGGTGCGGCGGGCACAAATCTCGCGGCGTTTCCGCCTATCCCCGGACTGTTTGCGCTCGAACAGTTCGATTACAGTTTTTCCAATGGGCTTTACGGCAACAACGGCCAGAAGCTGCCGATCCCGTTTCATGTGTCCGCGTTTTCGGAGACAACGCGCCTGCTCGCCTCGTACCCGTTCACCGTGCTCGGCGCCAATGTGTATTCGCAGTTGATTGTGCCGGTCGTATCGCTGCATACGAATATCGCGGGTCAGCAAGACACCCAGAACGGCCTGACCAACATCACGCTATCCCCGGTTATTCTCCCCCGGCGTCAGAATAGATGTCGCGTCACCTGATTTCGATAAACCGGGTCCGGGGGCGGTAAAATCAGGGTAAATGAAAGTCTATTCAGCAGAAAGAAAAGAAGCGTTGTTGCGT
>Ga0302220_10000418_pt1 | contig 36679 bp, 22 predicted proteins | sample II_Palsa_E1_3_FD_194572 | JGI IMG/M metagenome (GOLD analysis project Ga0302220, IMG submission 194572) | Peat permafrost microbial communities from Stordalen Mire near Abisko, Sweden - II_Palsa_E1_3 | ecosystem: Environmental > Terrestrial > Soil > Palsa > Peat permafrost | place: Sweden...
CCAGTCGCCGCAGAACTGGCGACTGAATATTCAGTAAACGTGTTGGATCATTCTGCTTCCGCGCCACAGCTTGTCGTCGTGGCGCGGAGCATCCCTGAGGAATCGATCTGCGCACGGATGTGTCGTGCGCGCTCTTGCCCCGCACGGTGCAACTTTGCGGCTAGCGGGACACTACGAGGACTGAGAAGGTTCCAGGAAGCGGGGTTGGGCGGTATTTCAGCTCTTCTGAAACGTTGCCGGAGTTTTGGCCATATTTGGATGTGACGAGATATGCTTTGCCCGTTTCATGATCGACGGCCATGGTGCGAGCTCCGGGTGCAGTCTGCACACTTTGGACTTTGGTGTACTGCGATGGTGACTCGCGTCGAAATACTGTGAGGGAGCCCGCCGTGTCGGCAAGGAAGAGCAGGTTGAGTTGTGGATCGAAGTCGAGATCCCCCGCGTTCTGCGTTGCCTCGCCGATCCTGTCGATCTTCCCGGTGACGGCATCGACTGAAATCAGGCTGTGATCTTCACATGTGGTGAGGAGTTGATGATACTGCGCGTCGATCGCGAGGTTTGACGGTCCCGCGCACGGCGTCAGAGGCCAGGAGGCCGAGACCTTTTGCGAGGCGGCGTCAATGCGCTGAATCATACCGGCTGCCGGCAGAGCTACGAATATTTCCTTGCCGTCGATGACAGCGGAGCCGGGACGGCCAGCGAGAGGAATGGTCGAGACGACTTTCTTACTAGACGGATCAATGACGTCCACACTATGTCCGCGTGAGCTGAAGGCGAATACAAGCTTGGTTGTGGGGTCGTAGACGATCGCGAAGGGGATGGGGGCCGTGGGGATGGATGCCACCAGTTTGAATGAGGATCGATCGAAGACGCGAACAAAGCCTGCGGTTCCGTCGGTGACGTCGGTTGCATAGCCGTAGGTACCGGAGTCGTCGAGCGCCACATTGCGGAGGTTGACCATGCCTGGGATTTCAGCGAGAACTTTACCCGTGCCGGTATCGACGACCGAGATGTGGTCTGTGCGCGGAACGAAGAGGCGATGAGCAGAGGGGTCGACCGCGAGAAAGCCCCATCCGCCTTTACCGCCGATGCTCCATTGATCTTCAACGTGGAAGGCGATCGGCGTTGCCGCGGTCGAAGCTATGGCCGCTGGGGCAAGACAGGCAGCGAATAGAGCGAGACGTGCAGAAATCATGAAATTCCTTTGCGTTGCCAGGTGAGGGACAAAAACGCCCTTCGACGACCAGGGCATCCTGGTCGTCGAAGGGAACCGCATTTGGGGCCAAGGGTCAGTTGGAACTCGGGAAGTTGAAGTCATCCGTTAGGTCCCCGATAGCGGGGCTATTGGTGGGGACGTACGGATTGTTCTCCTTTTGAATTGGGTTCGGAAGGTTATCGCGGCTGCGAGTGGTGATTGGGGGAAGGTTCCAATTCTTCTCGATGAACTTTTCGATGGAGACGTGATCGCCGTACTCATGCGAGACGTGTCCGCCCTTGGAGTACTTCGAGACGACGAGGAGGGGAATGCGGGTACCATCGCCGAAGAAGTCGACTGGCTGGATGTATCCCGAGTCATAATAGCCACCACCTTCGTCTTCGGTGATGAAGATGACGGTGTTCTCCCAGAGTTCCGGGTTGGCTTTTACCTGGTCGACGATCTTCTTGGTGAACCCTTCGAACAGATCGAGCTTGGAGGACCCCGGGTGGCCGTCATTGAAACCGCTGGGCTTGACGATCGAGACTGGCGGAAGGTTGCCGGTGTCGATGTCTTCATAGAGTTCTGTCGTGTCCGCGATATAGGTTTCGCGCGCCGCCTGCGTGCCCATGAACTGGGTCTGGTACTGGAATGGATTGCAGATATTGCAATACTCGTCGAAGGTGTTGGATTCGGTGGGATCGGTGACGTAGAGATCCCAATCTTCGCCGAAGTACTTGAACGGGACATGGTGGGCTACAAGATCGTCGCCGATGCTCTTCTGGCTGGTGGGAGGAATGGTGAAGGGCGAGTATTGCGAAGCGAGGGTGCCATCGCCGTTGTAGCCAGGGTTGTAGTTGTTGACCAGGTAGTAGTCGCCCTTCACGCAGTTAGGATTGACGGGGCGCTTGAGGGACTGAAGGTAGTTGGTGACGGCGGGAACACCAGGCTGGCTGATGTCGCCGCAGTTGACGTAGCTGCCGCCGCTGTAGCCGTCCTGATCGTAGTAGTCATTAGTGGAAGGCTGCGGGTTGGGGTTTTCGATCTGGTTGACGGGCGGAGCTGCTGCAACACCGTTCGCGTTGGTGTAGTAGATGGCATCGCCGAAGCCGAACATGATGTGGTTAGCGCCGGTACCACCCATGACCGACTGGTGGAAGTTATCGCTGAGCGTGTAAGTATCCGCAAGCTCCTTGAGGTAGGGCGCATCGCCCTGGGCCATGTTGTAGAAACCCATGGAGGCCGAACCTTCGCCGGTGGAGGTGTCACTGAAGGTGCTGGACTGCGGGGCACCGCTGCTGCCGGTGCCGACAGCTACTTCTACCCACGGAAAGAGATCGTTCTGGCAGCCGCTGGGATTGTCCTTGGTGACATAGTCCTTGCTGCAATCGGTCTGCTGCCACATCTGAAAGAAACGGTGGACGGGGCTCGCGGTGTAGGCGTCGTAGGGCATGTCGGGACCGCTAAGTTGGTAGACGCCTTCACGCAGGCTGGTTGCATCCTTGATGCGCGTGTCGATCTGGCCGGCGGCAATACCCGTGGCACCCGTGATGAGGAACTGGTTGTAAGCGGGTGCGAGACCCTTGTCGGCGAGCTTCGCAACTTTCAGCGTCGTGAAGGGAGCGGGGCCGGCGACAGTAGGCGCTTCGGGGCCTCCTGCGAGGGCGGGAGGAAGGGTGCTGTAGATGCTTCTGGATTGCGGATCGATTTCGTACACGCCACCGGCGGTTGTGGTATCCACCGCTGAGAACTGGGCGGAGAGCGAGTAGTTCGGGCCGGGCTTGCCGTTGGCCTTGACGATTCCCTTGGAGAGCAGGTTGGAGATGGTCTCGCCAGGCTTGGGCGTGTAGGTAGCGTAGACGTGATCGAAGGTACGGTTTTCACCAATGATGACAATGACATGCTTGATGGGAGTCTTAGTGGGCGGTGTGGGGTTCTGGGCGTAAGCTGGTGTCGAAATCCCTGCGAACACTTGCAGCGCAAACAGTGTTGCTGCGCCGCACTTGATTGCCCCCTTCAGGGCATGGACCGTGCATGACTTCATGAAAAACCTCCAAGGATGCCAGAAGACAGCGTGTCGTGCTGGGGAGTGCGTCTTCGGTAAAACCAACGTAGGCCGATCCTCCGAGCCATTGGTTATCGCGGAATGAATTGACCAATAATTACGCTCACCAAATTGCCTCGCTAGCGTCCCCAAAATTATTTTGCGATCAGGCAACTTGCGCGCAGAAACCCACACAGGTCGACAGGTTCCAAAAAATCAAACGACAACTTTGTAAGGTCGCATCATCTCGTTGTCTTCGTGCTCCAGGATGTGACAATGCCACACATAGAGAAGCTCGGTGCCGGGAGTGGTTGGCGCTCCCGGTGGCAGGTCGAAGCGTTGGATGATGCGCGTGACATATCCCGGATAGGATTTGATCGTGTCCTTGTATGCCGGCCGCTCGTTGCTCTCCGGAGCCATGGGCTTTCCGGTGAAGACGACCTTGCCGGTCTGCTGGTAGGTCTGGACGTCGAAGGGCTGTCGGTTGAGCACTTGAAATTGCACGAGATGCAGATGCAGAGGATGAACATCGCCCGTGATGTTGACGAAGGACCAGATCTCTGTGCTGCCGGCTTTGGGATCTTCAGTGATGGGCTCGTGCCAGCGGGCATTGCCAAGCGTACCGATGATGACGTATCCATCCGACGGGCGCTCTTTCTCTGAGACGAGGAGCAGGCGCTCACGCATCTCGTAGGTGGGTTGAAGCGGCTCGAATGGAACGAGAGCGTCAGGCACAGAACTCGTGTCTTTGCCTTGGAGCGGCTTTGTGACCTTGAAGAGCATGACCTCGGCTGCGTCGACTTGTCCTCCCATCGTGTAGGGAGCAGGCGCATCGTTAATGAGGGAGAAAGATTTGCCCTGGAGATTGGCGAAGTCGATCACAATATCGAATCGCTCCGCTGGCGCCATGAGGAGGTACCGCAGTTCGAGCGGTGATGGAAGGAGGCCGCCGTCGGTGCCGATCTGCTGGAAGGCGGGAACGTCGAATGTCTCATCGAGGATCTTGCCTGTGCTATCCGCGTTGAACAAGCGCAAGTGGTAGAAGCGGGAGTTGGCTGCGTTCACTATGCGGAAGCGGTATTTGCGTGGCTCGACTTCAAGAAACGGAGTGACCTTTCCGTTGACGCAGTTGAAATCCCCGTAGGTTTCCTGGACCCAAAGCGGATGTTCCTTTGGACCATTGACGACCGTGGGGTAATAGAGTGAGCCATCGCGGTGGAAGAGGCGATCCTGCAGCATGAGGGGGATCTCGTACTCGCCGCTGGGAAGATTCAGAGCTTTTTCGGCTTCATCGCGAATGACATAGAAGCCTGCCAGGCCAGCATAGATATTGAGTCGCGTGATGCCCATGCAATGGTCGTGATACCAGAGCGCAGCGGCTGGCTGGCAGTTCGGATAAGACGACGGTTTTGGATTAAAGCTGGGTCCCTGCTCACCCCTCGCGGTGAACCACGCCTCGGGATAGCCATCGTCTTCGGGGAGTACGCGGGCTCCGTGGATGTGTGCCACATTGCGTACATCGGGAATCGAAGATTCGGCTCCGTGAATGGAGTGGTCGACGGGAAGGAGGTGTCGAGTGGGTAGCTTGCTTACCCACTTAATCTCTAGAGGCTGTCCGCTTTGCACTTCGATCGTTGGGCCGGGCCACGCGCCGTTGTAGCCCCATATCGCGGTCGGCGGCAGATCGCGATGAAGCTTCTGCATGGACTGGCGCATTGTTAGCTCTACGATTTCGCCGGGCTTTCCTGTCGCCCGAATGACCGGTGGAATGGACAGTGGATCGACGTAGCGCGCAAGTCGGACGTCGCTGTGTACCTGCGACGGAGAAGCCATGGCTTGGCCGATGGCGGGGACGCTCTTCCGGAGTATGAGCCCCGCTGAGGTGTAAAAGCCTCGGCTCAACAGACGACGCCTGCTGAGCATCGGCCCCAGGCGAAGGAAATCTATCGAGAAAAGACTTTCATCTTTGTGATGTTTAAGTTTCGTTACGCAAGGCATCAGCTTCAATGAAGCCTAGACGGACTTGGTTACTGGGAGGTTAAGCTAGCCATGCTCAGATATACGTTTAGTAAGGGGCTTTTTATCAGATGGTTATGAAAAGTTACCTATCTCTAACTAGCGGTTCAGAAGTATGACTAACCGGCATTCAGTTCGCCGAATCTCCTCGAAAGTCTCTTTCGGCAAGTTCGATCCCCGACGCTGCCGAAAACACTGTTTCAGGGAGATTGGCGTTCCGGAACGACTGAGGCTCAGAAGCCTGCTCGAGGATGCGGAAGAAGGAGGCCAGAGGGCAGGACATGTCAGCGCTGCCCCTGAAATAACTCCAGGAGTTGGGCAAACGCGAATCGCAGCTCCGGAGGAGTAGCCGCGCCACCGAAGGGAACGCTCAGGCTTAGCGAAAACATCACGTCGTATAGTGCTGGAGAAGGCGCGGCGAACTGCAAATAGGCGGCCGCGACCGATTCGACCGTATTTCCACGCTTAGTCCGTTTCCGATGAACTCTGAAGCCGTCCGCGAATTGCCCGAAAAGTCGGGCCATCGCAACTACGGTCCTTACTGATTTCTGGCAGTCTGCGATTCGTTGCCGCGCTGGTTATCACGGCTCCGTCGGTCAAAAGGTCAAGGGTTGCCGAACATTCCTCTTGACAGACAAGAGGAACTGTATTCTCCTCTTGTCTATCAAGAGGAGGCCGACGTCTTGCCTGCCAAACCAGATGAAGTAAGCCGGAATACCCCGATATCTCGTGACATGGTCCAGGGCACAATGGAAATGCTCATCCTGAAGACCCTGGCCCTTGAGCCGATGCATGGTTACGGTGTTGCTCTGCGCATCGAGCAGATCAGTCAGGGAGTGTTCCGCGTAAATCCCGGCTCGCTATTGCCCGCGCTCAGTCGTATGGAGCGAGCAGACCACGTCCGGTCGGAATGGCGCGCGACTGAAAACAATCGACGTGCGAAGTACTACATGCTCACCGCCAAGGGCCGCAAAGCTCTTTCCGCGGAAACACGACAATGGCAGAGACAGATAGAGGCAATCTCGCGCATCCTCGAGGCATGATCGGGGCGCAAGTATTACGGGAGGAAGTCAATGCGATGGCTCACCAATCTCATCAATGGCCTTAGGACTCTCACGCACAAGCAGCGCGTCGAGGCTGAACTTGACGAAGAGCTGCAAAGCTACCTGGAAGAATCCATTGCCCACAAGCAGAGCATCGGGATGGCTCCGGAGACCGCACGGCGCAGCGCCCTGGCCGAAATGGGCAGCCGCAATTCGGTCAAACACCAGGTGTGGTCTTCGCGTTGGGAGTCGACCGTTGACAGCCTGCTTCAGGACCTTAGGCTTAGCATGCGCACGCTCCGAAAAAGTCCGGCATTCACGGCCGTGGCTCTCCTGTCGCTCGCGATCGGCATTGGCGCTAATACGGCCATATTCACGCTCATCCAGCAAGTCATGCTGCGGAATCTGCCGGTGCGCGATCCTCAACAACTCGTCACCTTCGATAAGTCCGATGGCGGAGGCATCCTCGGTGGTGTTGATCTCGGCTACTACGGCATGTTTCCGTGGTACTTCGCGCGCCAGTTGCAGGACAATCCCGGACCCTTTCAGGGCATCGCTTCCTACGGCAGCTTCGCAGCGAAGACCAGCGTCCGCCTGCCCTCCCAGCACGGCTCGCCAGACGACAATACGCAAGCCATTCTCGTGCCCACGAGCCTTGTCTCCGGCAACTTTTTCAGTTTGCTGGGCGCCCAGCCTCTTCTGGGCCGCACCATCCTGCCGTCCGACGACGCCACGCCCGGCAGCGGCGCCGTCGCTGTTCTCAGCTACGCGTTCTGGCGTCAGTCTCTGTCCGCCGATCCGTCTGTCCTTGGAACAACCATCACCATCAACCGCACACCCTTCACCGTCATTGGCGTCATGCCTGAAGACTTTCAAGGTTTCAAGGTGGATCTTGAAGCAATCGGCTTGTGGACGCCGATCTCCATGCAACCCGTCGTTCTCCAGCAATCATCATTCCTCACCCCTCAGGATGGCCTTTACTTCCTTCACTTATTCGGCCGTCTCAGCCCGCAAGCAACCACAAGCAAGGCCGCACTCGCACAAAGCCAGCAATGGCTGAACAACCAGGTCCGCTCCGGTGTTCGGGCTCACGAAGGCTCTTCGATCACCACTGCTCGGCAGCAGGAGATCGATCGCATTACCGTCCCGCTCATTTCGGCACAACATGGCATTTCGCAGATGCGCGGGACCTATGGTGCGTCCCTGCAGATCCTCTTGACCGTTGTTGCGCTGGTCCTGCTGATCGCCTGCGCCAATCTCGCCAACTTCCTGCTCGCCCGGTCTGCGACACGGCAACGCGAAATTGCTACCCGCCTGGCACTCGGTTCCAGTCGTTTACGGATCGTTCGGCAGAGCCTGATTGAAACAATCCTTCTTTCCCTATGCGGAGGCGCACTCGGCCTGATCGTTGCCTTCAGTACCATTCGCGCACTGATCGCCTTCGTCTCTCAAGGAGCAAGTTACACCTCGCTCAGCTCGAAGCTCGACTATCCGGTGCTTCTGTTCACCTTCGCGGTTTCAATCTTTACCGGGCTACTTTTTGGCATCGCGCCAGCCATCGCATCGTCGCGCACCCAGGCGGCGGGTGCTCTGAGCTCCAATGCCCGTACTGCGCAGTCTGGCGGAGGTCGCTCCGCGCGCTTCTGGCCTAAGCTGCTGGTCACTGCGCAGATTACGTTGTCGCTGTTTCTCCTGATCGGCGCAGGCCTTTTTCTTCGTTCGTTCCGCAATCTTCAGAATCAGGATTACGGCTTCGAACGCACGCACCTGCTGATAGCCAACTTCGATGCCCGGTTAGCCGGCTACAAGCCGAGCCAGGTTCCTGCGCTCAACGATGCACTTCTCAACCGTCTCTCTGCAATTCCCGGCGTACGTTCTGCTGCCCTCGCCGTGGCACCGCCCATCTGGCCCGGCAACTGGTCCTCGACCATCAACCTCTCCGGCTACACGCCTGCACCCAAAGAAAATATGCAGTCGATCCTCAACCGCGTATCCGGCCAATACTTTGAAACGGTAGGCATTCCCATCCTCTCCGGCCGCGGCATCACTCCAGCTGATTCAGCCACCAGCTTCAAGGTAGCCGTCATCAGTCAGGCCCTTGCGCAACACTTCTTTCCCAAAGGGGACGCCATCGGCCACTCGCTCTCGATCAATATCGATAGCGTGAAAGGACCGTGGCAGATCATCGGGATCGCACGCGACACAAAATCAAGCGATCCGCGCGGGGCGGAACCTGTTCGGATGACCTACATCCCGGTCGCGCAGATCGAGCCCCTGGAGCCGCCCACGCCTCCCACAAAAGAGAACCCGTCACCCGCTCCGCCAGACGAAAATGCAAATCGATTCGTCACAACCGTCATCCTGCGCACCACGGGAAATCCCTCGAACTACGTCCCGGATCTGAGAGCCGCCTTCGCCTCTGTAGATCGCAATCTGCCCCTGCTTAACGTCATCACCATCCACGACCAGATCTCAAGCCTCATCTCCAATGACCAGCTCATCTCCACCCTCACCGGTCTCTTCGCCCTGCTCGCCGTATTCCTTGCCGCGATCGGCCTGTACGGCGTTATCAGCTACAACGTGGTCCGCCGCACGAACGAGATCGGCATCCGCTTTGCCCTCGGCGCCCATGCTCCATCGGTCATGTGGATGATCCTCAGCGAATCCCTTCTGCTACTCTCGATCGGCCTTGCATTGGGACTGCCGCTCACATTCGCAACGACCAGAATCATTCGTCAGCAGCTCTTCGGCCTTACCGCCATGGATCCAGTCTCCTTCACCATTGCCGTCGCCATCGTCACAATCATGACCATCTTTTCGGTATGGCTGCCAGCCCGCAGAGCAACCAAGATCAATCCCATGGTCGCTCTACGCTGCGATTAGATTGGCATTCAGGGTACTTCGCGAATGATCAACCGCTAGTCAGAGTCAAAGGACCGATAGGAGGCTCGACGGGCGCGCCGTCCAATTCCGGACACCCAATCCATTTGCGAACGGTGTTCCTTTAGCTCCCTCCCCACAAGCTACTCATTCCTATAGAAAATCGGACGGTACTGGATTGGCCTTTTACTTGCTTTTGTAGTTTGCGATGGACATCTCGCGCCCCGACATACGAAAACGAAAGCTGCGTCGAAACCTTCTGCTTACCCTTGGTGCGCTTCTTGGCCTTGCACTCGCAGCATACTTCGTTCTGCGCTTGAAGCCCGCTATCCCCACCGTCGATAGCGCCGTTTGGACGGACACCGTCAAGCGCGGACCGCTGTTGCGACAGGTGCGCGGGCCGGGATCGCTCGTGCCACGTGAAGACCGGATCCGCCTGGTCCCTGCGGAGACAGAAGCCACCGTCGTTCGCATTCGCGTGTTGCCGGGTGCGCATGTCGAACCGGACACGATAGTGATGGATCTTGTTGATCCGGAACTCCAGCAACAGTTGCTGGACGCGCAACTCCAACTACAGGCGGCCAAGGCTGATTACAAGAACACACAAGCGAAGCTGCAGAGTGACTTGATGACGCAGCGTGCGGGTGCGGCAACCGTCGGAGCCGATCAAAAGCAGGCGCAGCTCCAGGCACAGACCGACAAGAGCCTTTATGACCTCGGTGTCATCAGCGGTCTCAGTTACAGCGCCTCAAAGGGTAAAGCTGAGGAACTCAACCAGCGCAATGATCTCGAGAGTCAACGACTCGACCTCAATCAGAAGACAATCGTCACGCAGCTTGCAGTGCAAGAAGCCAAGGTTCAACAGGCTGCGGCGATCCTTTCGCTGAAACAAAAAGAACAGGATGCTCTGAGCGTGCGTGCCGGGATCGCTGGCGTGCTTGTCGATTTACCGCACCAGGTTGGCGAGCACGTTGCAATCGGAACGACGCTCGCGAAGGTCGTGCAAACGGATCAGCTAAAGGCCGCGCTCAAGATTGCCGAGACCCAGGCCCGCGATATCCAGATTGGCCAGCCCACAGAGATCGATACACACAACGGCATCATCAACGGCAAGGTCACGCGCATCGACCCGGCTGTCGAGAACGGCACCGTCACGGTCGACGTGGAATTGATCGGCGACCTTCCCCAGGGTGCGCGACCCGATCTTTCCGTCGATGGAACCATCGACCTCGACCGCATGACCGATGTGCTTTACGTCGGACGGCCGGCCTTTGGAAACGAAAACTCGACCATCAGCCTGTTCCGTCTCTCGCCCGATGGCAAAACCGCAACCCGTGTTCCCGTGAAAGTTGGGCGCGCGTCGGTGAACAGCATTCAGGTGATCGAAGGCCTCAGGGTTGGCGACACCGTCATCCTTTCCGATATGTCGCGCTGGGATTCGGTCGATCAGGTCCGGCTCCAGAACCAATAACTGCAACAGATGCTAGCCCGAAAGGAACCAACGATGGCCACAATCGAAAGCCTCATCCACATCGAGCACCTCACTAAGGTTTTCTACACCGACGAGATCGAGACCCATGCGCTCTCTGGCGTGCATCTGTCGATCGCGCGCGGCGAGTACGTCGCCATGTCCGGCCCCTCCGGCTGCGGCAAGTCGACGCTGCTCTCCATTCTGGGGTTGCTCGATACCCCCAGCAGCGGCCAATACACGCTTAACGGCAAAGCGGTCGCGAACCTCGACTTCGCGGACCGCTCGCGCATTCGCAATCAGGAAATTGGATTCATCTTCCAGAGCTTCAATCTCATCGGCGACCTCACCGTCTTCGAGAACGTTGAGCTTCCGCTGACGTATCGCTCGGGCATGGCCGCCTCTGAACGGAAAGACCGCGTGATGCGTTCACTCGAGCGCGTAAACATGGCGCACCGCACGCGCCACTATCCAGCGCAACTCTCTGGCGGTCAGCAACAACGCGTAGCGGTGGCGCGAGCCCTCGCCGGATCGCCCTCCATCCTGCTGGCCGATGAGCCCACGGGCAACCTCGACTCAAAAAATGGCGAAGCCGTGATGAAGCTGCTGCAAGAGCTTCATGAAGAGGGCGCGACGATTTGCATGGTCACCCACGATCCCCGCTTCGCCGCGCACGCTCAGCGACAGGTGCATCTGTTCGATGGCAAAGTCGTTGCCGAAGGAGAGCTCCTTCAGCTTCTTGCAGATCCCGCGCACAACCCTTCCACGACCACCATCGCCACACAGTAGCCAAAGGAGCCTCGCATGATCGCAGCTCTTCGCCACGCGCTTCGCAGCCTGCGCCGCTCGCCAGCGTTCACATTCACGGTGATCGCCACTCTGGGCATCGGCATCGGACTCAATGCTGCCATCTTCGCTGTGGTGGACTGCGTGCTGCTGCGACCGCTGGGATATCACGACGCGGACCGTATCGTATTTCTGCAGACACATTTCGTCGATGAAAACCGATCGATCGGCTCTGTGGGCGGCGACGACTACAACGACATTGCTCACCAGATCCGCGGGCTAGAGGTGACGGCCTACTACCAGGTCTGGCCCAACGGCATCTCAGTAAAAGGGGCTGCTGTCCAGCTGCCCGTTGCCAATGTCAGCCCTCGCTTTGGAGAAGTGATGGGCGTTCAGCCGCTCGTCGGGCGTCTGTTTCGCGGAGAGGATGCGGACGGTCAAGACGTCCTTGTCGGAGCAGCCTTCGCGCGTCAGCACTTCGGGAGTGCCGCTGCCGCCATCGGCCAAACCATCCGATACGATGACGTCTCTCGCCCGATCGTCGGTGTGCTGCCGGATGGCTTCTCCTTCCCGAACAATGCACAGGTCTGGATGGAGCTGCCGACTGCACCGAAGAATGTCAATCGGACTGCATACAACCAGCACGCCATCGGCAAGCGCAGGATCGGAGTGTCTCCAGCTCAGCTCGCTTCCGAATTCGCGACCTTCTCGCGACAGCTTCAGCGCGCGTACCCGGAAGACTCGCGGAAGACGTTTGAATCCATTCCACTTCAGGAACGGCTGGTTGGCGACGTTCGTCCCACACTCAATCTCCTGATGGGATCGGTCGCCGTCATTCTGCTGATCGTGTGCGCCAATATCGCCCACCTGCAGCTCGTGCACGCTACCCGGCAGCTTCGTTCCGTCACGATACGCACTGCTCTCGGCGCATCGCGCTCCGTTCTGGCCCTTCGGGCTTTACTCGAATCTACGCTTCTGGCACTGGCCGGTTGCTTTAGTGCACTCCTGATTGCTGTGCCGGCATTGCGACTTCTTGTCCGGCTGGCTCCGCCGGATTTACCGCGGCTGGAAGACATCCACCTGAACGGAGATGTTTTCCTCTTTTCGGCGTTGCTCTCTGTGACCGTGATGACGTTCACGGCCCTTTTGCCGGTTTGGCGCTCGTGGCACATCGACCCAGCGGTAGCGCTTCGGCAGGACGCCTCTCGCGGCACGGAAGGCCGCGGATCGGCTCGCTTGCGTGACAGCCTCATCGTGGCTGAGGTCGCCTTGACCCTGACGCTTTCCGTCGCAGCCATTCTGCTGACTCGGCAGCTCATGGGACAGGCGCGGCAAGACCTGGGCTTCTCTCCCGAATCTCTGGTCACTCTCGATACTCACAACGTCGAGACAACGCGTATACCTGACGCGCCGACGGACAATTCTCCGGCCGCGCAGACCGCGTACAAAGCGACTGAACTGGCGATCGCACAAGCACGACTCAATCGCCTCGACGACACACTCAACCTGGTCGCACATACCCCCGGCGTCCTCTCAGCCGGCGCCATGGATGGTGCTCCGATGGGATTCGGCAGCTCCAACGTTGGCTATGCCGTGAAGGGACGACAGGTCTTCGCCGCGCCCTTCCTCAATCTTCCGATTGCCTATATCTATCCCGTCACTCCCGGCCTTTTGGCCACCATGGGCGTTCCGCTGTTGCGCGGCCGTGCACTCGAGCCCAATGATCGACTCGGCGCGCCTCCTGTGCTCCTGATCAACCAGACGCTCGCGCGCACTATCTTCCCCAATGAAGACCCCATCGGGAAGCAAATCATGTGCGGCTTTGACGATACGGAGGGATGGTGGACCATCGTCGGCGTCGTCGGAGACATACGGAGCGACTCGCCCGCCGAACTTCCCAAGCCTAACTTCTATGTGCCGATTGCACAGCATCCTGGCAATGCGGGCGACATGCAGATCGTCGCTCGAACTGCTGTCGAACCTGGCGCCATGGCTGAGACTTTGCGCAAAGTCCTGCTGCGCAGCCACCCCGAAATCGCCGTCAAAGCGACAACCATGCGACACAATATCGGGGAGACGCAACGTGCCGACAACTTCCGCTCACTGCTCTTTGGAAGCTTCGCTGCGGTAAGCATTCTGCTGGCGGCAATCGGCATGTATGGCGTAACGGCGTACTCGGTAGCGCAGCGGAAGTTTGAGTTTGGCGTGCGCGTGGCGCTCGGGGCCAATCGGGCGCAGGTGCTGCGAATGGTACTCGGCAAAGCCACGGCCTCCGCAGCTTTAGGCATCGGGATTGGCATAGCGCTCTCGCTAAGCCTGGCGCGCGTGCTGAGCAGCGTCATCGGCAAGCTCCCTGCCTTCGACATCACGGCCTATGCCATCGGGTCGATCGCCATACTCTCCATCGCTTTGCTGGCGACGCTCTTACCCGCGCAAGCCGCCGCCAGCGTCGACCCCATGACCGTCCTTCGCAGCGAGTAACGCAACCAAGGAGTCCGCCCCATGAACTCGTTTCTCCAGGACCTTCGCTTCGCTTTGCGCCAGCTCCGCCACTCGCCCGGGTTTGCGCTGATCGTGGTACTCGCACTATCACTCGGCATTGGTGCCGCATCGGCAATTTTCAGTGTCGTCGACACGATATTGCTGCGGCCGTTGCCGTTCGCGCATCAGGAACGCCTGGTCTCCCCCTTCATGAAGTCACGCAGCGGTGGGTCGCTGCCATCGTCCTATCTCAGTTATCTTGACGAACGATCGCAGCTACGGACCTTCCAGGTTCTCGCTGGGTACTCGACCTTCGACCGCATGAATCTTGAAGGGACTTCCGGTCCCATTTCGTTACGGGCTGTGAAAACTACCGATAACTTCTTCGATGTCTTCGGAGTTCCACCCATTCTAGGACGGACATTTCGGCCCGGGGAAGACCACCCTGGCAACGACAACGTTGTGGTGCTGAGCTATGCGGTGTGGAAGAGCAGCTTTAACGGGCGGCCGGACGTAATTGGAATGATCGTTCGGCTGGACGGCATACCCTACACCATCGTTGGGGTAATGCCCGCAGACTTTCGCTTTCCGATGTATGAGAGGGAGGCGATTTACACACCGCTTCATGCCCACGATTCCTGGCTGAAATCCAGGGGAATGCATTGGATGCGCACGGTAGGCTTACTGAAACCGGGCGTCACCATGCAACAGGCGCAGGCAGATATCTCCACGGTGATGGCGAATCTAGGGCGGGCTTATCCGGAGCAAGAGGCTGGACACACCGTTTCGCTCTATCCGCTGGCTGCTGAAGTGAACGGTTTTGGATCCGACAGCAAGATGAAGGGCCCGCTCCGCATATTGACCCTGGCGGTGCTGGCCCTGCTTGGGATCGCTTGCATCAACGTGGCAGGCCTGCTGTTGGCGCGAGGCGTGAAACGCGAGCGGGAGATGGCCCTACGGACAGCCATCGGTGCGTGCCGCGGAAGGCTGATCCGACAGCTACTGAGCGAGGGCCTGGTGCTCTCGATTGCCGGACTGGCTGGAGGGGTGATCGTGGGCTGGCTCCTCTTGAAAGCGATGAACGTATTTCTCCTGGAAGCGATCGCACGTGGGAGCGATGTTCATCTGAACCTGACCGTTCTTGCCGTCTCTCTTGGACTTTCGCTGTTGATTACTCTGGCTGCTTCCCTCCTGCCCTCCCTCCGGCTCTCCGGCACTGACCCTGGTCGAGCCTTCCATATGGGGTCAAGTGGCTCGGGCATTGCGCGTAGTCAACATCGTCTACGCTCCACCTTCGTCATCGCACAGATAGCGCTGTCTCTCGTGCTGTTAGTTACGTCGGGACTTCTGCTAAAGAATCTGCAGCGGTTATTCAAAACGGATATCGGCATCGATACCAAGAAGCTGATCGTCGTCCCTATCGATCTTTCGCGGGGACGATACGAGAAGCGCGATCCGCTGCCAGCCTTCTACCAGCCGCTGCTGGAAAAGATCACGCATACTCCTGGAGTGCAGGCGGCCGGTCTGATCGATATGATCCCGATCGCTGCGTGGGGCAACGGATATGACATTCACATCACGGGTCAGCCGCCCTACCCAAAAGACATCCCCGAAGCAGCTGAGACGCGGTTCGTATCGGAGGGCTACTTCGACGCGATGGGCCTGAACCTGACACGGGGTCGCCTGCTTTCGTCCAGCATCGACAGGCCTGAGAACCCCGCAGGAACGATGGTCGTCAACGAAGCGTTCCGCAGGAAGTTCTTCTCCGACGGCAGTGATCCCGTTGGTGCACGCATCGACGACGATCCCAAGCCAGAGCTAAAGTCCGGTATTGTCGGCGTCGTCACAAGCGTCCGGCAAGATCTACAACAACCGCCTATGCCCGAGATGGACTGGCTTATCGATTCTCTACCTCCAGACCGCCGCCTCGATTCTCTGAAGAACATGTTCCTTCTCGTGCGGACACACGGCGATCCGCAGTCTGTCATCCCATCCATACGCCGAATCATGCATGACGTCGATCCCACCATTCCATTCCGTGAGGCGTTGACCATGGATCAGGTAGTAAAGGATCAGCTTGTCTTCGAAAGAATGGAAGTATGGCTCTTTGGCATCTTCGCAACATTTGCCCTGTTGCTTGCCGTCATCGGTCTCTACGGGCTGGTTCAGCATGAGGTCGAGATCCGCACGCGCGAAATCGGCATTCGTATGGCCCTCGGCTCAACGCGCGTCGGGGTCATGCTTCAAATCATTCGCCGCGTCACCCTGCTGATGACTCTTGGCATGGCCCTTGGATGGACGCTTACCGTTGCGCTCGAAAAGGTGATCGCGTCTGTAGTCGAACTAAAGGCGGCGGAAAACTCAGTACTGCTCATCACCCTTACACTCGCGCTCGGACTGATCGGCATAGCCGCGAGCCTGCTGCCCGCCGGACGGGCCGCCTCCATCAATCCCACAGAAGCCCTGCGCGCCGAATAAGGAGAGCCTCAACCATGTCGACCATCCTTCAAGACCTCCGCTATGCTCTCCGCCAGCTCCGCCGCTCGCCTGGCTTTGCCGTCACAGCCATCCTGACGCTGGCGCTAGGCATTGGCGCCAATACTTCTATCTTCTCGCTGCTCGATCAAGCGCTCTTGCGCTCGCTCCCCGTGCGCGACCCGCAACAACTCATTGTTCTCAAAGGCACTGGCGATGCCTGGACCGGCTCGACCAGCAACAGTGGTGGTGACGACTCGGACTATTTCTCCTACCCGATGTACAAGGATCTGCGCGACCAAAATAAAGTCTTTGACGGCCTGATCGGGACATCACCGTTTACGGCAGGCTTCAGCCGCGGCTCCAACTCCCAGGTGCTGAATACAGAGCTCGTCACCGGCAACTACTTTAATGTCCTCGGTGTGCAGCCTGCCCTCGGACGAGTCTTCTCGCAGTCCGACGACGCACCCAATGCCACGCCGACCGCCGTCGTCAGCTTTGACTTCTGGCGCAATCAGCTCGCGTCCGACCCCAAAATCGTGGGCTCGACCGTCTCTCTGAACGGCCACCCGTTCCAGGTCATCGGCATAGCTGCGCCGCGGTTTCATAGCGCAGTCTGGGGCCAGACACCTGAAGTCTTTCTCCCAATGGCTATGCTGGATCAGGTAACTAGCGACAACGGGGCGCTGCGCGATCACAAGAACCGTTGGATGAACATACTTGGACGCCTGAAACCAGGGGTCTCGATCAAACAGGCCCAGGTCGGTGTTGCTCCGCTCTGGCATGCTCTCCGCGCCAATGAACTTCAGTTGTTGGGTAAACGCACCCCGCGTTTTGTCGCCGGGTTCCTCACCAACAGCCGTCTGCTGGTCAAGCCCGGCACACAGGGCTTTTCTTACCGCCGCCCAACCATTGAGAAACCCTTCCTCGCCGTGATGGCCATGGCGATTCTTGTGCTCCTCATCTCCGCAGTTAACGTAGCAAGCCTGTTGCTCGTCCGCTCCGCCAGCCGTGTTCGCGAGTTCGCCCTGCGTTCCGCGCTCGGCGCAAGGACCGGGCGGGTTATCCGTCAGCTCCTCCTTGAAGGCCTGCTAATCGGCGTTGGAGGCGGTGCCATCGGCCTCGCCTTCTCTCCCGTCTTTCTGCGTGTCCTTATCAATCGCCTGTCTGACCCTGAGAGCGGCAATCCCTTCTCCGCCGCCATCGATCTCCGCTTGCTGGCCTTCAACTTCGGCGTAGCTATACTCATCTCACTGTTCTTCTCCCTTGCGCCAGTCCTGCAACTGCGCAAGCTGAACATCACCTCCACCCTGCGCGAATCCACCGGCACAGGCTCCGGCTCTCTGCTCAATCTGCGTCGCCTGGTCGTCTGCCTGCAGATCGGTCTCAGTGTCATTCTGCTCATAGCCTCCGGCCTATTTCTGCGCACCATGCAGAAGCTGCGCGCGGTCGATGTCGGCTTCAACGCCGCTCGCCTGATTACATTCGACCTCAACCCCACGCTGGCAGGCTATCCTATCGCGGCGATGCCTGCTCTGCACGAGCGGATCCTCGCCTCGCTCGCGACCATCCCTGGCGTCCAGTCTGTCGCTGCAACCGACGACCCTGAGCTCGCGAACAATCACAACACGGAAAGTATTTCCGTCTTCGGCTATCAACCCCAGCAGGGAGACGACCACTACCGCGTGGAACAATCCACCGTCACGTCAGACTACTTCAGCGTGCTGCAGATGCCGATCGTCGCAGGCCGCTCACTGAACGAGCAAGACACCCTGGACCATCCGAAGGTTGCCGTCGTCAATCAATCCTTTGCCAAGCACTTCTGCGGATCGGTTGAGGCCTGCATCGGGAGGAAGATGGGCGCGGGCGGTGGGGATAATGCCAAACTCGACACCGAGATCGTCGGCGTCGTGCGCGACTTTCATCATGGGGCAGTCCGCGAAGATATTTGGCCTGCGTGGTTCATTCCGCTTCTTCAGAGTCCAAAATCGGATGACCTCACCTTCTATCTCCGCTACTACGGCGACTCGGCATCCACCCTCTCTTCTGTTCGCCGTGTCACGCGCGATGCTGGCACAGCCCTTGCACCGACGGCGCTCCGGACAATGGATGAGCAGATCGACAACAACCTCTCCAACGAGCGCCTCATCTCTCTGCTCTCCGTTGCATTCGGCGTCCTTGCAACGCTGCTCGCCGGGGTCGGCATCTACGGCGTCCTTGCCTACAGCACCGCACAACGCACGCGAGAGATCGGCATCCGGATCGCCCTCGGATCCTCCCGCGTTGCAGTCGCAGGTATCGTCCTGTCTGACGTTCTACGCCTTGCAGCGCTGGGCATCGTTATCGCCCTGCCCGTGGCCTTCGGTCTAATCCGTCTTCTCAAGAGCCAGCTCTACGACGTCTCCCCGGCCGACCCTCTCACGCTCGGGTGCGCTGTTTTGCTCATTGCGCTGGTAGCCGTTATTGCCGCGCTCATCCCCGCCACCCGGGCCGCCTCCGTCAACCCCACCGAAGCCCTCCGCTCTGAGTAAGGAGATACCCTCATGCAGACCGTCCTTCAAGACCTCCGCTACGCCCTTCGCCTGTTCCATAAGAGTCCTGGCTTCACGGCAATCGCCGTGATCTCGCTGGCGCTGGCGATCGGCGCCAACACCACCATTTTCTCCTTCGCGAACCAGATGCTCTTGGTCCAACTCGGCGTTCCGCAGCCTCAACAGTTGCGTGCGTTGACGATGGTGGACGGTGAACACAGTGTCGTCCACAGCACCTGGGGAACGGGCTTTACAGGCGACGACCGTAAACATCATTTCAATTCCTTCACTTACCCCGTTTATCAGCAGCTTCGCAAGCAGAACACCGAGCTCTCCGAAATCTTCGCATTCAAGCGCCTCGGCAGCGGGAATGTCACGGCCAATGGATCGGCGCAATCGGCGAAGATTGAACTCGTCTCCGGCAACTTCTACCAGCAAATGGAGCTGAAGCCGCAATTGGGCCGGTTCATTCTTCCGTCGGACGACGGAGTACCCGGCAGCAGCAATGTTGCCGTGCTCTCAGACGCCTTCTGGCACCGCGCCTTCGGCGGTTCGGCGGATGTCCTCGGCAAAACCATCACCGTCGACATGACGCCTGTCACGATCGTGGGCGTCAATCCAGCTACCTTCACAGGTCCGGATGGCGTCAACGGCGCAAACCCCGACGTGTATCTTCCGCTCTCTATGATCTCTGTCTTGCGCCCCGGGGTGGGACAAAGCGACCCGCTCAGGCCCGATCTCTGGTGGCTCCAACTCATGGGCCGCAGCAAGCCAGGAGTCTCTGATTCGCAAGCTGAAGCGGCGCTGAACGTTCAACTGAACGCAGCAGTTCACGGCACCATGACGGTCGCCAAGGACGAGGTAGCTCCGCACCTGCTGGTCGGCGATGGTAGCCGCGGCGAGACGTTCAACCAGAAGTTCTTCCTCAAGCCGATCTACGTCCTGCTTGGACTCTCGGGCCTGGTGCTGTTGCTGGCCTGCGCAAATATCGCCAATCTGATGCTCTCCCGCGCGACCGTTCGTCAGCGCGAGATGAGTGTGCGCATGGCGCTCGGTGCTGGACGCGGCCGCATCCTCCGCCAAGTCCTCACCGAGTCGCTTTTGCTCTCCGTCTGCGGAGGGATTGCCGGTCTCTTCCTTGGCTATGTTGGACGCAACATTATCCCGTGGCTCACCAGCACCGCGTGGGAAGGCGATCGGATCAGCGTCGCTTTCGACTGGCGCGTCTTTGCGTTTACGTCCGCGATCACCTTGGCTACCGGCATTTTCTTCGGTGTTGCGCCGGCCTGGCGTTCAACAAGCGTCCCAATCAATACCGCCCTAAAAGAGGGTTCACGAAGTGCGACCCGAAGCCGCAAGGCCTGGTCCGGAAAGGCTATCGTGAGCTTCCAGGTTGCGCTCTCCACATTGCTGGTTATGTCCGCGGCGTTCTTCGTCCGCACAATGATCAACCTCAATAAAGTTGATCCCGGTTTTCGCGCGGAGAACCTTCTGCTGGTAGAAGTCGATCCCCCCGCCAGGCAATACCCTTCACCGAAAGATACGGCGCTCGCCCACCGTCTTGAAGAGGCCTTTGCCGCGCTACCTGGAGTTCAGGGAGTCACCGTCGTCAATGTCCCTCTGATTGCAAGATCACAGTGGAACTCAGACTTCCTCGTCGAAGGCGATAAGGGCCCGCGCTTCGGCAAAAAGGATAACCGTAATTGGATTGACCTGAACTACGTCGGAGCTGACTTCTTCTCCGTGATGCAGATTCCCCTCTTGGCCGGGCGCGGTTTCAATGCGCAGGATACCGAGACCTCCACGCCGGTCTCCGTCATCAACCAGGCACTCGCACGCCTCTACTTCCCCAACACCAACCCCATCGGCAAGCGTTTCCGCATCGGCACCGAAGGCCCTGACGCCAGGTGGATCCAGATCATCGGTATTTCTGCGGACGCGCAGTACGATACCCTCAAGACTGCACCGCCGCCAGTCCACTTCGACCTTTACCGCCAGGCCACCAATCTCGGCGGCTATACCTATGTCCTGCGCTCCCCGCTCGCCCCTGCGCAACTAATCCCCGCATTACGAAACGCGACCAAGCAGATCGACCCCGACCTTCCGCTCACACAGATCCGCACACAACAGCAGGAGATTGACGCGGACATGCAGCAGGAGCGCATGTTCGCCTCGCTCACCGCAGGTTTCGGTCTCCTTGCACTCGCACTCGCCTGCGTCGGCATCTACGGCATCATGGCCTACACCGTCTCGCAGCGCACCAACGAGATCGGCATCCGCCTCGCGCTCGGCGCTGCACGCGAACGCATCCGCGCCATGGTTTTGCGCGAGACAGCGTGGCTCGCCGCCATAGGTGTCGCGATTGGCCTGGCTGCCACGCTCGCCCTCGCCCGGCTCATCCAGTCGATGCTCTACGGCCTCAAGCCCTACGATCCGCTCACCCTCGGCGCGTCCATGCTTGTCCTCCTTCTAGTCGCCTTCATCGCCGGCTGGATCCCCGCCTATCGCGCCTCGCAAGTCAACCCCATCGACGCCCTTCGTTCCGAATAGGCCACCCAATCGCAAAGGAACCCATGATCGACATCCACAATCTCGACCGCAGCTACAAGACCGGCCACACCGAAACCTTCGTCCTCCGCCGCATCCACCTCCACATCGCCCCCGGCGAGTTCGTCACGATCATGGGCCCCTCGGGCGCCGGCAAGTCCTCGCTCCTCAACATCCTCGCCATGCTGGACGACCAATGGCGCGGTGAATTCGTCTTCGACGGCACGCCCATCCAGACGCTCAACCGCAAGCAGCGCGCCGAACTCGCCCGCCAGCGCACCGGCATGGTCTTCCAGAGCTATCACCTCATCGACGACCTAACCGTCGCCGAAAACATCGACCTGCCCCTCAGCTACAAAGACATCCCGCGCTCCGACAGGCAGGCGTTGGTGGCCGATACATTAGACCGCTTCAACATCGTCGGCAAAAAAGATCTCTACCCCTCACAGCTCTCCGGCGGCCAGCAGCAACTCGTCGGCATTGCCCGAGCCGTCATCCATAGGCCCGCCCTTCTGCTTGCCGACGAGCCCACCGGCAACCTCCACTCCGAACAAGCCGCCGAGATCATGCATCTCTTTCGCAAACTCAACGAGCAGGGCACAACCATCGTCCAGGTAACTCACTCCGAGACCAACGCCACCTTCGGCTCGCGCACCCTTGAGCTGCGCGACGGCTGGCTTACCCGCGACACAGCGAACCCCAATCTGAATCTCGCTACAGGAACAGCAGTCTAGACCATGAACCTAAGAACTCTCGCTCCCCTCGTCCTCACCTTGCTTGTATCAGTCCAGGCAATGCCTCTTCGCGCTCAGCAATCCACCTCCGCGCAGGTCGCCGATGCACCCCAACCTGCTCTGCGTCTGGACATTCCCCACTCATCGAATCCATTCAACGCCTATCGCGCGACCAAGGTCCCCGAACCCAACCTTGCCAACTCGCCGCGCCTCGACTCCCTCATCCACGATGGCGTGCTCCAACTCTCCTTGCAGGACGCGATCGCACTCGCGCTCGAGAATAATCTCGACCTCGCCATCGCTCGCTACAACATCCCCATCGCCAGCGCGGACGTCCTCCGCACGCAGGCCGGAGGCGTCTTCCGCGGCGTCAACACCGGTATCGTTCAGAACACGCCCGGCGGCGGGGTCGGCGGCTTCGGATCCGGTTCGGCAGGCGCCGGTGCAGGCGGTACCAGCGGCGGTGCTGGCGGCGCCGGTACAGGAGCCTCCGGCCTGGTCCAATCCACGCTCGGCACGGGTACCGTCGTCTCCTCGTATGACCCCACCATCACGGCCAACGGCAGTGTCGAGCACTACACCCAACCGCTCTCCAACCTCACGATCAACGGCGTTCCTGTCCTCCATACCAACACCATCATCGGCGACTTCAACTTCTCTCAGGCCTTCGCAACCGGTACCAGCTTGTCGGTCACATTGAACAACGATCGCATCACCAACAACAGCCTCTACACGCTGCTTACTCCCGAGCTCGACACCTACTATCGGGTCCTCTTTCAACAACAACTCCTCGCCGGTTTCGGTCTCGGACCGAACCTGCGTTACCTCCGCATTGCGAAAAACAATCAAAAGATTTCCGACCAGGCCTTCGAGCTGCAGATCATCAGCACGGTCACGCAGATTGCAGATATGTACTGGGACCTCGTCAGTGCCTACGAAGATAAGAAGGTCAAGAGTGCATCTCTGGACTTCGCCAACCAAACGCTCGATACTGCCCGCAAGGAACTCAACCTGCAGGCAATTCCAGCCCTCGACGTACTCAAAGATGAAGGCGAAGTCGCTAACCGTGAGCAGGACCTCACCATCGCCAAATCCCAACTCCAATTTCAGGAGTTGCTCATCAAGAACGCTCTCACCAAGAACCTAGACGACCCCATTCTTGAGGCCATGCCCGTTCAGCCCACCGACCTCAGCACCGTCGCTCTGGATACCGCCATCGCTGGTCCTGCTCCCACCGAGGACATCATTCAGCAGGCGTTGGCAAATAGAATCGAGCTCTCTGAATCAAGCATTGACCTTCAGAACCGCGAACTTTCTCTAGCCTCTGCGCGTAACGCCCTTCTGCCTTCGTTGGCTCTCGTCGGTTTCTACGGCGGTACCGGTCTCGGCGGTCCCGCCAACCCCGCCGCGGAAATTCCCTCCACCGCCCCTGGTGACTACGGCGGCGCACTGGCCAATGCCTTCAACAACTCTGCGCCCGATTACTATGTCGGTCTGTCTCTGAACGTCCCGCTCCGCAATCGTGTCGCCAAGTCCGACCAATACCGCGCCGAATTGGAATCTCGGCAAGCCGAGCTGCGCCTTCAGCAACTCCGCAAGCAAATTCGCATCGAAGTCCGCAACGCTCAATATTCTCTCGATCAAAGCCAGGCCCGGGTCCAATTCGCCACCAAGGCCCGCGACCTCGCACAGAAGACCTTCGAAATCACCGGTAAAGAACAAACGCTCGGCGCGGGCTCTGCGCTCCAGACGCTCGGCGCGCGTCACGACCTCGCCACCGCGGAGTCCGCACTGGTGGCCGCAAGGACGGCATACCAGAAAGCACGCATCGAATTGGACCGCGCAGTAGGCAGAACGCTCGATGCGAATTCGATTTCGGTAGAATCAGCTCGTACCGGTGTGCAGTCCGCAACCTCGAAGCAGCCGTAGCCAAACTATGTCGGAAGAGACCGTCCTTCATCCCGTTGCACCGATCCAGTCCACTGCAGCGGACACCGGAGGACCTCGCCGTCTGCTCATCGGCGACGACCAGCCGCACATTCTCGAAGCGCTGGAGATACTGCTTCTTCCCGAAGGATATCGCCTCTCGACAGCGCGCTCGCCCGCCCTGGTCCTCGACTGCTTCGCGCATCAAGAGTTCGACGGCGTGCTGCTCGACCTGAACTACACCCGCGACACGACTTCCGGTCTTGAGGGCCTCGACTTGATCGCGGCCATCCGCGAACGAGACGCCCTGATCCCCATCATCGTCATGACCGCCTATGCGAACGTCGATCTTGCCGTAGAGGCCATGCGTCGCGGCGCCAATGACTTCGTCCAAAAGCCATGGGACAACCCGCGCCTGCTCACCGTCCTGCGCAACCAGCTCGAATTGCATCGTGCGCTCAAGCGAACGCAATGGCTCGAAGCCGAAAACCGCATCCTCCGCGCGGAAGGCGCACCCGACTTCATCGCGACCGCGCCGTCCATGTATCCGGTCGTCGCCCTGATGGGGCGAGTCGGCCCGTCAGACGCGAACATCCTCATCACCGGCGAGCACGGCACCGGCAAAGAGGTCGTCGCCCAAACCCTCCACCGCCTCTCTCATCGGGCCCAAAGAAACATCGTCGCCGTCAACACCGGCGCTCTCTCCGAAGGCACCTTTGAAAGCGAACTCTTCGGGCATGTGAAAGGGGCATTCACCGATGCCCGCGTCGATCGCATCGGCCGCTTCGAGTTGGCCAACGGCGGCACCCTCTTCCTCGATGAGATTGCCAACATCCCCATTCGCCAGCAGGCCAAACTGCTCCGCGTGCTTGAAACCGGAGAACTCGAGCGCGTCGGCTCCTCCACCACCCGCACCGTCGATGTGCGTATGCTCTCCGCCACCAACGCAAATCTGCAAGCCGAGGTGAATGCCGGCCGCTTCCGCGAAGACCTCCTCTTTCGCCTCAATACAGTCGAGATCAGGTTGCCCGCACTGCGCGAGCGGAGGGAGGACATCCCCGCTCTGGCCGCGCACTTCCTCTCGCGCTACGCCGCGCGCTATCGCCGACCCATCGAAGGCTTCGATGCGCCCGCCATGCAGGCTCTCCTCGCCTACGCCTGGCCCGGCAACGTCCGCGAACTCGATCACACCATGGAACGAGCCGTTCTTATGGCCAGCGACTCACGCATTCGTGTCGCCGACCTCGGCCTGCAGGCGCAGCGAGCATCTTCCCAAAGCCTCGATGACCTGAGTCTCGAAGCCGTCGAATCCGTTCTTATCCAGAAAGCTCTCAGCCGCTCGCAGGGAAATGTGACGCAGGCTGCAGAAGCCCTCGGTCTCAGTCGCGGCGCACTCTATCGTCGGATGGAGAAGTATGGCCTCTAGGCCGGACCCTCCCGTCCAGCGTCAGCGGCTCTCGCTCGGCCCAACCCGACGCCGCCTCAAGTACGAGCACCGCATCCGCCTCTGGCTCACCGCCTTCACGCTACCCATGGTCGTCGGCGCCGCTCTGCTTGGCTACCAACAGAGCCGGTCACTACTGATATCCATTGCCGCGGCCGCTTCGGTCGTAATCATCTGCGCAATTGTCTGTGCCTATTTCTTTGAGCAGCTCATTCGCCCCCTGCAGACTCTCTCAAACGTCGTCTCTGCTCTGCGCGAAGATGACTTCTCCTTTCGCGCCCGCGGAGCCAGCCGCGGAGACTCTCTCGGAGATCTAGCCCTGGAGATCAACGCGCTCGCAAGTACTCTGCAGAGCCAGCGCTCCGCCGCACGCGACGCCCTTACTCTTGTAGAGCGCGTCATGACTTCTATGCAGTCGCCCGTGCTCGCCTTTGATTCAGCCGGCCATCTGCGCCTCCTGAATCCCGCAGCCCAACAAGCGTTTCATCTCGAACGTCAGCGAAGCATCGGCATTTCGGCAAACCAATTGCAGCTCGACACCCTGCTCGCTACCGAGGACGAAGGCCTTTACGCTGGTGCCAACCCTCTCGTCGAGCACGCATCTGTTGCCGTCCGCTGGTCCGTCCGGCGCACCACCTTTCGCCTTCAGGGCGTGCCCCACACGCTCTTTGTCCTCTCAGACGTTGCGGCTGCGCTTCGCGAAGAGGAGCGCCTGGCCTGGCACCGTCTCATCCGCGTGCTCAGCCACGAGATCAACAACTCGCTCACCCCCATCAAGTCCATTGCGGGAAGCCTGCGCACCCGACTTCCCGCCCCCCCCAACCCCGGCGTCAACGATGACATGTATCGCGGTCTCACCGTGATTGAGGAGCGTGCGGCTTCACTCAACCGTTTCCTGCAGGCCTACCAACAGCTGATGCGTCTACCGGTGCCGCAACTTCGATTCATTTCGCTTGCTCCATTGGTTGAACAAGTGACCCACCTTGAAACGCGCCTTCCCGTCTCCCTGCATCCCGGCCCATCCATTCACCTCCGTGCCGACGCCGACCAACTCCAGCAGCTTCTCATCAACTTGATTCGCAATGCGGTAGAAGCAGCTCTCAGTTCCACCGATGTTGCTACACCGGAGGTCTCGGTCACCTGGAGCACGACTTCTACATCTGCCATCTTGCAGGTTCGCGACAACGGGATGGGACTCATGAATCCGGCCAATCTCTTCGTCCCGTTTTACACCACGAAGCCGGAGGGCAGCGGCATCGGCCTCGTCCTCGCACAGCAAATCGCGACGGCGCATAGGGGCTCTGTGACACTCTACAACAACCCCGACGCAATCGGGTGCATCGCCGAACTCCGACTTCCCTTGGAGCAATCATAATGACCTGCTGGCCTGCACTCGTTAGAGCTCTCGTTGACCGTGATTGCTAAGACTCCCGCAAGAGCCGTGCTGGATCGATCGCGAGAGCGCGGCGCGCCGGGATCCATGTACCGATGAGACCGAGCATCATCATGAAGAGGGCGACGCAGGCGAGCAACAGCGGATCACTCGTACTGGGGAAGGAAATAAGGTGTGCGAGGAGACGCGCAGCCAACATGCCGCCGATGAGACCGGCGCACGCTCCAATGATCAGGATGAGGACGGGGCGGCTAAGCGTGGAGCGCATGACCTGGATGCGCTGAGCGCCGAGGGCCATTCGGATGCCTTGCTCCTTCATGCGTTTTGAGACGGAGTACGACGCCATACCGAATAAGCCGGTGACCGCGAGTATGGCGGCGATCAGGCCCATGACGCCGAGAACAAGAGTGGCGGTGCGCACCGGGACCATGGAACGATCGATCGCGTCGCTCCATGTGAGGATGGAGAACGGCGCGGTCGTGACGACCTGGGAGAGGGAGCGACGCAAAGCGTCAGCGATTTGGTCCGGCGGCAAATGGGAGCGGACGAGGACGGTTACGGGGCCCGAGACCATGTACGGCCCGATGCCCTGCGCGTAGGGCATGAAGATCGCCGGTTGGGTATCTTCGCCGGGGTCAATGTACTTTCCGTCTTCGACGACGCCGATGATTTCCAGTCTGACAGGGTCGAAGAGCTTGAACCGCTGTCCTACAACGCGGGTAGTGCCAAACATGCGGCGGGCAAAGGTTTCATTGACAATGGCGACGGTGGGCGAGCCGGGCTTGTCTTCTTGGGTGAAGTCGCGTCCGGTTTTGAGATGCGTCCCGGCCACCTGAAAATAGCCCGGAGAGACAGAATAAGTAATTGCGTCGAAGGCGACGTTGGTGGGCACGAACTGCGTTGTGTCCCAGGAATAGACTGACCATCCCCAGACGCCGAGGAAGGGAGCGTAATCAGAAGTAGCGGCTGCGGTGACTCCAGGAATGGCGGCGGCCGCGTCTAGTAATCGTTTCTGCGTAAGTCGAGATTGCGGATCGGGGATGCCGGCCATCTGCAAATCGACCTGGGCGAGCGTGACACCCTTGGTCGAGATACCGAGCGGCGCGCGCAGCCTCTCGATCATCCCATGCACAGCAACCAGCGAGCTGGTGACAAGAAGGGTGCAGACAGCGACCTGGATGAGCAGCAGAGCGTCGCGCATCGCGAAGCGACGAAAGGAACCGGCGGCGACATAATTGCTCTTGATCGCCTCCACGACATCTGTCTTCCAGACCTGCCGTGCTGGAAGGAGGGCGAAGACGATGCCACTGCCAATGGAGAGCACGATGGCGACAATATAGACGCGCACGTCCGGTGCGATGAGGAATTGGCTGGGGAAATCGCCGGGCCGCCAGTGACTGAGGACGCCAAGCACCAGGCGGGCGAAGAATGTTCCGACAATACCGCCAACGAGTGAAACGAGGATAGCTTCGGTGAGCAACTGACGCGCGACAGCCCATCGGCTGGAGCCGATGGCAAGACGGATAGCGAGCTCGCTGCTACGGTCCGCTGCGCGTGCCGCGAAGATGCTGGCGAGATTGGCGCAGGCGGCGAGCAGGACCAGCAAGGCCAGAAGGGTCATGCCGAGCAGCGCTTTCTTGACGGGATTATCGCTGTTGCCGGAGGGTCCTGGTTTGCGGGCGGTGAGTGTGAGCCCTTGGTCGTCCGGATACTCTTTCGCCATCTGCCTCGCGATGGCTCCCATGTTTTGCGAGGCTTGCTGCTGTGTGACACCCGGCTTGAGCCGGGCGAGGAGGGTGAACTCGCGGTGACGGCGCCAGTCAAAGTCGTCCCAACCGGTCACCTGCTGGGAGTTGACCGCAGGGATCCAATAGTCCGGCCAGAAGAAGAAATCGGTACCGTGAAAGTTCTTCGGCGCAACACCAATGACGGTAAGGGGATGCCGATTGAGAAAAACAACCTTGCCGACGATGTTCGGGCTAGCGGCAAAATGACTCTGCCAGAAGTCGTAGCTGAGAACAATGTAGGGCGCCGAGGCGAGGCCGTGTTCATCCGAGGCATGAAAGAAGCGACCGAGAGCGGGCTGCAGACCGAGCACATCGAAGTAGTTGCCAGATGCGGCATTGCCCCAGCTTTGAGATAACGACTTGTCGATTTCCGTGCTGACGTGAATGATCTTGTAGGCAAGCATCCCGGTAAAGGACTGGTTGCGGTCCTGATAGTCGCGATAGTCGGGATAGGACTGCGAGTCGCCTCGGTTTGCTTCGCCCGCAATCTGGACGAGATTGTTGGGCTGAGGCACATTCAACGGCCGAAGCAGGATCCCATTGAGCACACTGAAGACGACGACATTGGCGCCGATTCCAACTGCGAGCGTGAGGATAGCGGTGAGAGCGAATCCCGGTGAGTGGAGTAGCTTGCGAAAAGCGAAGCGGATGTCCCGCACAATCTCTTCGAGCCAAGGCAATCCTCGCTGTACGCGATAGCTCTCGCGAACTTGGGTGACGCCGCCGACCGCGCGCAGAGCAGCTGTGCGCGCCTGTTGCTCGGTCATGCCGTGCGCCCGATATTCTTCCATCGCCAGTTCGATATGCGCGCGTAGCTCTTCATCGAGATCGGCATCGAGCTGCCTCGTGCGAAAGAACGCCGAGCAGCGATTTAATAAGACGCGAATCCAAGTCATAGGCGGCTCCTAGCTAAACGGGGCGAGAAAGCGCGCCATGGTGGCGGCGACGCGTTCCCAGTTCTCAGTCTCTTGCGCTATCTGCTTTCGCCCGCTGCGAGTCAGCGAGTAGAACTTGGCTCGACGACCCGTTTCCGATGTGCCCCACTCACCCTTTACCCACGCCCGCTGTTCCAGGCGAAGCAGAGCCGGATAGATAGTTCCCTGGTTGAGGCTGACCGTGTTCTCACTCACCTGTTCAATGCGTCGCGCTAAGCCATAGCCGTGCAGCGGGCCCATCGACTCAAGTGTCTTTAGCACCATCAGATCAAGCGTTCCCTGTAATACATCTGATTTGCTTTCTGGCACGTCTAGTCTCCTGTTGGTTGTCCGCCTATAGGATCGGCGTTTTATAGTCAGAATGTCAACAGGTATGTGATTGCTTACTCTTGATCGTTATCACGATCGACTCGGAAGCGGAGAGCCCTAGATCAAGGAGGAGGTCTACCCCAGGGAAGACCCGAAGCGATAAACTAGATCGGAAACCGAACAGGAGCAGCGGTGGACGCCTATATCGAACGAGTCGTTGACCTCACTGAGGCAACGGAGAATCAACTTTACAATCTCACCTCGGAAGCGGCGAGGTGGACTCTGCTCAACCAGCCGGCGTCCGCTATGAGAGATGTGGAGGGATCATCTGCCACCGGGGAGCGAACTGAGACGCTTACCTAGGCCCTCCTTTTGCCTCTTTTCTTTGCACTTGCCGGCCTCAAGACGCGTCTCGATCTTCTCAGCAACGTGAACATTGGCTGTGGGCAATCCTAATTCTCGTCGCAGCCATCGGAGGCAAGATCGGCGGAGCGGTATTTGCTGCGCGCTGTTTGGGACAAAATTGGCGAAACTCTCTCGGCCTCGGGGCGCTGTTCAATACCCGCGACCTGGTGGAGCTGGTGGTGTTAAATATCGCGTACAACGCCGGTGCGTTTTCGCCGACGCTCTTCGCCATGCTCGTGCTCATGGCCTTGATCACCACCATGTGCACTACGCCGTTGCTCAACTTGCTGAAAATTCGCGGAGCCCCAGATGTCATCGAACAAGTTATCTAATGAGGCTGGTTGACCTGCGACCTGATCCCCAAGCCGCCGGGCGCATTTCTTCGAGGGTAGCTCCGAATAGGAGCAGGCTAGTTTGTTGGGGGTTTGGTCGCGGTTGACGATGGCTTGGCCGCTTGTGGTGGGGTTGGATAGACCGGTGGCGCCAAGCGGCTCACGCTGGCGGTTGGAACTTCGATCACGCCAAAGTGATTGGATGGGACGTCGCGAACGCCGACACGGAGGAACGTTTCCAACCCGGTTGGAGCGCTGATCTCGAGGTGGCATTCGATCGCACCCTTCATTAACCTGGCGTAGGTTGCTGGGGCCAGATTGAGTGAAACCGTTTTTCCTGTGGCGTTGAGCAGTTTTCCGTCCACGTCGAATACATAGACAAGGAACTCGATCGCGCCCTCGCGGCGGCCGTCGGACTGGAGACTGAGCGTCAGCTCGCTGGGCAGAGCAACGTAGTCCACCGCGTAACGGCGGAAAGGCCCTTTTGGAGATACGCTCGCATCGAGGCTATTGGCGGGCGCAATCGCATTTTCGGGAGTGGCGGAAGCTGGGAGCACGCGCGCCTTGAAGAGCAGGTCCTGTGGTGCCGGTGCGCCACGGCTCATCGCTGCACGTTCATAGGCTGTGGTCTGGCTGTGAGGGGAGATTGCGTCGTCGGACGTCGTTGCCGTTTCGGTGTTTTTGTCGTGACTCCGCGCATCGTCGGCATAGTATCCGTGACGATACGAGAGTTGCAGGTCGCGGCTTGCGCCTCCGCTAACGTCGACGCGGATCTCGCGGTAGCTTCCATCTTCCTTGCGGTTGCTGGGGCTGTAGGTGAGTGTGTAGTAGTTGGCGCCGACGTTCATGGCCTGCCCAACCGCGTTGGCCAGATCGTTGGTATTGAAGTAGGCCTTTCCGCCGGTTTCGGAGGCCAGTGTGTCCATCGTTGTATGTTCGGCGGCCTGGCTGCTGTAGAAACTGGTAAGCGCTGCAGAGAACTTCTGCGGATTGCTTGAGTAGGTGCGGCCCGAGGCGGCAGCGTTGTAAGTCGGTGGCACCTTCAGGCCGCGGGCATCGATTGGGTAGACCGCAACCTGCGCCTTGGCGAGCAGGTTGGTCGTCTCCCTGTATTCGTCCTCATTCAGATGCGCGACGGCGAAGGGGTCGGAGAGCGTTGGGTCGGGAAGGATGTTGAGCGGGAACGAGCCGGAGAACCAGATGAGATTTTTGCGGCCCGGAAACGACGCGAGATAGTGTGCCAGCGAGTTGAAGGCGTCAAGCGTGAATTGCATGCGCAACTGCGTCTGCATGTTCGCCGTGTCCGCCTCGAACTCTTCCATATTGGCGACCAGTTCGCTGGCGCCCGGCCCGGCCATGGTCGATTCCACGACGTCCGACGGGTTGTCCTGGTTGACGCCGCTGCCTGTTGGATCGTCCAACAGCGAGGAAGGTCGCGCGATGAGCTTGTGCTCGACTACGCCCTTCAGAGTCGCGGGGTCTGATGTAAAGCCTTGCAGCATGATGAGTCGGTTGGCCAGCCCGAAGATGGCGATGCGAGTGCCTGGGTCCGCGTGTTTTACATACTGCTGCAACTCGTAGCGAACGAAGTTCTGATCCGTCGTCGGCGTGTTGAGGGCATCGAGCAGAAGTATGTTCAGCGTGCCGTTCGGGGTTACGGGCGTGTAGTCGGTAAAGATGCCGGGCGGCAGTTGCGGTAACTCCGGGCCGTGCGTTGCCGGCGTGAGTGCGCTGTGTTCTTCAAAGTGGCGGAGGTTCTGTGGGGCTTTGCCTTCGGTGAGGTGGAAGTCCTCGGGCTTTAGGCTTTGGATTGGATGGCCGTCCCTGTCCTGCACCGAAACGTCCACGACCACCAGATGCGTGCTCGTGTGCAGGATAGTCGATTGCGCATCTGGCTGGGGTGCGGGCGCCTGCGATTGCTGGGACGAATCCTGCGGCTGCTGGGCAGAGGCGGGGGTGTATGCCGCAGTCGCGAGGACTGTGGCAACCAGCATCACCCCGAGCACCTTATACACGATTTGCCTCTCTCACTCTATTCCCTATCCCACCCTACTGAGCGGTTATTGCTGGAGATTGATTAGACCTACCGCGGTGACGTTCGGCGCGAACGCACTTTGAATGGTCACGTTCACTGAACTCGCTGGCGAAGAAGAAGCCGGCGTGTAATATCCGGTAGCTGAGATCGTTCCAAGTGAACCCGTAACTCCTGCCGGAAGATACAGAGTGGGCTGGGCGATCGCAGAGCCCTCGCACGGCTGCGTTGGTAGCATCGGTGAAGTGCATGTTCCGTAACCATTCACAGTAAAGGGAACCTGGACCCCTCCTCCGGCCGCGATGGTGATTGTCTGCGGATTGATCGAGATGGAACTGACGCCAGTGTATTCCACCTCCACGCTCTTGGACGCGCTCATCGTGACCTTGCAAACGTAGCCGCTAACGGAATCGCAACCGACCCAGGCAACGAAGGCGCTGCCTGCGGAAGTTGTCGTGGGCGCTGTGAGCGTCACCGCTGTGCCCGTATTGTAGATAAGCGAAAGATCTGTCTCCGGCGTAGGAGCGCCTGATGCGCCGGCGCTGTTGACATCCGCAGGACTCACGGTCAATGCAAGCCCACTCGCAGGATTGACCGACGTGACGGTGAGGGCGTAAGTCCCAGGTCCTGCGTTGGTTGAACCTTTGCTGCCGGCGCATCCAGCAGCGGCAAGGGCGATGAGACTCGTTGCGAAAATGAGCTTCGGGTTGATCTTCGTCATACTTGTAACTCCATGGGGCTTGCTAGGGTGTTCGCATTTCTCTCGGGACTACTTCACGATCAACGTAACGTTGAATTGCTGCACCAGGTCGGGCACACATCCGGACGCGGTGCCCGCGCACACTGGCTGCGCGCCGCTTGAGGTTAGTGCAGTCGCTGTCCCGGTCACGACGATTGGGTAGGTTCCAGCGGGAGTTGGCGGAGTTGAAGTGCTCCCACCGCATCCGCTGAGGGCGACTAATCCACACAGGCAAAGAACCAGGCAGACCGACATTAAGTTCAGCCGCCGTGCCGGCACCATCCGGCGCCATGCTGCGAGGAACCCGACAGAGAGCAGCATTCCGATCCAACCGAACGATCCTTGCACGACGGCGAGGCTCTGATCCACCTGAATCTGGAGGACGGAGCTGACGGGATAGATCGTATTGGGTGTGACCGCTGTGGCCGGCTGCATCTGCACAGAGATTGGCCTGAACACACAGTACGCATTTGCCGGAAGCCCGCTGCAGTTAAGCACGACGCCTCCCTGAAAGTTGGAGTAGTCGGTGACCGTGACATTCAGTGAGCCGTAGTTGTCCTTGCTCGAGGTGATCGTCGTAGCACTCGGGGTTAGTGTGAACGACGGGTTCGCAATGACGGCTGCGACCGGCGCCGAACTGCTTCCGGAGTAGTTTGTGTTGCCTGAATAGATCGCAACGATGTTGTAGTTACCCGGCGTTAAACCGTTGGCCTGGTCCTGGTAGGTGAACGTCACGGTATACGTACCGGTGGTGTTGGCAGCTCCCAGTGTCACCACTGCAAGCGGCGGCGCGTTCGGCGTGAGGGTGTTTGTGAAGGTCACCGTTCCCGTGAACAAACCGGGCACGGATGGCGTCAACGTATCCGTCATCATCAGGGAGTGGGTTGGCGCGGAGCTGAGAGGATCGGCCGAGTCACCAACGATCGTCAGGACGTTCGTGCTGGTTGCCAGGGTGATATTGATCGGGAGGACGGCGGACTTCATCTCAGCATAGTTGCTGTCTCCTTCGTAGTACGCGGACACGCTATGAGCGCCGGCGTTCTGCGCGGGTAGCTTCAGCACCGCCGTTGCAGTGCTTGAACTCGATGCAGCGGTGACAGCAATCGGGGTCTCTACCTGCCCGTCGAAGGTGAATACGACGAAGCCAGTCGGCGCAGCGGTGCCGGAAGTTGGCGTGATGTTGGCGGTAATCGTGATCGGCTCGCCATACGTGATCGTTCCGGTGGGAGCAGTCTGTACGAGGTTGACGGTTACAGATCCCTCATTCACCCCGTTGCCGACCAGATTCATCGTGGGCGTTGGGGTGTTCTGCGCGGGAGCGGCGAACACCAGCGGATAGCTGGACGGCCCCACTACCGTGGGAGCAAACGTTGCACCCAGGTCGCAGTTATATCCGCTGTAGAAGGCTCCACTGGCGCAAGCCAACGATCCTGTACCTGCAGAGACCGAGAATCCAGTTGACGCCGGCGGGGTCGCGAATAATGGTGAGCCTAGAGTGATTGTTGAGTTTCCAATGTTCGACAGCACCATCGTCTGCGTGTCGCTAACGGTGTTTAGATTCCAGTCGCCAAAGTTGATCGTGCCCGAGGTGCGCACCAACTCATCAACCGTGCCTGTCTGCATATCGCTGGCGTAGAGGTTGCCCGCGCTGTCGATGCGAATTGAGTACGGAGAGATCAGTGGGCTTGCGAGTACTTGCTGATCCAACTGGTTCAGCCCTACGGGAGAAGCGGGATTGTTCTCGTTCGGAACTCTCAGGATGCGTCCCGATCCGTCGGCGATCATGACTGATCCGGATGGATCCACAGCTACACCGGTCGGTGCGGTCGTACTGTTGCCGATGGTGCTTTCGAAGCCGTCTCCAATCTCGACCACGCGATTGTTTCCGGTGTCTGCTACGTAGACATTCCCAGCGGAGTCCAGCGCAATCCCTGTTGGCGCGCTGAGGCCATAGCCGAGAGAGACGAGAGCCTGATCGCTGCCATCCACATTCGCGCTCGAGGCCTGGACGACCTGATTGCTTCCAGTCAGCGTGATGTACATATTGCCGAGACCATCCAGCACCAGATCGCTCGGGGAGTTCAACCCGCTGAGGAGAGTGGTTTGTGCAGAGTTTGTTACGACGCCGGCGATGCTTGGGACCTCGACCACCGAGCCCGTGCCGTTGGAGGCCGAGCTGCTCGTTCCCTGGTTGAGGATGTAGACATCGCCGCCTGCGTCTACGGCAACTGAGGTCGGCACATTCAGGCTCGTACCGATGCTGATCGCATTGCCCCCACCGGCTGGATACTCCTGGACCGTTCCTGCTCCGGGATCGGCGACGTACACATTACCCGCACCGTCTACCGCAATGCCGGCCGGCGTCTTATACGTTGCGCCTATTGCATTCGGTGTGCCGGGGTCCACCGCAACGGCGGCTCCGGTTCCAACTCCGCTAAGAAGAGTTGACGTCGTGGTTCCGTTGCTATCGGTGATGAGCACTGCGCCTGTCCGCACACCGACGGCGGTAGGCTTGAAGCTGACGGTGAAGGAGCAGGTGGCCTTCGCTGCAAAATTGCCAGGGGCGCAGCTTCCAGGAGATACGGCAAACTCTGTCGCCGGAGCATTTCCCTGCACCGCCTTAATGGATGCAATGGTGGTGCCGGCGTTGAACACAATGTTGAAGGAGGGTCCGTTTGCCGCGGTCGCGCCGATCGCTGTTGGCGGGAACGTGCCACTCCACAGCGAAGCCTTCTCTACAGGTACCGGGGAGCTGTGGGCTGTCATGCCGGTGTTGAAAAACAGATTGCCGCGATTGTCGACTGCCGCGCCCATATAGCTTTGGTTGTTGGCGTACTGGTAGCTCAACGTCGGAAGCGTTACGGGAACCACCAGATACTCCGAATACGCATTCAACTGACAGGAATCGGCCTTTCCCTTACAGGGTGCGCCCCCTGTTGTCTCAACAGCCGGCGTCTTCCAGATTCCAGACTGGTCGCTGACGTAGAGATTCCCGGCTTGATCCATCGTCACGCCGTAGGGCTGGTTATAGCTGTAATCGAAAACCGCCGGAGTGTTGGCGATGTCCGGGCTACCCGCGGGAATGATATATAGGTGTTGCTCGTCCGTGAAATAGACGTTGCCTGCGTAATCCGCGATGATCGAGGAGATGCTGGTCGAGAGCGTAGTCGTATATTA
>Ga0302220_10000419_pt1 | contig 36654 bp, 36 predicted proteins | sample II_Palsa_E1_3_FD_194572 | JGI IMG/M metagenome (GOLD analysis project Ga0302220, IMG submission 194572) | Peat permafrost microbial communities from Stordalen Mire near Abisko, Sweden - II_Palsa_E1_3 | ecosystem: Environmental > Terrestrial > Soil > Palsa > Peat permafrost | place: Sweden...
GGGCCCGCAGCGGCCGCGGCGGCGGGGGCGAACTGGCCGACGGAGCCGATATGACAACGCGGAACCCGTATATGCGCCGCCACTCAGGTTCCGGCAATGGCCTCTCTCCATCTTCCGCATACTGTTGCCCTCACGTAGCCTAATATTCCAGTGAAAAACAAGCCATTCGCTGCGCCGAGCCCTTATGGCGCGCCCGATCGGGAGGTTCCATGAGGGTGGGCAGAGCCATGGCATGGGCACGGCCCGGCGCGAAGGTGACCGCCCTTGGCTGCGGCGCCCTGAGCGTCCTCGCCACGACGGCGGCCTGCACCGGGAGCACCGGCACGACGGGCGCCGGGAGCTTGCCCAGCGCGTCGCTCAGCGACAGTTTCTTCACCGCCAAGGCCCCGAGCACCAGTCCGTCGGCCAGTCCCTCGGCATCCCCCGCACCGGTGCCGGTGCAGCCCACCCCGTTCGTGAGCGTGACCCCGACCGCGACCTCCAGCCCGGTGCCCATCGGCGCGCCGTCCACCGGCGGCGGCGGCACGGCCGGCGTCCAGGACGTGCTGCTCTTCGGGGTCGGCGGCGCGGCCCTGCTGGCTGGCGCCGGGAGCCTCGTCTACCGTCGGAGGGTGATGCGTGATCGCTGAGCAAGCGTGCGAAAGGTGAGGGGATGAGCGAGCTCAAAGCCGAGGTGGAGCCGGCCGAGGTCGGCCTGGACCCGGAGCGGCTGGAACGGATCGACCGGCATTTCCGCGGCTACGTCGACGACGGCAAGCTGCCCGGCTGGCTGATCACGGTGAGCAGGCACGGCCGCCGGACCTACGTGGCCAGCCACGGCTCCCGCGACCTGGAGACCGGCCGCCCGGTGGAGACGGACACGCTGTGGCGGATCTACTCGATGACCAAGCCCATCACCTCGGTGGCGGCGATGATGCTGTGGGAGGAGGGCGCCTTCGAGCTCACCGACCCGGTCAGCGCCTTCATCCCGTCCTTCGCCGAGGCCCGGGTGGTCACCGGCGGATCGGACCTGAAGCCGGTCACGGTCCCGGCCACTGAGCCGGTCCGGATCTGGCATCTCCTCACCCACACCTCGGGTCTCACCTACGGGTTCCACCGGGCGCACCCGGTGGACGCCATGTACCGGGCCGCGGGCTTCGAGTGGGACGCGCCGCCGGGCATGGACCTGGCGGCCGCCTGTGACGCGTGGGCCGGCCTGCCGCTGCTGTTCCAGCCCGGGGCGGAGTGGAACTACTCGGTGTCCACGGACGTGCTCGGCCGGGTGGTCGAGGTGGCGTCGGGGCAGCCGCTGGACGAATTCTTCGCGACCAGGATCTTCGGCCCGCTGGGCATGACCGACACCGCGTTCTGGACCGACGACGCCGACCGGCTGGCCACGCTGTACACCAGCGGGCCGAACGGCCGCCCGGTCAAGCTGGACGCCCTCGGCGCGCTGGCCCTCAAGCCCCGCACCCTGCTCAGCGGGGGCGGCGGGCTGGTCTCCACCGCGGCTGACTATGACCGCTTCACCCAGCTGCTGCTGAACCGGAAGGGCAGCCCGGCCGGGGAACTGGAAGAAACCCGGCTACTGGGTCCGCGGACGGTTGGCTACATGGCCCGCAACCACCTGCCTGGCCACGTGGACCTGCAGTCGTTCGGCCGGCCGCTGTACGCCGAGACCCCCTTCGCCGGCGTCGGGTTCGGGCTCGGCTTCGCGGTCACGATCGACCCGGTCCCCGGCAAGGTCATCTGCTCGGAAGGTGAGCTGACCTGGGGCGGTGCTGCGAGCACGGTGTTCTGGATCGATCCGGCCGAGGGACTGACCGCCTCGTTCTTCACCCAGCTGCTGCCGTCCAGCGCCTTCCCGATCCGCTCCCAGCTGCGGCAGCTCGTGTACCAGGCCCTGGTCGACTAGAAGTCGGGTGGCCTAGAGCTCGCCGCGCTGGCGCAGGAGGTCGCGGAACTCGTCCAGCGCCTCGTCCAGGTCGGTACCGAGCTCGGCCAGGACGATCATCTCGGTCCCGGTCCAGTAAGCGCCCGCGTATTCACCGTCGTCTTCCGGCGCGACCAGCAGGAAGTTGTGCGCGATCTTAATGTGGTCGCGCACGTCTTCCCAGCTGGTACCGGGCGGGACCAGGCCCACCGAGGGCGGCTCGCTGTCGTCGTAGTCAAGGCCGTCGAGCACGGGCCACCTCCTGCTGGGACGCTGGTGGCGCCACCATAGATGAGATTCGCCGGGCTGCGGCGTCTCATTTGTGACCGGCAGCGGGCTAGCGGAGACGATCATGACCGAGGAAGAACGGATCAGGTAGCCCGGGCCTCCCAGGCGGCCTGCACCGCGGGGTAGATCTTCTCGTGGTCGTCCGGCAGCAGGCTCTTGATCCGGCGGGTCCGCGCGTCGGCCAGGACCTCGACCGCGCCGGCCTCGATCGCGTCGAAGACCTGCCGGGCCACGTCTACGGGACTGATCTTGGGTGCGTCCCCGGCCAGCTCCCGGGCCATCTCGGTGTCGATGAAGCCGGCGTGCACGCCGACCACCTGGGTGCCCTGGTGGGCCAGCTCGATCCGGACCCCGTTGGTCAGGGACCATTCGGCGGCCTTGGACGCGCCGTAGCTACCGTTGGCCGGGTTGGTGAAGAAGCTCACCACCGACAGCATGTTGACGATCGCGCCGCCGCCGTTCGCCGCCAGGATGGGGGCGAACGCCCGGCACATGGCCAGCGTGCCCAGGTAGTTGGTCTCGATCTCGGCCCGGGCCCCGGCCATGCTGGGCGCGCCGACCAGCGGGCTGAGCGTCATCAGGCCCGCGTTGTTGACCAGCAGCGTGGCGTCCGCGCACCGGCGGGCGGCCGCGGCCACCTGGTCGGGATCGGTGACGTCGAGCGGCACCGGGATGCCGGGCCCGGTGACCTGGGACGGGTCCCGGGCCCCGGCGTAGATGGTGGCCGCGCCGCGCTCGGCCAGCTCCTGGACGTAGGCCCGGCCGAGGCCGCGGCCGGCCCCGGTGACCAGCGCCACTGAATCCGCTATCCGCATCCCCCTATCTTGGCGGGACCCGGGCCCGCTGCGTGCGCAGGAGGGGTGATCAGCTGTGCAGCGAGGCCAGGACGCGCGGGCGGGCGAGCGAGGCGGGTGAGGTGCGCAGGGCGGAATCGAGCACGGCCTCCCGGCGGCGCGCGTCCATGGGGTTGACGCCCATCGCGGCCAGGTCCGCCGGGCCGGGGGTGAGCACGGTGACCGTGATGCCGCGGGCGTGCAGGCGGCGGGCGTCGCGCAGCAGCGCGCGGGTGGCCAGGCCGCGGACGGTCCGCTCCAGCCGCTCGTGCGGCTTGCGCGGCCAGTCGGTCACGGTGCTGGCCATCGGCGCGAGCACGTAGACCTCGTCCACGCCCGCCTCGGCGGAGAGCGCGTCCAGCTCACCGTAGCTGAGCTGGCCCCCGGCGAAGAAGGCCACCGTCCGTTCCGGCACCGCGGCGGCACTTTCGGTGAGGATGATCGAAAGGTTGAACGTCATTGTCCCACCCCTCACTGGATAGGCCGGGCCGGGATGCGGGCGCCGACGCGCCGAATGGCGGACACTGGCAGCACGGCCGATAAGACCAGGCTGGCCCGCGATAGGCGATCGAGCCAGGGCGTAAATCCCGCGGCCGAGCGGACCTTGGTCCCCTGTTCACGGTGGCCCGGCTGACGGCCCCGGGGGGGCAGGCCGGCCCCCACGGCGGTCACCCTCCGGCCGTGATGATGCCCGCGCCAGGGATTGTTCAGCAAGATTATTGGCCAGGCTGGCGGCGGCCGGTTACAGGTTGCGCGGGCCGGGGCCGGCGCCGCCGAGGACGTCGTCCGGGTTGGCGAGCCGGCAGGTCGTCAGGGACAGGCAGCCGCAGCCGATGCAGCCGGTCAGCCGGTCCCGTAGCCGCTGCAGCCGGTCGATCCGGTCGTCCAGGTCCTGGCGCCACGCCGCGGACAGCCGCGCCCAGTCGCGGCGGGAGGGCGTGCGGCCGGCCGGCAGCGTGGCCAGCGCGTCCCTGATCTGGGCCAGCGGGATGCCGACCCGCTGCGAGGCGCGGATGAAGGCGATCCGGCGCAGCATCGCACGCGGGTACCGGCGCTGGTTGCCCGCCGTCCGGCGGGCCGAGATCAGTCCCTGGGCCTCATAGAAGTGCAGCGCGGAGACGGCCACGCCGCTGCGCGCGGACAGCTGGCCGACGGTGAGCTCCGGTGGCGGGCGCTGCGATCCGGTCATCGTCGTTGACCTCGACATTAGTTGAGGTACTAGCGTAACGGCTCAGATCCAGGCCGGACTGCACTAATCCTGGCGGGGCCCGCGTCAATCCTGGCCGGGCTGCGGGCTCCGGCGGAGGGCCCGGCTGACCTTCCGGCCGGCCGTGCGGAACACGGTTCGCACCGGGCTCGCGTGAGCGTCCGCTCCGGCCCGGCCGGCGCCGGCCCGGCCGTCCCGGCCCAGCCAGCCGGTGATCAGCTGGGCCGTCCTCTCCGGCACCTCGAGCTGGGGCACGTGGCCGACGCCCGGCAGCACCTCCAGTGTCCAGGAGGGGTGGGCATGGGCGGCGGCGCGGGCCACGGCGACCGGCACGAGCCGGTCACGGTCGCCCTGCAGCAGCAGGACCGGGCAGCCGACCTTATCGAGGATGGCGCGGTAGGTGCTGCCGCGGCGGTGGCCGGCCAGCCGCACCACCGACCACATGGCCGTGATGAGCGCCTGGCCGCGGTTGGGGAACTCCTGCCGGCGGCGTTCCATCTCGACGTGCTGGGCGACCGTCCGGGCGGGAACACGGCTCGGGTCCGCACAACAGAGCGCCAGGAGCCGGCCGACCTGCACCTCGGGCGGCGTGTCGCGGCGCAGGCTGCGCAGCAGGCCGCCCAGGCCGGGCATGCCGTTCAGCACAAAGATGGTGGCGACGGCCGGGTCGGGGCGGGCCAGCACGAACGGCAGCGCCGAATCAACCAGGACCAGCGCGGCCACGGTCGCCGGGGAAGCGCTGGCCTCCAGCAGGGAGATCATGCCGCCCATCGAGTTGCCCATCAGGATGACGGGCTGGCGCGCCGTCACCGGCACCGACTCGATGAAGCGGTGCAGGAGGGCCCGGTTCCCGCTTACGGTGGTGTCCCGGCCCCCCGCGCGGGTCAGGCCGAACCCGGCCAGGTCGGGGGCCACGAACCGGTACTGGCCGGTGAGCAGCGGGGCGATGGCGGACCAGTTCACCGCCGAGCCGCCCAGCCCGTGCACGCCGACGATGACCGGGCCCCGGGCGGGACCGCCGAAGTCGAGGTAGTGGACCGGGCCGTCGACGTCGGTCCAGCAGGACCGGCCGCCGAGCGCTTCCGCTGGGCCGTTCAGCACCGATCGGTTACCAGCCATGGATACAAGAATAATCCGGCCGCGCGACCGGCCGAAGGGGGGTTACCGATCAGTAGCAGCGTTCCGGCGAGCGACGGCGGCGCTCAGGACGGTGGCGAACGCCGTCCAGGCGATCTCGGGGACGGCAAGCGCGGCGGCGGCCGGGTCGGCCCGGCGGGCCAGCCAGGCGTACCGCGCCATGACCGCGCACAGCAAGGCCGAGTCCGCGGTGGCCAGCCAGAACCGGCGGGCACCGAACTCCAGCGGGACGTAGCCGCTGCGGACGGCCACCGCCCCGGTCCACCAGGCCAGGGCGGCCCGCGCGGCCCGGGTGGCCGGGGCGGCCGGATCGGGCTGGCTGGCGGGATCGGGCTGGCTGGCCTGGACGCGCCACAGCCGCCAGGCGGACGTGGCCGTGGTCAGGTTCAGCGCCGACCACACCACCGGGAACACCGGCCCGGGCGGCGAGAAGGCCGGGCGATCGAACCGCTGGTACTGCGGCCGGGTGCCCGCGGCCCGCTGGCCTGCCCAGGCAGACAGCCCCTGCGCTGCGCCGTAGACGGCCGCGGCGGCCGCCCAGGCGGCAGCGGCCCGGAACGTGTGGCCGTCAGCGATTCTGCGCGCCTTGGCGAGCTGCCCGGCCCCGGGGCCGTTCATACCTGGCCGCCGGACAGGTGGCGGGTGAGCTCGGCCTGGAACTGCTCGGGCTGATCCAGGTGTGGACCGTGACCGGCATCCTCGATGACCACCTCGCGGTAGCGGCCGCCCGCGGCGGCGTAGCCGTCGAGGACGGCCCGAGTCTGCGCCACCATGGGCTGCGGCGGCCAGGTCTGCTCCCCCGGCCAGCCGGGCACGGCGCCGATCGAGCCCAGGTAGGCCAGATCGTACAGCGAGGTGTCGGAGACGATGACGTCGTCCGCGCCGCGCAGCCACAGGATCGGCGGCTTGGGCGCTACCCCGGACAGGTCGTCGATCCGCAGGTGGGTGGGCGCCATGGTGTTGAGCACGCCGCGGTCGCCGGGCGCGATGCCCGGCCAGGCCGGGGTGGTGCGCGCGGTGCCCGGGTAGTGGTCGTCGCCCAGCCGGGTGGACAGCATGGACTCCACCAGGATGTCCAGGTGCTCGGGCACGTGCGGCGGCTTGACGTAGTGAGCCAGCAGCACCTGGCGCGGCGACAGCGCACTGGCGTCGGTGCGGTCACCGGCCGCGAGCCGGGCGATGAAGTCCTGGTTGGCGGTGCCGCCGCCGGAACCCGCACCGGCCGGGTCGCACAGGGTGCCGTCCAGGCCGCGGGTCCCGCCGAAACCGAACGGGGACACCGGGTCGACCAGCGTCAGCGACGCGGCCCGATGGCTGCCGGGCCGGTCGGCCAGGTACTGCAGGACCACCCCGCCCCCCATGCTCCAGCCGACCAGGTGCACGGTGTCCAGGCCGAGCGCGGCGATGACGGCGGGCAGGTCGTCGGAGTAGTCGCGCAGCCCCCAGGTGGCGTCCACCGGCTCCGGGTCGGTGCCGCCGAATCCGCGCAGGTCAATGGCCAGCGGCCGGTAGGTCTCCGGCAGGGCCAGCATGGCCGGCTGCCAGAACAGCGAGGACGACACGTTCCCGTGCACGAACAGCACCGCGGGCCCGGTCCGGTCTGGCACGGACAGCACGGTAGTGGTCAGCCGGTCGGTGGGCACCTGGGCCGCGGCGATGCCGGGCAGCAACGTTTCCATGGCCAGGTCATGGTAGCGGGTGCGGCCCGCGGCGGGTGGCAGGCCGGGCGGCAGGTCAGCCGGGCGGCAGGTCAGCCGGGCGGCAGGCTGGTGATCAGCGCGTGCACCTGGGCGGGCAGTGACGCGGCGGCGGTCAGCCGGTTGTCGATGACGGCGTGCGGCGCGGCGGGCGGGACGTCCAGCCGCGTGCTGGCCGTGAACGCGGCGAACTGCGCCAGCTTGGCCGTGTCCCGGGGGGAACCGCGCGCGGTGAGCCGCTGGTGCAGGGTGGCTGCGTCCGACCGGACCCAGACCAGGTGCACCGGCGGGCCGCCGAGGTCACTTACCCAGGACCGCCAGCGGGCCGCGTCGTGGATCTGCCGGGTGAACGGCCCGGACAGCAGGACCGGACAGCCGCGGGCCCGGATCTCGCGGGCCGTGGCCGTCATGCCCGCGTACTCGTGCACCTTGATGTGCTCGTCGTACCAGGGGCCCTCGCGCTCGCCCGGCGGGCGGCCGCCGGCGGCCAGCGTCGCGGCCACGAAGGGTCCGTACATGGTGTCCTTGTCGAGCAGCGCAGGCACCGGGTCCAGGGCGGCCAGCAGCAGGTCAGCCACCGTGCTCTTGCCGGCTCCCGGCGGCCCGGCCACCACCCACACCGGCGCGGAAACGCACATGAACAGTGAGGATAGGACCGGTAGTATCCGGAGCCGTGGCTGAGCCCGAGATCACCCGCCGGTTCAACGTCCGCGTCCCGCTGCGGGACGGCAGCACGCTGTCGGCCGATCTGGCCCTGCCTGCGACCCGACCGGCCCCGGCGGTGGTCTCGCGCACCCCGTACGGCCGGTCGGGCGACGTGCAGTCGGCCCGGATGGCGGTCTTCGCCCGGGCCGGGTACGCCTTCGTCAACGTGGACGTCCGCGGCCGGGGCGACTCGGACGGCGTCTTCGATCCCTACCGGAACGACGGCCCGGACGGCGCGGACGTCATCGCGTGGGCAGCGGCGCAGGACTGGTGCACCGGGGACGTCGCCAGCTACGGCGCCAGCTACGGCGGCCGGATCCAGTGGCTGACCGCCCTGGAGCAGCCGCCCGCGCTGCGCGCCATGGTCTGCCTGGTCACGCCCAGCGACCCCTTCGTGGAGGTGCCGACCGGCGTGCCGTGGCCGATGCACATCAGCTGGCACCGGCTGACCGACGGGCGGATGCCGCAGTACACCGGCGACGTGGACTGGATGGCGGTCTACCGGCACCGCCCGCTGCTGACCATGGACGAGGCGGCCGGGTTCGTCTCCCCCAACTGGCGCGCCGACCTGCAGCACCAGACCCTGGACGACTGGTGGGAGCCGGTCCGCTACCAGCACCGGATCGGCGAGATCGACCTGCCCGTACTGCACGTGTCCGGCTGGTACGACGACGAGCAGATCGGCACCCCGGCCAACTTCGCGGCCATGACCGCCGCCGGCCGGGCGGGCCAGCGGCTGCTGATGGGCCCGTGGGGGCACCGGGTGAACAGCAGCCGCACGATCGGTGACGTCGACTTCGGGCCGGAGGCGCTGATCGACCTGGACCGCGCGATCCTCAGCTTCCTCGACGAGCACGTCCGGGGCGCCGCACCGCGGCCGGCCCCGGCCCCGGTGCGGATCTTCGTCATGGGCGCCGGCGAATGGCGTGACGAACAGTCCTGGCCGCCGGATAAGGCGGGCCCGGCCGTGTTCCACTTCGCCAGCGGCGGGCGGGCCAACAGCCGGTTCGGGGACGGGCGGCTGGTGCCCGGGCCCGTGCCGGGCGAGCAGCCGCCCGACGAGTGGACGCACGACCCGGACCGGCCGGTGCCGTTCATCACCGACTCCAGCTACGCGCAGATCGGCGGCCCGGACGACTACAGCGGCGTGGAGACCCGGGGCGACGTGCTGGTGTACAGCAGTGATCCGCTGGTGGAGCCGCTCGAGCTGATCGGGGCCGTCCGGGTGGTCGCGCACGTGGCCACCTCGGCGGCGGACACCGACGTCACGGCCAAGCTGGTGGACGTGCACCCTGACGGATTCGCGCAGCGGCTCTGCGACGGCGTGGTGCGGCTGCGCTACCGGAACGGGTTCGGCCGGGCCGAGCCGGTCACCCCGGGCGAGGTGTACGAGGTCACGATCCCGATGTGGGACACCTGCGTGCGGCTGCCGGCCCGGCACCGGGTGCGGGTCGAGATCGCCTCGTCCGCGTTCCCGAAGTTCGACGTCAACCTCGGCACCGGCGGCGACATGATCACCGAGACCGACGGCTTGCTGGCCACCAACCGGCTGTGGCACACCCCGTCGCGCCCGTCCCGCCTGCTGGTGAACTAGGAGCTACAGGCGCAGGATGCGGGTGGCGTTGCCGCGCAGTACCGCGTCCAGGGCGTCCGGCTTGATGCCGAGGCCGTTCAGCTCGGCCAGGCAGCGCTCGGGCGCGATGAACGGGTAGTCGCTGCCCCAGACGAACTGATCCGCCAGGCGGCCGTTGAGCTCCCTGATCACCTCGGGCGGGATCCGCCGCGGCGACCAGCCGGAGATGTCGATGAACACGTTGGTCTTGTGCAGGGCCATGGCGATCAGGTCCAGCTGCCACGGCCAGCCGAAGTGCGCGGCCACCACGGTCAGGCCGGGATGGGCCGCGGCCACCGGGTCGAGCTTGAGCGGGTGGGCGTAGTCGATCCGGATGCCCTGGCCGCCGGGCTGGCGCGCGCCGATTCCGCTCGTCCCGGTGTGGAACAGGGCCAGCAGGCCATGCTCCTCGCACGCGCCGAACACCGGCCAGTACTGCGGGTCGTCCGGGGCGAACGCCTGCAGGGACGGGTGGAACTTCACCCCGCGCAGCCCGAGAGCCGCGATATTCGCGACCTCGGTCACGGCGGCCGCGCCCTTGTGCGGATCGACCGACCCGAGCCCGGTGAACACGTCCGGGTACTCGCGGCAGGCCGCCGCGACGGTCTCGTTCGGCACACGGGGGCGCCCGGTCGCGGTCTCGGCGTCCCAGGCCAGCAGGACCGCCAGCAGGCCAAGCTCCCGGTACTGCTCCGCCAGCTGGCCAAGCGACCTGCGCTGCACCGGGGAGCGGAAGTACGCTTCGGCCGCCTCGACGTAGCCGGCCATGCTGCCGTCCAGCCAGTCCGGCGTGGGCAGGTGCACGTGAAAGTCAATCGCCCGGGGTGACACGGGCCCATCGTAGAAGGCCTGTCGCGTTCTGGGCTAGGCGGGCGGCCCGGGCGGAGGGACAATGACGCAGTCGGGCGACGGCGCCCGGGGTGAGGGAGGGCACGTCGTGAGCACAGATATTGACGGCGCGGGAATCGACAGGGTCCTGCGGGACGCGGTGGACTGGGGCGCGGTCCCGCACGTGGCGGCGATCGCCGCCGACCGGGACGGGGTCATCTACGCCGGCGCGGCGGGACCGCGCGCGGTGGGCGAGGACGCGCCCGTGAGCACGGACACGCTGTTCCGGCTCATGTCCATGACCAAGATGCCGGCCACGGTGGTCGCGCTGCAGGAGATGGAGAAGGGCAACCTCGACCTCGATGCCCCGGTGGTCACCTACTGCCCCGAGTTCGACGAGGTCCAGGTGCTGACCGGCTTCGACGGCGGGACCCCGCAGCTCCGGCCGCCGGCCAGCCAGGCCACGGTCCGGCAGCTCATCACGCACACCTCGGGCCTGGGCTACTGGTTCTGGAACGGCGACCTGGTGCAGTGGGAAAAGCTCACCGGCATCCCCAACGTGGTGGCCGGGCTGAGGGCCTCGCTGCGGGCGCCGCTGGTCGCCGACCCGGGCACCGCCTTCAGTTACGGCATCAGCACCGAATGGCTGGGCCAGGTCGTGGAGGCGGTGACCGGAGTGGGCCTGGACGTCGCCATCAAGCAGGGCGTCACCGGCCCGCTCGGCATGAACCACACGACGTTCCTGATGACCGACGACGAACGCCTTAACTCCACCCCCGTGCACGTCAAGGGCGAGGACGGGAACTGGGTCCCGATCGGCGAGATCCTCAACCAGGCGCCGGAGTACTGGGCGGGCGGGCACGGGCTGTACGGGACGCCGAGCGACTACATCCGGTTCACCCGCGCCCTGCTGCGCGGCGGTGAACTGGACGGGGCAAGGATCCTGCGCCCGGAGACCGTGGCCGACGCGTTCCGCAACCAGATCGGCGAGCTGGACTTCCCGGCCGAGATCCCGACCTTCGATCCGGCCTCGACCGACACGCTGGCCCTGGGGCCCGGGTACAAGTGGGGCTACGGGCTGCTGCTCAACACCCAGGACATGCCGGGGATGCGCCGGGCCTGGAGCGGGGCCTGGGCGGGACTGTGCAACACGCACTTCTGGGTGGACCGCACGACCGGGGTGTGCGCCTCGATCTACAGCAACTCGCTGCCGTTCGTCACGCCGGAGGCACTCGCCCTGTACCAGGACTTCGAGCGGGCGCTGTACGCCGCCCTGTGACGGCCTCGCTGTCGGCCTCGCTGTCGGCCTCGCTGTCGGCCCCGCCGTGGGCACGGAGCTGGCCGCTGGCCGCCCCGGCCTGGCGGGCCCGCCGGGCCAGGAGCTCGCGCTCGGGCCCGTTCCGGGTCAGGGCGGCGGCCCGCTCGAACTCGGCCTGCGCCTCGGCCGGCCGCCCCAGCTTCATCAGCAGGTCACCGCGCACGCTGGCCAGCAGGTGATAGCCGCGCAGAGCGGGCTCTCCGGCGAGCTGGTCCACCAGGTCCAGGCCGGCCTGGGGACCGAACGCCATCGACAGCGCGACGGCGCGGTTCAGCTCGACCACCGGTGACGGCTGCACCGTGGCCAGGACGCCGTACAGCTGGGTGATCCGGGCCCAGTCGGTGTCGTCCGGCCGGAACGCCCGGGCGTGGCAGGCGGCGATCGCGGCCTGCAGCGCGTACGGGCCGTCCTGGCCGCCGAGCTGTTCCGCGCGCGCCAGCGCGGCCAGGCCCCGGCTGATCAGCAGCTGGTCCCACCGCGTGCGGTCCTGATCCAGCAGCAGCACCGGCTCGCCGGGCGGCCCGGTACGGGCCGGGATCCGGGAGGCCTGGATTTCCATCAGGGCCACCAGCCCGTGCACCTCGGGCTCGGCCGGGGCGAGCTGAGCCAGCAGGCGGCCCAGCCGCAGTGCTTCGGCGCAGAGGTCCGGCCGCATCCAGTCATCGCCGGCGGTGGCCGAGTAGCCCTCGTTGAAGATGAGGTACATGACCTCCAGCACGGATGCCAGCCGGGCGGGCCGCTGCTCGCGGTCCGGCGTCTCGAACGGCACGCCGGCCTGGCCGAGGGTCCTCTTGGCCCGGACGATGCGCTGCGCGACCGTCGGCTCCGGGACCAGGTAGGCGCGGGCGATCTCGGCCGTACTCAGCCCGCCGAGCAGGCGGAGCGTGAGCGCCACCCGGGCCGGGACGGCCAGCACGGGGTGGCACGCGGTGAAGATCAGCCGCAGCATGTCGTCGTCGATGTCACCAACCGCGTCGCCGTCCTGGTCGCCGCCGGGGCCGAGCCCGGTCCCGTCCAGGGCCCGGCCGATCTGGTCGTACTTGCGCTCCAGGTCGCGGTGGCGACGGAACAGGTCGATGGCGCGCCGCTTGGCCACGGTCGTCAGCCAGCCGCCGGGGCGGTCCGGGACGCCGCGCGCCGGCCACTGCTCCAGCGCCGCGACCACGGCGTCCTGGGCCAGCTCCTCGGCCAGGCCGACGTCGCCGGTGTAGTGAGCCAGCGTGGCGACCAGGCGGGCCCACTCCAGCCGGACCACCGCGTCGATCGCTGCGTGCGCCTGCGAACCTGTCACGCCACGATGACACCACCCGCCCCGAGGCCGGGGCAAGACGCCCCGGCGGGGGCGGCTGGCGCTCAGGACATGTAGACCGGCCGGACCATGCTCTCGCCGTCCCCGACGATGGCCAGGAAGCGCTTGGTCCACTCAACGGCCTCAGCCTGGTCCCGGCACTCCATCAGGGCCCAGCCGCCGACCAGCTCCTTGGTCTCGGCGAACGGGCCATCCAGGACGGTGTACTCACCGCCGTGGTACTGCACCTTGACCGCCTGATCCAGCGGGGCCACGCCGCCGGTGGCCAGCAGGACCCCGGCCTTGGTGGCTTCCGCCACGAAGGCGCCCATCTTGGCCATCTCGTCCGGGGACGGCGGCGTCATCGGTGCGGAGGGGTCACCCATGGTGTATCCGAGGAATCGCATCGCACTGCTCCTTTGTTTTGTCCGTAGTTTTGTCCGTCTGGCGGGTTGTCCGTCGGGCGGGCGGAATTTCCGCTGCCTTGCCCACACGTCGAACGTGACCGCGGTAAATCGACACGGGCAGGAAAATTCTCCCCCGCCGCCCGGGTGGCCGAGGGAACATCGCCGGGACTGCTAGCGTTGCGACCAGGTGGCGGCGAAGAAGCCGCCCTACTCGCGGGCGCACGGCCCGCGTGGTCGCTTGTGCGAGAGTCCGCTGGTCGGCGAGTCATAATTCGCCACTGTCGTCGACATCTGAGACATGACGCGGCCCCCGTACCAGCGATGGAGTTCATGCATGCCTGACAATGCACGGCGCACGCCTGCGCGCACCCGCCAAGAAGGCCGCCGGAGCGGCCAGCCCCCGCGCCGCGGTGGTGATGGCGGCTGGCGAGGTAGCGACGGCACCCGGCGCACCGGGGGGAGCCCGCAGGGCGCCTGGCGCCAGGATGGCGGCCGCCGTAGCGGCCCCACCGCGCAGCGCCCCAGCCGGACGGCCCGTCCGCCGCAGGCTGACCCCTACGCCGGGCTCGACCGGGCCCTGTCCGACGCCGCAGCCCGGCCCGCCCCCGCGGCGGCCTCGTTCGGCGAGCTCGGCCTGCCGGAGCGGCTGATCAGCGCCCTGGCGGCGCGCAACATTCACGAGCCGTTCGCGATCCAGTCGCGGGCACTGCCGGACGCGCTGGCTGGACGCGACGTGCTTGGGCGGGCCCAGACGGGCTCGGGCAAGACCCTCGCGTTCGGCCTGCCGATGCTCACCCGGCTGGCCGGGGCCTCCGGCCCGGCTGAGCGGCGCGACAGGGCGCCGCGCGGGCTGGTCCTGGTGCCGACCCGGGAGCTGGCCCAGCAGGTGGCCGACGTGCTCACGCCGCTCGGCCGCAGCGTGGGCGTGAGCGTCACGACCGTCTACGGCGGCGTGCCGATCGGGCGGCAGATCACCCGGGTGCGGGACGGCGTGGACATCGTCGTCGCCACGCCCGGCCGGCTGATCGACCTGCTCGACCGGGGCGCCTGCACACTGGCCGGCATCGAGATCACGGTCCTCGACGAAGCCGACCACATGGCCGACCTGGGCTTCCTGCCGGCGGTCACCCGCATCCTGGACGAGACGCCGACTGGCGGCCAGCGGCTGCTGTTCTCCGCCACGCTGGACAAACGGGTCGGCCAGCTGGTGACCCGTTACCTCAGCGACCCCGCACTGCACGCGGTGGCGGCGCAGGCCGAGACGGCCAGCGTGGCCGAGCACAGCGTGCTGGTCCTGGACGGCCGCGACAAGCTGGCGGTGGCGGCGGAGATCGCCAGCCGCCCGGCCCGGACGCTGTTCTTCGTCCGGACCAAGCACGGCGCGGACCGGCTCGCCCGGCAGCTGACCAAGGCCGGGGTGCCCGCCGAGGCCATCCACGGCAACCGGAACCAGAGCCAGCGGCAGCGGGCCCTGGACGCGTTCGCGGCCGGCCACCCGCGGGTGCTGGTCGCCACCGACGTCGCGGCGCGCGGCATCCACGTGGACGACGTCGAGCTGGTCGTGCACTTCGACCCGCCCAACGACCACAAGGACTACCTGCACCGGTCCGGCCGGACGGCTCGCGCCGGGGCGTCCGGGCTGGTCGTCACCCTGGCCGAGGAAGGCCAGGTGCGGGAGCTGATGCGGATGCACGACGCGGCCGGCGTAGACGCGCCGCGGCACCACGTCGGCGTGGGCCACCACCTGGTCCGGGAGATCGCCACGACCGGCACGCCGGTACCGCCCGCCCCGCCGAAGGCCCCGGCAGGCTCGCCGGCGGCCGGGGCCCGCGGCGGCGCGAAGCGGCGGCGGCCACGGCCGGCGGGCGACCGGACCGGGCCGGCCAGTGACCGGTCGCGGGCGCCCCGCCGCAGCGGCCAGCCCCGCGAAGCGCACCGCGGCGCGCGTGGCGCGGGGGCACGCGGCAGCCAGCCGCGGAACGGGTAACCGGACCCGAAGGCGTTCTAGCTGTGGCCCGCACTGGGGGGTTAAGCCCTGGTGCGGGCCTCTTCTATGGTGAGCTCCGCGGCGGGGTCGGCGTCGAGACGTTCCGCGGGGATCGGTACTCCGCTGCGGACGGAGTACCCGTAGGTGCCGTTGTCCAGCCGCTGCAGCGCCCGGTCGATGGCGGCGATCCGGTCCCGGAAGCGGGTCGTGACCGCGTCGGCCATGTCCTCGGCGGTGAGCGTCTGGGCGGAATCGGCCCCGTCGTTGGTCTCGGCCCCGGCCTCGTCGTCCCGCCACGTCGCCGCCTCGGCCTGGGCCTCATGGAGCGTCTGCTCCACCTCGGCGCGTTCGCCCGTCAGCCGGGCCCGGGCCTGGTCCTCGTCCATCTGTCTCCCTCGTGCTGGCTGGCGTCCAGACAGCAGACAACGCAGGCAGCCTGGCTGGTCCCCGCGACCCCCCGCAGGCCGCGAGGCTGGCCAGCGCCGGCGCGCGGACGGCGGTAGCCGATGTGTATTGGATTAGGACATATATCACACCGCCACCCGGTCGCGGGAGGACGGACGAGCGCCGGTAACCCCGGGGTAAGCACCGGCCAGGCTAGGGCCCAGCGTTCCGGGGCCCAGCATTCTCAGCGGCGGCGCTCCGGCTCGGCGACCAGCAGCGGGTCGTGGACACCGTCTACTGAACCCCAAGGTTGGCCAGTGCCTCCCGGGCCGACGGCATGCCGCCGCTGGTTTCCGTGCCGAACACCCGGAACAGAAGGGTAATCACGCCCCTGTGCTCCCGTATCCCAGGCCTGGCGGGGGCGGTTAATCCGCTGGCGGGGACGATCCTGACGGGGCAAGGTGGGCGTGTGAGCGTACCGTTTCCCGAGCCGACCGAGCCGGCGGCCTCGCGGGCCGAGGTCTTGCTGCGCTACCTGGACTTCTTCCGGGACCGGCTGGTCAGCAAGCTCGAGGGGCTGCCGCCCGGTGAGCTGAGGGCCAGCCGCCTGCCGTCCGGCTGGGCGCCGATCGAACTGATCAAGCACCTGCGCTACGTGGAGCTGCGCTGGCTGGAGTGGGGCTTCGAGGGCCGCGACCTGCCCGATCCCTGGGCTGACGTGAAGGACGGCCGCTGGTACGTCGGGGCCGGTGAAACCCTGGACAGCCTGGTGGCGGACCTGGACGTGCAGGCGGCACGGACCCGGGCGATCGTGGCCGCGCACGACCTGGCCGATACCGGCCAGCCCGGTGACCGGTGGGACGGCGCTGATCCCGCCACGCTGGAGCGGATCCTGCTCCATCTGATGCAGGAGTACGCGCGGCACGTCGGGCAGCTGGATATCGTGACCGAGCTGGCCGGCGGCCCGGTTGGTGAATAAGTCAGGCGGTGAATGGGTCAGGCCTGGCTGAGCGCCTTGCGGATCAGATCGGCCAGCTCGGTGGGCCAGACGGTCTCGGTGGTGGCGTCCAGCTCGGCCAGCGTCCACCAGCGCCAGGCGGCGATCCCGTCCGTCGCATGCATCGCGTCGACGCCATGGATCTCGCGACGGGCCACGGTGGTCCGCGCCAGGTACAGCCGTTCCCGCTGCTGGACCAGCCGGCCCGCGTACTCCATCGACCACGTCCGGCGGAGCACCTCGGCGCCCAGCGGGATGTCGCTCCAGCCGGTCTCCTCGGCCAGCTCGCGGAGCGCGGCGGCGGGGAAGTTCTCACCCTCGTTCAGGCCGCCGCCCGGGGTCGTCCAGTGGCTGCCGTTGGGCGGCCCGTCGTCGTAGCGCATCAGCAGGACCCGATCGTCCGGGTCGAGCAGGACGACGCGGGCGGCCAGGCGCACCGGCAGATCGTTCATGACAGGCCCGTCCGCATCCCTTCATTGTGCCGTTTTGAGACCTGAGGGGAACAGCCACGGTGCGAGCATCGGGACCATGGCCGGGACCGACACGTCATCAGCACAGGCGGGGCAGACACTGACGGTGGCGCTGGATCTGCCGTCGGCGCAGCTGCTCGCGGACCAGATCTCGACCATCCAGGACCTGCAGTTCGTGATGGAATGCTGCAAGCGGCTGCTCAGCGAGCTGGTCACCCCCGAGGACGAGCGGGACCCGGTGGTGCCGCAGGCGCTGTGGTCGGCCGCGCTGACTGCCTATGACCGCTGCTTCGCCGTGGGCAAGCGGTTCGGGCTCACCGCCGACGACGTGCGCAGCCTGCCGCTCGAGGGCCAGGTGATGAAGTTCCACAACTGGATCGTCGAGGAGCGCAACCAGCTGGCCCGGCACCCGGCCGACCCGTTCGACGTGGCGAAGGTCGGCACCGTGCTGTCGGCCCCCGGCCTGTCCGGCGGGGCCGCCGAGCGGCAGCTGGAAGGGATCACCGTACTGTCGGCGAGCCACATCCTGGTCGACGGGGCCGGGGTGCGTCAGCTGGGCGCGCTGGCGTCCGAGCTGGCCAAGCAGACCGCCGGGAAGGCCCAGGAGCAGGAACGCGCCGTCCTGGGCGACGCGCGCAGGCTCGGCCTGGACACGCTGTACACGCTGCCGCCGCTGCCGATCGGTGCGCCTGACGACCCCGGAGTCTCCGGAGAGGGCGACGAGGACGGCGCCGGCGAGGCGGGCCCAGCCTAGCGGGCGGCGCTTACCGGGCGGCTTCCGCCAGTTCTTCGTCCGCGGCGGCCGGATAATGGCCGGCCAGCCAGTCGTGCAGCAGCGCCAGCCGGGCCGCGTTGCCGTCGTGACCGGCGATGACCGGGGCGGAGTTGTACGGGCTGGCGTCGGAGCTGCGCCGTAGCTTCACATACAGGCCGGACGCGTCGATCGCGTAGCGCTCCATGTCGTCCTGCAGCGCCCCGATCACGGTGATGTTGCGGTCCCGGCCGATCCGCTCGAACAGGGCGACCGCCTCGGTGCGGTGCTGCTTGCCCAGGTTGCGGCCCAGCTCGTCGAGCACCAGCAGCAGCAGCGGCCGGTCGGTCCCGCCGGCCAGCGCGGCGGCGCAGACCAGCTTGACCGCCTTCTCGTCCATCTGAGCCGTATTACCCCGCAGGTTGTAGGGCGACATGCGCTGCCCCTCGGCCCGGCGCCACTTCGGCGTGACCGTCCAGCGCCACGGCTTGTCGGGCTCGGCGGGCGGCTCCGGCTCGGGGAAGTCGAGCGCCGCGCCGTAGCCGCCGTATTCCTGATCCAGCCGGTCGAACTGGGCGGCGACCTTCTTCAGCTTGGCCTTGATGCCCGCGGCGACGGACGCCCGGTGCGCCGCGGCGGCCTGGGCCGCCTCGGCCAGGCCCTTACCCGCCGCGGCCAGGTCCGCGCTGCGGTCGGCGCGCTGCCGGATGATCCGCTGCCGCTGGTACTCGTCCTCCTGCTCGGTCTGCGCCAGGTAAGTGCGCAGCGCGCGGTGCAGGGCCGGGAAGGTGTCACCGCCGGCGGCCCGGGCCCACCGCACGTCCGCCCGCAGGCCGGCGATCTCCCGCGGGATCTGCTCCGCCGGGGCGCCCGGCGGGAAGCACATGGCCAGCACGCGGTCGAGTTCGACGCCGCACGCGGCGGTCCACTCCGGCTCGCCCCAGCTGGCCTGCTCTGCCAGCGCCAGCAGGTGGCCCTGCGCCTCGGCGGCGGTCCCGCCGAAGGCCGTCAGCCGCGCGTCCAGGTCGATCGCAGCCTGCTGGCCGGCCAGCTCGCCGCAGGCGGTGACGTTCCGGTCCTGCAGGTCCTCCAGCCGCCCCGCGTCCGCCCGGAGCCGCTCGGCCTGCTGGGTGCGGGTCTGCACGGCGGCGAGATTGCCGGCGTGCTCCTGCCGGGCCTGCCGGACGGCGGGCTCGAGCTCCGCCCGCTGGGCGGCCAGTTCGCCGAGCGTCTCCCGCAGCGCGGCGATCTGCTCGGCCAGCCGGTCCGCGCGCTGGGCGGCCTGGGCGGCAGGCCATGCGCGCCGCCCGCGGTCAGCCGGGCGACGATGTCGTCCCGGTAGCCGGACGTCCAGCGGCCCGCCCCGGCCCGGACCAGCGTCCGGCCGGTCAGGTTCAGCATCTCCTCCACGCTGCGGCGCAGGGTCGCGTCGCGCAGTGCCACGGCCACGGCTTCCGGCACCGGCTCCGGGCTGTTCTCCACCGCGGCGAACGCGGCCAGCACCTCATCCCGGTGCCGTTCGGGCAGGTCAGCCAGGACGGGATCGAAAAACGACGTCACCGGCGCGGTCCCCGGACAGGCGGCACGGCGGACGGCGCCGCGGGCGGAGCCGGGATCGACCGCCACAGCTGCCGCAGCATGGTCAGATCGCCGCCGCTCCACAGCGCGGCCCGCGGCCCCAGCCGGACGGTGCCGGCCGGCTCATCCCAGCGGACCCAGGCCGCCTGGTCCAGCCGTCGCAGCGCGGCCACGGCGGACCGGCGGTGCGCGGCGTCGTCACGCGGCCCGGTCACCTCGCCAAACACGGCCAGCAAGGTCCCCGATCCGGCGCGGACGCCGGGCCACACCGGGCCCAGCGGGTCCGCCCAGCAGCAGCGCAGCACGGCCGCGAGCATCCGGGCGGTGTCGTTTGGCTGCTCCAGCAGCGGGCCGGGGAGGCCGATCTCGGCGAGCACCCGCGCGTCGGCGTCGGTCGGGACCTGGGGCACCAGCCACGAGACTCCGGCGTCTCCTGGCTCGGTGAGCTTGAGCATCCCGGCCGGGAGACGCCGGGCCGGGGTCCCGGGCGATACCCGCAGCGGGCCGGATGACCGGGCGCGGGCCCACGCCAGCGCGGTGTCCTCGGCGGCGCCGGAGTCTCGGGTCACGACGCGTCCTCGTGCCGCTCGAACCGCCCGTGGGTCACCCACGACGGGCTGCCCTCCTCCGTCACGACCAAACCGTCGGCCCAGGTCAGCGAGTAGGGCAGGGCCGGATCACAGTCGGCGGCGGTCAGCTGGGCGAGGATCCGCCGCGCGCCGGCCCAGTCGGGTGCGGCCCGCAGCAGGGCAGCCACGTCCGCTGACCGGGACCGGCCGAGGAGCTCGGCGACCGTGGCCCCGGCCTGGTCGTCCGGAACGGGGCCGGCTGCCTCGGCGCCCTCAGCGGCGGGGCGCGGCGGCGGCGTCCTGGTCACCTCGGGCTGGCCGCCGCTCTCGACGGCTTCGGTCATGGCCTGCGGGTCGAACCAGGGCGCCGGGGCGTCAAACGCGAACGTATCCAGCACCGCGGCCAGTTCTTCGGTACCGGCGGTGCGGGCGAAGGTCCGCCACTCCTCGGCCGGCAGCAGGCCCAGCGCCCGCGTCGTGCCGGCCCGCTCGATCAGCCGGGCCGCGGCGGCGTCGATCGCATCCCGGTAGGCGACCAGCCCCGCGCGCAGCCACTGGCACTCGCGGTCCAGGACGGGCCACCGGTGCAGTACGGTCGCGTGCACCCGCTCGGCCCGGGTGATGAGGGCCTCGTTGCCCCACAGCAGCTGCGCGTTCTCCCGCAGCTGGGCCACGTCCGCGCTCAGCGACATGATCGACAGCTCGTTCGCGATCAGCCGGAACACCTGGGTCAGCCGCCCGGCTGAGGCCCGGCCGTCCTCGGCGATGGCCGCCGGGGCGGAAACGCTCCGGTGCTCCAGCGACAGCAGTTCGTGCAGCTCGGACTGGCCGCCGCGCTCGGCGATCCGGCGCAGGAACAGCAGCATGATGTATGGCGCGAACGCGGCGCGGTAGTAGCGCTCGTTGGGCCGCTCGAAGACCTTGCTGATCGCCCCGTAGCCCTTGAGCACCTCGAAGCGGCGCGCGACGGTGGCCTCGGGAAACCGGCGGCAGGCGTTGCGGACCTGCTCCTCGGTCAGGCCGTCGCTGCCGGAGGCGGCGAACGCGGTGAAGATCGCCTCGTCCACGTCCAGCAGTTGCGGGGTCAGGATCATCTTCTCGGCCTCGCGGGCCAGCACCGCGAAGGCCTGCCGGTAGACGCGCAGCACCGCGGCCTCCCCGGCCAGGTCGTCGAGGCCCGGCTGCACAGGCTGCCCTGGCTGCACGGGCTGCCCTGGCCGGGCCCGGCCGTCGTCGGCCACTGTCGTCCTCCCCCGTCTTGTCGTGCGCGGCTATCCGATCTCCGGAGAAAGACGGTGGCGCCCCGGACGAGGAGCCGGGCACGAAAAAGGCGGGTGGCAGCGCCACCCGCCGCATCGTTTTTCCGTCTAATTCACCGGCCCGGGCCGGCCTTGGGAGCCGGCCGGGGACCGGCGCGCCAGTGGTCAAAGCAGGGACGGCACATCTTGGTCAGCTGATCGATGGCCGTGTAGACGCCGCACCTGAAGCAGTAACTGTCATACATCCAACTCTGGGCCTTCCTTCGCTGCTGTGTTCAGCACGGCGCGGCTCCAGATATTCCCGCACATTCTGTACCCTCTGCTGCTACGTCAGCCGAGCCTGAACGGATCGCGGGTGGCGCCGCTGAGCTCGACCCAGACGCTCTTGTTCTCGGTGTAGGCGTTGACCGCGTCGACGCCGTTCTCCCGGCCCAGCCCGGACGCCTTGTAGCCACCGAACGGGACGCTCGGCGCGACCACCCGGTAGGCGTTGATCCAGACCGTGCCGGCCTTGATCCGGGCCGCGACCCGGTGCGCGCGGCGCACGTCCGCGGTCCATACCGAGCCGGCCAGGCCGTACGGCGTGTCGTTGGCCAGCTTGACCGCCTCGTCCTCGCCGGTGAAGGCGTAGGCCGACAGCACGGGGCCGAAGATCTCCTCCCGCACGACGGTGGACGTGGGCCCGACCCCGGTGAGCACCGTGGGCTTGACGAAGTAGCCGCCCAGGCTGTCGTCCGCCGCGCCGCCGTAGGCGACCTGGGCGCCCTCGTCCACCGCGGTCCGCAGGTAGCCGAGCACCTTCTGGTACTGGGGCGCGTTGGCGACCGGGCCCATCTCGGTCGCCGGGTCGTTCGGGTCGCCGAGCTTGATCCGCGACGCCCGCTCGGCGACCAGCCGGATGAGTTCGTCGTGCACGTCGGCGTGCACGATCAGCCGCGAGCCGGCCATGCAGGTCTGCCCGGTGGCCGCGAACACGCCGGCCACGATCCCGTTGGCCGCGGCGGCCAGGTCGGCGTCGGGGAAGACGATCTGCGGCGACTTGCCGCCCAGCTCCAGGGTGACTGGATTCAGGTTCTCCGCCGCGGCGTGGGCGACCGCGCGGCCGGTGGCCGTCGACCCGGTGAAGGCCACCTTGTCCACCCCGGGGTGCCCGGCCAGCGCCGCGCCGACCTCCCGGGACTGCCCGGTGACGACGTTGACCACCCCGGGCGGGAAACCGGCCTCGGTGATCAGCTCGGCGAAGCCCAGTGTGGAGGCGGCCGCGTGCTCGGACGGCTTGATCACGACGGTGCACCCGGCGGCCAGGGCCGGCGCCACCTTCCAGGTCATCAGCAGCAGCGGCGAGTTCCACGGCGTGATTGCGGCCACGACGCCCACCGGCTCGCGCCGGGTGTAGACGAGGTAGTCCGGGTTGGGGGTGGGGATCTGGCGGCCTTCGAGCTTGTCGGCCAGCCCGGCGTAGTAGTGGTACCAGCCGGCGAGCCCATTGAGCTGGCCGATCATCTCCCGGTACAGCTTGCCCGAGTCCTGCACCTCCAGCCGGGCGAGCCGCTCGGCGTTCACCGAGACCAGGTCACCGAGCAGGCGGATCAGCCGGGACCGGTCGAACCCGGTCAGCTGGCCCCACTCCCCCTCCAGGGCGCCCCGGGCGGCCTGCACGGCGGCATCCACGTCCGCCGGGCCCGCGTCCGGGATCACCGCCCAGGGCTGGCCGGTGTAGGGGTTCTCGGATTCGAAGGTCCGGCCTGAACTCGCGTCGGCGGCCTTGCCGCCGATCAGCATGCGAAACTGTTCCAGTTGCTCGCTCACGGCTCACCCTCCAGGCCCGTTCTGTTTCGACACAGCTATTCAGCGCGCGCTGACGTGCAGCGTCAACCCAGCGCCCGCCAGGCCGCCGGGACGGTGGACGCGCTGCTCCCGCTGTGGTTCGAGCTGGTGAAGCGGAACGGCGGGAACCGCAAGGTGGCCCTGCGCATCGTGCGCGGCTGATCCACCCGGCAAACGAAACGGCGGGAACCGCGGCCCGGGCCGCGGTTCCCGCCGGCTACGTTCGGCGGCTGACTGCTACCAGTGCCGGCCCAGGTAGGCGAGCTCGGGAACGAAGGCGGCCGCGTTGACGGTGCCGACGCCGGAGGCCAGGTCGTAACCGGGCAGCGCGCTGAAGCCCTGGACCGTGTAGTTGTGGCCGTTCTGGGCGAACGACACGGTGTTGTTGCCCTCGGTGATGTCGACGATGCCCGGCGCGTGGGCCGCGGACAGCTCGTAAAGGTACGGGTTGATCAGCCCCAGCTTGTGCCCGGCCACCTGGTCAGCGAGCGCCACGATGCCCGAGAACAGCGGCGTCGCCTCGCTGGTGCCGCACACCGGGTACCAGCCGGGCGTCTGCCCGCCGAAGCTCTGGTAGGTGTCCACCGCCCCGTTGCAGGCCCCGCTCATCGAGATGTCCGGCACACCGCGGCTGTCGCCCACGACGTTGGCCACACCGTTCTGGTACGACGGGCGGCTGAAGAAGATGGACTTGCCGCCGCCACCGGCCAGCGGACTCGGGGTGCTGCTGCCCGTGATGTACTCCAGGGTGGCCTTGTTGTAGGTGTCGTTCCACACGTTGTCCGGCGCGGTGTGCTGGCCGGCCGCGTTGAGGTGCAGCTGGGTGCCGCCGACCCCGGTCACCAGCGGGTCGCTGTCCGGCCACGACGTCACCGGGTGCAGGTAATACGTGGTCTCGTCCAGGCCGACGTCCGCGGCGCCACTGTCACCGGACGCGGCGAGCACGGTGACGTGGTGGGCGTAGGCGTTCTCGTAGGCGCCACGGAGTGACTCGAGGGTGGCCTTGTTCGGGAAGGTCTCCTCGGTCGCGCTGAAGCTCTGGCTGATGACGTCGCCGAGATTGTGGTTGATCACGTAGTTCTCGGCCGTGACGATCTGCGGGAATCCGGTCACGCCCTCGGTCTCCGACACCGGTGTCTCGACGAGCAAAATGTTCGCGCCCGGGGCGACCGTGTGCGCGTACTCGACGTCGAGGGTGGTCTCCCCGGCCCAGCCGACCATGTCGGAGTTGTTCGGGTCGTAGGGCGGGACCTGCCCGGCCGGCTGGATGACGTTGAACGACGGGGGCGCCGGGTAGTGGAATGTCTGGTCGAAGTGGGCCAGGTCCTGGCGGATGGTCGGGGATCCGTACGAGTCGACGATGACGATCGTCGCGTGCCGCCCGTCCACACCGCGCAGGTACAGCGTCGGCAGGTTATAGGCCCGCTGGATCTGGTTCGGCTCGTAGCAGGCGATCCCGTAGTTCGCCTCGCAGTACGCGGTCGTCGGCGGGGCACTGCTCGCGTGCCCGGCGTGATGCACGCCGGGCCGGATGACCACGTCGGCCTGGGCGCCTGGCGCCTTCGCGCCTGTCACCGCGACCGCCGACCCCGCCGACATCGCGGCGGCGGCGGTGAGCGCGCAGGCCCCTGCGGCTACCATCACTGTTCGCGCCAGGCGCATGGCAACTCCCCTAAAACCGGATAAAAGCACGGGTCCTATAGAGGAAGCACCATAACACTCAGGATCAAACTGCCGTCGCTGCCCCCGCCTGATACGTGCTTCGTCAACGGATCTGTTACCTGGAACGCCGCTGGCGCAGGAGAAGCGCGGCCGTGGCCAGCCCCGCAGCACGGGTCCGCTGCGGCCCAGGGCGGGTGAGCAAGGTGGCATGGGGGCCGGGCGGCACGGCCATAATTACCATTCGCACACAACAAATCGCGATTGTATGTGGATAGGTGGGCGAATCAGGGATGTCTCGACGTAGCGGAGCGCCCGGGCTGCTGCGGGGTCTTGCGGCCGCCGCGCCAGCTCGGTGGGGCCGATGTCCTCGTCGTGGGATTGGATCCACCAGATGTTGCCGCCGCACTCAGCCACAGCCGGCCCACGGTAATCAACGCGAAACGCGGAGTCGGCAAGCTAACCCCCGCAGAACCGCAGGACTGTGCCGACCCAATGAGTCCTATGCAATTACTCACGATGAATAACGCCGCAGCCAAGGCCATTAGGGGCAGCCAACGCGACAAGGGCATTGTCGGCTGCCGGTTGCGGCGCGGCGGGCGATTTGGAGGAATGGCGGGACACCCGGAGGGGGCATCCATTATCCTGGCTAGTTTGGCCTTCGCGTGACCCGCTCGGCCCGGGGCCGCATTCCGTCAGAAGACGACCGGGCCGAGCGGTCCCGCGGAATCTATCGGTGCCGTTACGGCCGACGGCAGGCCCGGGAGGTGCGGGCCCGGCGAGCCGTCAGTCGCCGGGCCCCCCTCCACGGATGACTACCAGTAATGCCGGCGACCACCGATTTCGTGGCCGATCGCGCCGAGCAGGAGCAGGATGAGCCCGATCACGAGCACGACGATCCCGATCGTCCACAGGATCGCGATTTTGAGCAGGAAACCTACAACCAGCAGAATGATACCTAGGATGATCATTTGAACTCCTGTGTCACCTGGGGCAACTTCGCAATCTGAGTCGATTGCTGCCAGAAGGCGTCTTCCCGCTTAAAACGAAGAAAAACGCGGGGGCGAGCATCAACATCGAAGACGGCCGCAGGAGTCTGGGCGGCGTGCTGACGGCTTCTTCCAGTATGCCGCAGCTCAGCGGGTATGCAAATCGTCAGGCCGGGGGACCGCGCTGTCCACGACCTCGGCGCAAATGGCGGCGATCTTCCGGCGCTCCGCCCGGGCCTGCGCCCGGAGCTGCTCGAACGCGGTCCGGGCCGGGATGCCGTGCCGTCCCATCAGCACTCCCTTGGCCTGCTCGATGATGCGGCGGGAGTCCAGTGCGCCCTGCAGCTGGACGGCGAGCTCGGACTTCTCCTGGTTCTGCATCATGCTGGCGATCAGCAGCGCGGCCAGGTCGGTGATGGCGAGCAGGGCCAGTTCCCCCTCCGGGGACCAGGGCCGGCCCTGCTCGGAGACCACGGCCACCACACCCACCGCGTCCTGGTTGTAGGGCAGCGGGCTGGCCAGGACCGCCCGCACCTGGCGGGAGACGGCGGCATCGGCGAACTTCGGCCAGCGCTGGTCGTGTTCCAGATCCTCCACCCCGACGAGCTGCTTCTCCTCGAACGCGGCGATGCACGGGCCCTCGGCGTGCTCGATCTGGAGCTCCTCCAGGTGCTGCAGCCGGCCGTCTGAGGCGGCCACACTGCGCAGATGCTGCTCGGCGTCGGTCAGCATGAGGCCCGCGCCGTCCACGCCGAACATCGCGTGGGTGGTGCGCACGATCTCGTGCAGCGCGTCCTCGACCCGCATGTCCCCGAAGCGGAACTTGCCGAGTTCGCCCAGAGCCGCGTGTACGTCGTGCAGGGAGACGTTGCTCATTTGATCGCTTCCTCCTGAACGAACCTGGCCAGGAGGCCAGCGCCGGGCCGGCGGCAGGACGGCGACCGGGCAGAACGACTCTAGCCATGAAACCGGACCCGGCGGGAGGCCACGACCCGAGATTCAGTACAGGCCTAGCTCGCCCCGTTTATTCCTGGAGCCCGACTGCGCGAAGGTGTGGGAGTCGGTGCAGTTCCGGGGGGGGAACGTTGTCATCGGGCGCGGCCGGGCGCAAGGCGCTGACCGGTGGAGGCCGCCAGCGCAGCCGGAGCTGTCGCCGTGCGGGACACGAAGCAGAACGGCATGGGCGATGTGCTCGCGTTCACGCCTGCCGCATGGCAGGCGTTCACGCGCAAGCTCAGGAAGTCGTAAGCGCGGTATCAACACACGTACAGGGATGACACGGCGAACGCCGCCATCCGGGCTGCCGTCCCGGACGCCGCATCCAAGGGGCCTCGGCGGCTCCTAGCCAGCTGGAGGGGCGCGCGGCGTGAGGTCAGCTGGCTTGGGATTCTGCGTGGAGAGCGGGCAGGATGGCGCGCACCTCGGCCCAGGGGAACGGGACGGGCTCCGGGCCCGGGGCCGGCGCGCTGCCGGGCGGCGCGCTGCTGGGCTGCGGCAGGCGGCCGAGGTCGAGGATCACCCGCACGCCCCACTCGCGAAGGGTGGCGACACTGCGCAGGAAGACGGGGTGGGTGGCCAGCGCCGTGTTCGGCCAGGGCACCGCGGCGATCGGCAGATGCCGGCCGACGGCCTCGTTGAGCAGGCCCAGCGCCAGCGTGTCGCTAATGCCCTGGACCCACTTGTTGATCGTGTTGAAGGTCGCGGGGACCACGATCACGGCGTCCGGCGCCGGCAGGATGTCGGGCTCGTCAGGGCGCTTGTACCGGTTGCGGACCGGATGCCCGGTCAGCCCGGCCAGGTTCCCCTCGTCCAGGAACTTCATGCCGTCCGGCGTGGCGACCACGCACACGTCCCACCCCTGGTCCTGGGCATCGCGGACGAACCCGGGCAGCTGGCTGGCGGGAGGAGCGCCGCACGCGATGATGTACAGCACAGGGCGCGTATCCGCTGGCACAGTCAGTCCTTCCGCTCGGGCAGGCCCCAGCCCGCACGGGCTGGTCACGGCGGCGCGGCTGTGGCGCCGGCTGAGGATTAGCACACTATGCCCTGCTCAGGTACGGCGGCCGGCCCTTGACCCGGTTGACGGCCCGGTGTTGATCACATCGTTAGGCGGGCACGATCGTCGGGCAGGTACGGCCGCCAGGAGAGGTCAGCGCCGGTCCGGTTCGCTGCGCAGGGCGGCCTTGATGTCGGTCTTGAGGACCTTGCCCACCTTGGAGCGGGGCAGGTCGGGCCACACTTCGACCTGCTTGGGGGCCTTGACCCTGCCCAGCCGGTCCTTGACGAAGGCACGTACCTCGGCCGCGGTCACGGTGCGGCCGGGATGCGGCTGGACCACGGCGGTGACCCGCTCGCCCCATTTGCCGTCGGGCAGCCCGACGACGGCGCAGTCCTGGATGGCCGGATGGGCCAGCAGCGCCTGCTCGACCTCGGCGGAGTACACATTGAAGCCGCCGGTGATGATCATGTCCTTGGCGCGGTCCACGATGAACAGGTAGCTCTGCTCGTCGAGGTAGCCGATGTCGCCGGTGTGGTGCCAGCCGAACCGGAAGGCCTCCGCGGTGGCCTCAGGATCCTTGTAGTAGCCGGCCATAACCAGGGAACCGCGGACCACGATCTCGCCGCGCTGGCCGGGGCCGAGCAGGCGGCCGTCGTCGTCCATGATGGCGACCTGCACGAGCGGCGCGGGCCGCCCGGCCGACGACAGCCGTTCGGTCGCGATCGACCCGTCGGTGCGGAGGTGATCCTTCGGGGCCAAGGTGGAGATCATCATCGGCGCTTCGGTCTGCCCGAACAGCTGTCCCAGCACCGGGCCGAGAGTGGTGATGGCCTCGGCCAGCCGGGTGGCGGACATCGGCGCCGCGCCGTACCACAGGCACTGCAGCGCGCTCAGGTCGGCCGCCGGCAGGTCCGGATGGCCGAGCAGCATGTAGATCAGCGTGGGCGGCAGGAACGTATGCGTGATCTTCCGCTGGGCGGCCACCGCGATGAACTCGGCCAGGTCAGGCGCGGGCATGATGACGATCTCGCCACCCAGCGTCATGACCGGGAAGCACAGCACACCCGCCGCGTGGGTCAGCGGCGCCAGGGCCAGGTAGCGGGGACGGCCCTCGAACGGGTAGCTCATCAGGGTGATCGCGGTCATCGTCTCGATGCTGTGCCTGGTCAGCAGCACGCCCTTCGGCCGGCCGGTGGTGCCACCCGTGCCGGCCAGTATGACCAGGTCGTCGGCGGGCTGGGCCTGCCACGGCTCGTCGCTCAGCCCGTCCAGCCACTGGCCGAACGGGACGGCCGGGGGGGACGGGACGGCCAGGGGGGAAGCCGCAGCGCTCTCGCCGTCGAGGCAGACCAGCGTGGTCAGCTGGGGCAGTTGCGGCACGATCTTCCCGACCAGCGGCGTGAACGCGGCCTGGAAGATCAGGCACCGGCAGCCGAACAGGTCGAGCAGGTCACGGTTCTCCGCGGCCTCGTTGCGCGGGTTGACCGGGCACCAGACCGCGCCGGCCCGGGAGATGCCGAACACGCAGGCGAACGCCACCGGGTCGTTGCCGGACAGGATCGCGACCTTGTCCCCGGGGCGTACGCCCGACCGGGCCAGCGCGCGGCCGACCCGGTAGGACAAGCTCTGGACGGCCCCGTAGTCCAGGGTCTGCCCGTGCATGGTCAGGCAGGGGGCAGCCGCGCCCAAGGAGGCGCCCTTATCCAGGTAGTCGAGCAGGCGCATGGGCGGTCCTAGGGTCGGCCGGGACGTGGTGGTCTTCCAGGCCCCCGGCCCTATCGGGAAGGCCAGGGGCCCGGAAGACGATCGGGGCGCCGCGGCCGGCGCGGCGCGGCGGGCGGGTCAGTGCTGCACGGTCAGGTTCGGCTCCATGACCAGGCCGAAGCTGCGCAGCACGCCCAGCAGCTCGCGGTGGCCGAACGCCTGGCAGCCGGAGGCGAACCCCACCCGGTGCGTCGGCTGCTGCAGCAGCGAGTACGCCGCGTACGCCTGCAGCAGGCCGGTCTGCTTGTAGTTGGAGTTGCCGTGGATGACGCAGTGCGCGCGGCCCAACGGCCCGGACGCGTGCACCGAATCGAGGGAGGTGTTGATCCGGGTGTTCTCCCGCGGCGGGTTCTCGCTCATCACCCCGGCGGCCTGCTCGGTGAGGACCCGCAGCTTCTCGTGCTCGGGCAGACCCTCGATCTGCTCCAGCACGGCGGCCACGATCTGCGGGACGCCCTGCATCAGCGCGCGGTTGAAGACCCCGCCCAGCACCTTGACGTTGGCCACCCGCGGATCGCGCTTGAACCAGACCGGGTGCGACGTGCCGCCCCAGGGCAGCGCGAGCCCGGTCTCGTGCTGGCCCGGCACCACCACGTCGTACAGGCCGCCGTCGGCGGGCCACTCGACGTAGGAGTTCTGCTCCAGGTAGTGCGCCTTGGCCAGGGCCGCGTTGACCAGGATGGTGCGGGTCGAGGCAACGGTCGGGAAGCCCTTCCAGAACACCAGGATGTCCAGGGTGTCCAGGCCTGGCGTCTCCAGGCAGAGGCAGGCGGCGATCTCCCCGGTGGTGTACATCTGGGCGATGCCGGGCGCCAGCAGCAGGCCCTTGGCGGCCATGGTCGCGCCGTACTTTTCGTCGCAGGTGATCAACCAGTCCTGCTCGCCGGTGGTGTCCAGGTAGTGGCAGCCGGCGCTGGCACAGGCCTCCACCACCTCGTGCCCGTACTGGGCGAACGGCCCGACCGTGTTGCAGACGACCTGCGCGCCGCTGAACAGCTCGGTCAGCGGGGCCACGTCGTGCGCGACCTCGACGATCTCGTGCTCGACCGTGTCCAGCCCGGGCACCTGGCCGAGCGCTCCGGCGATGCGGGCCTTGTCGCGGCCGGCGGCCACGAAGGGGACGTTGAACTCGCGCAGGTACTCGCAGATCAGGCGGCCGGTGTAGCCGGACGCCCCGTAGACGACGACGGGTTTGCCGGCGCTAGCTGGTTCGGTGCTCATGAATCGGCCTTTCGGAGCTCAGGGAGGACCCGGCTACATGCCCATGCCGCCGTCGACGGCCAGCCCGGTACCGGTGATGAAACGGGCCGCGTCGGAGGCCAGGAACACCACCGCGTCGGCCATGTCCGCGACCTCACCCAGGCGGCCCTGCGGGGTGAGGCCGACCACGCTGCCGACGGCGTGCTCGATGCTCTCGAACAGGCCCAGCGTCACCACGTCCTGGGCCAGCTGGTTGCCCATCTCGGTGGGCACCAGGCCCGGGTAGATGCAGTTCACCCGCACGCCGTAGCCGAGCTTGCCGGACTCCATAGCCGCCACCCGGGTCAGCCGGTCGACGGCGGCCTTGGTCGCCGAATAGCCCGCGATACCGGGAAACGCGATGGTCGCGGCCACCGAGGAGACGTTGACGACGGCGCCGCCCTGCCCGGCCGGGCCGCCGGGGCGCATGGCGCGGAAGGCGTGCTTGATGCCGAGCGAGGTGCCGAGCACGTTGACGTCCAGCATCCGCCGCACGTCGGCCGGGTCCAGGTCGATGACCAGCCCGGAGATCTCCACGCCGGCGTTGTTGACGACGATGTCCAGCCCGCCGAGCTCATCGATCACGGCGGGGATGGCCTGCTCCCAGCTGCCGTCGTCGGTCACGTCGAGCGGCACGAACCCGGCGGTGGCCCCCGAGCCGCGCAGCGTGTCGGCGGTGGCCTTGCCGAGATCCTCGCGGATGTCGCCGATGACGACGGCGGCCCCGGCCTGGGCGAGTGCCTCGGCCATCCCGGCGCCCAGGCCGCGCGCGCCGCCGGTGACCAGTGCCTTGCGGCCCGTCAGGTCAGATGCACCCATGCGGCATCTCCCCCTTGAGATGGCTTGTGCGGCGGCGGCTGGCCGGTACGCGACGTAGATCACAGCGTAACGAAGTCTTGACAGTCGTCAAGAGTTTCTTGGACAACTGTCAAGCCAGGTCCGCGTTATTTCCCGCGGCCGGGATACAGTTGAACTGTGACGAAGCTGGCCGAGTCCCGGCGGGAGCGCATATCGCGCCGGCAGATCGACAAGTTCGCCGAACGGCGGGCACAGCTGGCCAGCGCCGCGCTGCAGACACTGGCCCAGCTCGGCTACGCCCGTACCAGCCTGCGCGAGATCGCGCAGAACTCCGAGTTCTCGCACGGCGTGCTGCACTACTACTTCAGCGACAAGGAAGAGCTGCTCACGGCCTGTGTCCAGCAGTACGAGGCCGCGTGCGTCACCCGCTATGACGAAATCGTGGCCGCGGCCCGCTCGGCGGCGGAACTGCGGCGGGAGTTCAGCGCCGCGATGGCGCAGACGCTGCGCACCGACGCCCCGATGCACCGGCTGTGGTACGACCTGCGCAATCAGAGCCTGTTCACGGAGTCCTTCCGCGCGGACGTGCTCGAGATCGACCGGCACCGGGAGGAGATGATCTGGCGGGTGATCACCCGGTACGCCGAGCTCGGCGGGCTGGCCCCGGCCACCTCCCCCGCCGTGGCGTACGCGGTACTGGACGGGCTCTTTCAGCAGGCGCTGCTGCACCAGCTCGCCGGGCGCGATGAGGCGGGCCGCGAGCTGAAGGAAAACGTGAGCCGCATCCTCGGCACCCTGGCGGTCGAGCCGGGCTAGCGTCCGGCTGGGGCCGCTGCAGGCCCGCCAACGACCTACGGAGCGAACCCGGGCCGGCCGCGCGCCGCGGTCCAGCAACATAAAGAAGGTGGCCCACCCCACCCGCCCCACCCCGCGGCGCCGCCGCGATTCGCCAGCCCCGATTCACTCTCGATGGTGACGGTGATTCACCCTTGACGGGCGAGACGTGCGCCAGGGTTTGTGCGGAAGAATGAGGCCCACTGCGGCCTCAGCCCGCCGTCATCCGGAATCAGGAAGCCCGGCTGCTCATGTTCACGGCTGTCCGTCGGGCAGCAGCCGGGGCGATGGGAGGTCACAGGTTTGGACACATATCTGCCTGGGAGCGGATCAGCCGTGCCGCGTGAACAGCAGCGGCCGCACCAGTTGCCCGAACCGGTCCATCAGCCGTGGCCCGGCGGGCACGCGGCCCAACGGGGGGCGGTACTGCACAAATACGTAGCCCAGTCGCCGCGCCAGAATCCCGTCCGTGGCGATCTGGTCTCCGATCACCATCCCCGGCCGCGGAAAGCTACGGTAAGACGCGATCCGCAGCGGTTTACCCGCCGAGGCCAGGTAGACCACTCGCACGCCGTCATCTCGGGACAAGCCCGACGGGCGACGCACCGAATTCGTGGCAAAGCACACAACCTGCACGCTTGGCACCGTCTCGACCTGACTGAGTACCAGCGCAACCCCCCGGTCGAGGGCCGCCTGGCCGCTATCCCAGTACGCGACCAGGGGCTCGATATCAAAGATGACTGTCCGTGCCGACAGCTCCCGCGCACGGTCAAGCACCTCATCCAGCCCAGCGAGGCGCTCATACCCGACTCTCATGCAGCTACCTCAGCATGCATGCCGGGATCACCGCCAGGCCCGCAGTGGGTCGTGTTCATGCGCCTGCCTGTGCGACCTAGTCCTTTGCGGGATGGAACCTGATGAATGTGAGGACCCGGCGCTGGCTCGCCCGCGCCTCGTTCGCCCTGGTGCTAGCGGCCGTGGCGCTCGTGCTCGCCGTCGCGGGGTGGCACAGCCTGACGCTGGTGGCGTTCGCCGTCATTGGGGCGTGCGCCGTCCTGGCGGGCGCGTACTGGTTCCTGGCTAACCGGGGTGCGCTCCGGTGGATCGCGCTCGTTCTGGTCGTCGCGGCGCCCGTGCTCATCCTGCTGGCATTTGCGCATGCCCGCCTACTGTGGGTCGCCGTTGCGGCGGTGGCGCTGATGGTGCTCGCGGCCGGGATCGGGAGAACCGCACTAAGCACCGGCGGCCAGGACGCTGTTATGCCTGCCGGTCCGGCGGCACGCCCGCTACGGCCGTTCCTGATCATGAACCCGAGGTCGGGCGGGGGGAAGGTCATCAAATTCGCCCTGAAGGACAAGGCAGAGATGCTGGGCGCCGAGGTGGTGCTGCTAGACGGCCCGGGGATCGTGGACGTGGCTGCCCTGGCCCGCCAGGCGGTGGCCGATGGCGCCGACTTGCTCGGGGTGGCCGGGGGCGACGGAACCCAGGCGCTGGTGGCCGGTATCGCGGCCGAGCACGGCCTTCCCTTCCTGGTGATCAGCGCCGGGACCCGCAATCACTTCGCCCTGGACCTGGGACTGGACCGGGAGGATCCCGCCGCCGGCCTCAATGCCCTCACCGACGGGGAAGAACTGCGCGTCGACCTGGGCATCATCGGCGGGCGCACGTTCGTCAACAACGCCTCGTTCGGCGCCTACGCCGAGGTGGTGCGCAGCCCCGCGTACCGGGACGACAAGCGGGGCACTACCTTGCAGATGCTGCCCGACCTGCTCCACGGCCACCGCGGCGCCCGGCTGTCCGCTCAGGCTGGTGGCATCAGAATCGATGGCCCGCAGGCGCTGCTGGTCAGCAACGGCCTGTATGAGATGAGGGACGTCGCCGGCCTTGGCAGGCGCGGCCGCCTCGACGGCGGCGTGCTGGGCGTGGTCGCCGTCCGGGTAGACAGCGCCCGGCAGGCGGTCGAACTTGCCCGCCGCGGACATGGTAACGGGCTGACCGTGCTCACCGCCGATGAGGTCCTCGTCGACGCCGATACCGCCGAGATCCCCGTCGGCATCGACGGCGAGACGGTCATGCTCCCGACACCGGTCCGCTGCACCATCCAGCCACGGGCGCTCTCTGTCATCGTGCCGAGGGAACGTCCCGGAGTTCCCTCCCCCAAAGCAGCCCTCGAATGGCCGCGGCTCCGGCAACTCGCCTCCTTCCGATCCCACCCAGACGGCGAACCCTTTCCCGCGCAGCGACCACCCCAGGACCGTCTCCGCTCGTGAAGACGTCCTCCTGGCCGTGCTGCGCGACTTCCGCACCGCCTACACCCTCACATCCGGCCGCAAAGAACGCCTCGCCGAACTGCTCCCCGCCGATACTGCGGAAAACCGACGCAGATCATGGACGCCGCGGGGGGCGGGGGGCGGCCGCGGGGTCGCTGGCCCACAGCTCACGCAGCAGCCAGGCGGCGGCCTTCGGCTGCCGGTCACGGGTGAACACCCCCTTGTGGTTGCCGCCGGGACGGTGCACGGCCTGGGCGGTGGCGAAGTCGGCGAAGTTCCACACGTGCTCGCCGATGACCTGCGGGATCCGGCGGAAGACCCGCAGCGACGCGGCGATCAGCGCCACCTGGTAGTCCTCGGACCAGACCACCGGGGGCAGCGCGTGCAGGCCAGGCAGCGCGTCGGCGCCGAACTCGGTCACCACGATGGGCTTGCCGTACCGCGCCCAGGCCCGGAGCTCCTCCTCCAGCTGCCTCGTCGCGGCCTCCAGGTCCCCGGGGCTGACGTACCAGCCGAAGTACCGGTTGACGCAGATCAGGTCGAACAGGTCGCTGACCACATCGGCTTCCGGCGGGGCGGTGGCCACGTTCGCGAAGCACACGGGCCGGGCCGGATCCAGCGCGCGCGCCGCGGCCACCAGCGGGGCGAAGTACTCGCGGGCGGCCGGCTCGGCGGTATCGGGCTCGTTCGCGATCGACCAGGCGATCACGCACGGGTGGTTGCGGTCACGGGCGATGAGCTCGCCGATGGCGGCCAGGTGCGCCTCGGCGGCCGCCTTCCCGATCGCTTCGGGGGAGAAGGTGCGCGCACCGTGGTCGCCCATGTTCCCCAGGCTGAGGTGCAGCCCGACGGCGGGCGTCTCGTCGATGACGAGCACCCCCTTCCGGTCTGCATAGTCAAGGACCTCCTCGGCGTAGGGGTAGTGCGAGGTACGGAATGAGTTGGCGCCGATCCAGTCCAGCAGCGCGAAGTCGCGGACCATCCGCGCGTCGTCATGGCCCTTTCCGCGCAGCGCCACATCCTCGTGCATCCCGAAACCGCGCAGCCGCACCGGCACGCCGTTGAGCAGCAGGCGGTCCGCGGCGACCCGGACCGTGCGGATCCCGACGGTGAGGCAGTACTCGTCTTCGCCGTGCGTGACCTCCAGCCGGTACAGGTACGGGTCACCGGGCTGCCAGGGCCGGGCCCGGGGCACGGCCAGCTCACCGGCGGGGCCGGCCGCACGGGCGACCACCTGCCCGGCCGCGTCACGCAGCAGCACGGAGGTGAGCGCGGCCCCGCCCGCGGCGCCGGCGTCGCCCGCGTCGCCCGCCACGTCCAGCTGGTAGCGCACCTGGCCAACGCCGGTGGCCGGGGTGAAGTCGGTGCTGACCGCGGCGCCTTCGATGTAGGTCTTCGGCGTGGTGTACAGCCACACCGATCGGTGCAGCCCCGCGTAGTTGAAGAAGTCGTGGAAATAACGCTGGGTGCGCTGGCCGCCGGCGCTGGTGGAGATGACGCCGGGCGGGATCGTGGCCATGGTCAGCTCGTTGCCGACCCGCATCGTGACCCGCAGCGGCTCACCGCACCGGGCCAGCGCGGTCACGTCGGCCTCGAACGGGGTGTAACCGCCGATGTGGTCGGCGACCAGCGTGTCCCCGGCCCACATGGTGCCCCGGTGGGTCGCGGCGTCGCAGCGGAGCACGATGCGGCGGCCCTGCCACGAGGCCGGCACGCGCACCTCCCGCTGGTACCAGACGTCGCCGACGAACTCGCGCTCGGCCGGGTCAGTGACGAGATCGTTATAGCTGGCCGGGACCGGCATTTCGCGGCCGCCGGGCAGCGGCGCCGTCCACCAGCGCTGCGCGGTGCCCGCGCCGTGGCCCTCGCCGCTGGTCCCGCCGCCAGGGTCAAATTGGAACCGCCACAGCCCATCTAGCCGCAGGTATTCGCGGCTCCGGCTGTCCCGGGGGGTCAGCATCGGTGACCAACTCCTTCGCTCGCCCGGCGGAAAAATCCGGCTGCCGCCGTCGGCCGGCCCCCGCGGCGCGGGACTTTGCGACCGGGCT
>Ga0302220_10000420_pt1 | contig 36643 bp, 37 predicted proteins | sample II_Palsa_E1_3_FD_194572 | JGI IMG/M metagenome (GOLD analysis project Ga0302220, IMG submission 194572) | Peat permafrost microbial communities from Stordalen Mire near Abisko, Sweden - II_Palsa_E1_3 | ecosystem: Environmental > Terrestrial > Soil > Palsa > Peat permafrost | place: Sweden...
AATGAACTGCGCTTCGAGCTCGTCGATAATGCGGCCGTTGCTGCGCACCGGACCATCGAGCCGCTGCAGGTTGCAATTGATGACGAACACCAGGTTGTCGAGTTGTTCGCGCGCAGCGAGCGATAACGCGCCAATCGATTCCGGCTCGTCCATCTCGCCATCGCCAAAGAAGCCCCACACCTTGCGGTCCTGGGTCTTTGCAAGGCCGCGGTTTTGCAGGTAACGCATGAAGCGCGCTTGATAGATCGAGTTGATCGGACCGATGCCCATCGAGCCCGTGGGGAACTGCCAGAAGTCCGGCATGAGCCATGGATGCGGATACGAACACAGCCCGGGTCCTGCTATCTCCTGCCGATAGTGCTCCAAATGCTCTTCGCTAAGAAAGCCTTCGAGGTACGCGCGGGCATAAACGCCTGGCGATGAATGCGGCTGGAAATAGACAAGATCGCCACCTGTGCCAACGCCCGCGTCCGGGGCGGCCGCACGGAAGAAATGGTTGAAACCCACTTCGAAGAGATCGGCCGCGGAGGCATAGCTCGCGATATGACCGCCAAGCTCACCGTAAGCCTTGTTAGCGCGCACGACCATCGCGAGCGCATTCCAGCGCAAGGCGCCAGCGAGCTTTTCCTCGATCTCCAGATTGCCGGGATAACGCGGCTGCTCTGCAACAGGAATGGTGTTGATATAGGGCGTAACACGCGCACGCGAGGACTCGATTCCCAGCGACAGCGCATGCTCGGCGAGGCGGTCATAAAGGTATTGCGCGCGATCCCGGCCGACGTGTTCGGTGACTGCGTCCAGCGCCTCCAGCCATTCGGCGGTCTCCTCGGGATCGCTGTCTTCGCGACCTCGGGATATCGACAGGATCTGTTCGCTTCCGCTGGATAAATCAGTCATGGCACGGCTCCGCATTGAATGGGGGTATAGCGTTAGCTTTCGTTAGAGCTTAGCTGTTGAGTCGCAAAATATGCCACCGAGTTTCTTCAGTTACGGTGTTTAAACAGCGTATAAATTTCGTCTACCCCCATCTGCCGAGAATAATTGGCTCTGGCTGGACTTCGGACTATTGATCCACGGCACCTTTTGAGCATGAGTGGATAACGCGCTGCTAAGTTATCGAGATCCGACACGCGCGATATAAATCGGATACCGTTGTAAATCGGATACCGTTGCGATCCTTCAGATCGTTTCTTTATGAGTGGACCGGCATTTTTTGGTAGCGAACTTGTACTACCGAATTGACTCCGACAACTTTATGTCTACGACCGTGCTGCGCGACACTGGTTGGCTGCACGCGCGCACATGCGCTTTGACATCCAACGCGTTACCATCGCAAGCTTGGGCGACGAGAAAGTATGGGGACGTACCTCGAGACGTGGAGGTACGGCCGCACCAGTGTCCGATTTGGAATGTATTGTGACTTGTATTAAGTGGCGCACGCCTTCATCGAGGTCTTAAAGTAGTACACCACAATACTACTGGAGACAATATATGTTCCTCGACCTAACGCTGGCAATCGACATGCACGATCCTGTTGTTAGCAAAGCCAACCAAGACCAAAATAGCTTTATGTCCCAAGGGCACATTGGCACCCATCTTGACGTATACGAGGGGCAGGCTCGACCGCCAACTGAGTTCGCCGTCCGCCGAGGCGTAATCGTCTATGTAGGTGACGTCGGGGAAACCGAGATCACCGAAAAGGTTCTCGAAGGTTACGACGTCCGCGAAGGTGATTTCGTCATTTTCCACACTGGCTATCTGTCGAAGTATTCGTACGGAACGCGTGAATATTTTTCCAACCATCCTCAAATGTCTTGGGATTTCATTCAAGTACTGGGGAAAATGAATCTGGGCTTTATCGGCTTGGATTTTGCAGGTCTGCGTCGCGGCGATGAGCATGGTCCAGCAGATATTTCGGTGGGTGAGAATGGCGGGTTCATCATTGAGAACATGAACAAAATCGACGAGCTCTATAGTGCGGTCGGTAGGAATGAGTTCAAGATGTACACCGCCTGGACGGGTTTAATTGGCTTTAGTGGACTCTCTTGCCGCGTGGTGGCAGAAATACCCGGCGCGGTGCAGTAAGCAAAAAGGATGTCATCATGCTTAGCCAAGAACAACTTAGCTACCGAACTGGGATGGCCAGGCTCGGCGCTGCGGTTCACATTGTTACCACCGACGGGATTGCTGGGAAAGCCGGTATATCAGCGTCAGCTGTTTGCAGCGTTACCGACGCACCACCCACGCTACTCGTTTGTGTCAATCAGCAATCTTCAGCACATCATGCGTTGATCGAAAACGGTGTGCTTTGCGTGAACACACTTAGCGCATCGCACGAAGCTCTATCTCGCAAGTTCGGCGCAGGTGTCAGCGTGGAAGAACGGTTTGCAGGAACAACGTGGAGCACGCTGAAAACCGGCGCCCCTGTTTTGGAGGATGCATTAGTGGCGTTCGATTGCAAAATAGTTGATACGATTTGTCAAGGTACTCACCGTATTTTCCTTTGTGAGGTTAAAGGAATTAAAGTGGACGATGGCGCGGAGAAGGGCGGCCTCATTTACTTTGATCGTCGATATCACGGATTGCAAGCTGCTGCCCTAGTCAGTACGTAGGGGAAGTCACGCACGTCGGGTCTGACTAAAATCCTAATCGGATCACAGAAAGAGAGGCAGACCCGACTGTTATACCGATCTGAAATAATAGTTTCGAAGACTACTTATATGGGTGACGCACTAGCCCAAGTGGGTTTGGGGTCGGAACCGATGCCATGGTGGACAGAGTCCTTGCCTCAGCAGAGCTGTGTGGTGGTCTAATTTCCTCGGACAAGTCGATAGGAGGACAATCCTGAAATCGATGAGGAATTGAGCTAGATGACAAGAAGGCGCCGACAATTTGACGCCAGCTTCAAGCTGGAAGTGGTGAGGATGATACGAGACCAGGGGCTATCGCTCAGCGAGGTTTGCCGGTCGATGGAACTTGGCGAGACAGCTGTGCGTCGCTGGGTGGCGCAGTACGATGCCGAGTCCGGCGGGGGGGCTGGCGTGGGCAAGCCACTGACGGCCGAGCAGCAGCGCATTCGCCAGCTTGAGATGGAGAACCGGCAACTGCGCGAGGACAATACGCTGCTAAAAAAAGCATCGGCCTTCTTTGCACGGGAACTGAAGTGAGTTACCGCGTGGTAGCCCACTTGCAACAGGAGGCCATGTCGGTCAGTGACGCCTGTCGGGTTTTGCAGGTGAGCCGCTCTGGCTACTACGCGCACCGGCGTGCCAGGCCGAGCGTAAAGCGTCTGCAAGAACAGACTCACGTCAGGGCGGCATTCGCCGCCAGCGGCGCGAGCTACGGCAGCCGGCGCGTGATGCATGCGCTGCGTGAGCAAGGGCTACGTATTGGGCGCCACAGGGTGCGTACGCTGATGCGCGAAGCGAGCCTGCACACGAGCTGGAAGCGCAAGTTCGTGTCGACAACCGACAGCAGGCATACGTTACCTGTGGCCGCGAATGTGCTCGACCGTCAGTTTGACGTGGCCGAGCCCAATCGCGCGTGGGTTTCGGATATCACGTATATCCGCACGGCCCAAGGCTGGCTGTATCTGGCGGTCGTGCTGGACCTGTACTCACGCAAAGTGGTTGGCTGGTCCATGGCGCCTACTATGCGGGCCGGGCTAGTGATATCGGCCTTGAACATGGCGCTGCAGCAGCGCCGCCCAGCACCGGGACTGGTACTGCATTCAGACCGGGGCAGCCAGTACGCGAGTGATGAATACCAAGCCTTGCTTAAGCAGCATCACGTGATTTGCAGTATGAGCCGCAAGGGAAATTGCTGGGACAATTCGGTGATGGAGAGATTCTTCCTGAACCTGAAGATGGAGCGCGTTTGGCAGCGCCGATACGCCAACCACGACGAGGCACGGCGCGATATCAACCAGTACTTCGTCAGTTTCTACAATGCCGTACGCTTGCACTCGACTTTGGGTTATCTGTCGCCCGCTGCCTACGAGGCAAAACCGACAGTAAAAGAACCGATCTGCCTGTCCGAAATAACTTGACCACTACACTGTTCCCGCGCTTCGGGGAGATGTTCTTGACGCCCTTGATGAAAGCCGGTGACATGTCAAGGCTTACCGAACTCAATAGACTGGGCGAGCCGCCATGTTCACTCAGGTATGCTCTACGCGCTCCATCGTAGTGGTATCGATGCCTGTCGTGACAAACACTGCCCGATGCGCCTGTATATCGGCGATCAGCGTTAGATACTCACGACCCCGGCAATAGAGGTTTCCTCGACTGCGACCGAGCTCAACGCCCAGAAATTCTCTGCTGCTAGTACCAGTTCGACCTAGCGCGAGCAGATGGGGTGTACGCGCTGCCAAGTCAAACTGACGGCACGCGCGACTGCAGCGAATGGCATTTGCTGCGCAAGCATCAGCATGAGCGCCTCGAACAACAAGCTGAATCCGCTTAGTTAGCCAACCCAGCTTGAGACAGCCAAACGCACGGAACGATCAGGTAGGAGCGAGTAAGCCGATTTATCGGTCGTCTGAAACAGTGGCTCTGATTGGATGGAGGTCGACGTTGTGACCGCAATGTAGTAAAGCCACTTGAGCTGAATCAGAACGTGAATGAAAAAACCGCTAGCGCGGGTTGTCATCAGCTCGATAAAAGAGCCGTCTCGATAGCCTTACTGCCCAGATGCTGCCTTGGCGGTAGCCGCCTTCTTCTCCGCATCCTGGACGTTCTGCGGGTAGTTGTTCTGATTGCTGCCGGGCTGGTAGCCGTTCTTTTCGAGCGTTTTCAGCTCGGCATTTTTCTTGGTGCGGATCGCCTTGCGGGCGGTTTTACGCTGTGCCTTCTGGACCTGCTTGGGCGTAGAGGCCGCCGTGTCGGTGCTTTGTGCCATTGCCACAGGAGCCGTCAGCGCCGCAATGACAATCGATGCTGCAGCGGCCAGGGCGGTCACGCGGGTTGTCAACATATCGAATTCTCCATAAATGGTTGTTTTAAGCGACGTCGCGAGCCGCGGACGTCGCATCTGTCTTACGCAAAACCTTAATCGCACCATCAAGCCTGAAAGTCCTATGGCTAGACGCTCGATATCTTACTCACGAGGGTCGCATTAGAATTTATGACGGAGTGCTAGTCGAAAAACCGTTTGATGGTTGTTTGAAGCGTCGCCGGATCCGCCGATGTCCGCAACAGCGACTTGTCCAAGTGACGACGTACCGGAAGCTCGTTGCCAGCCGCCCGAAAAATACACATCTGTCCGCTTCGATAATAAATAATCGACCGTGAACGCGACCTGATTGTAGTGCTGTTCACCGACGGATTGGCCTTTTGCCGTAGTTACGCTCCGTGCAGCCATGTAGTCGTAAAACACCCCTGCGGACAGGGCAGGAGTGACGTGGTAGGAGAGACCAATATCCCAGTTGTTAAAGACGGCGGTACCGTTCTGGAAAGTCTGGCCAAGATTTGCGTACTGGACGTTCGAGTAGGACCCGCTTATCGCCATATTGCCAATCGTATAGGTCGCGGCGGCCACTACGTCTTGGTAGGCCTGCGCTACTTGGTAAGCCGAGTTAAGGGAGCCGGCTAGCAAGTTGAACCCACTTGCGTATGCAGTAAACCAACCGGTACCCGGACTTGCTGTCGGATGTTTGAAGTAATCGAACGCGATTCCGGTCTGAAGCCCGCCGTGCGTATAACCAGCTCCAAGAGAATAGCCGGAAGTGGATGTGAAATTACCCGGCACGCCACCAAGGCTGTATTCCGCCCCAAAGGACAGGCCGTGATAGTTGGGGCTCATATACCGCACGGAGTTATTGAAGCGGATACTGTTGCTGACATTGTCGATGTCGCCTGGGTGTCCGCCGGGCAAGTCTCCAACCGCTGAGTTTCCAGCCAGAAATTCAGGGAAATACCAAACCATGTCGTACTGACGGCCGGCAGTAAGAGAGCCAAAACTGTCGCTGCTGAGCCCGACGAATGCTTGTCTGCCGAATTCAGTACCACCTTGGCCGAATTGACCGTTATTGATGTTGATGCCTGATTCGAGGGCGAAAATCGCCTTGAGGCCGCCCCCCAAATCTTCTTTGCCGGTGAGCCCCCAACGGCTGCCATCGATGCCGTCCAGAGAATCCATATAGACCGATTTACCGCCGCCGATGTTTGACAGATAATGGATACCTTCGTCAATTTCGCCGTACAGCGTGACGCTGCTCTGGCTATAGGCCGCGGAGCTCGCCAGGCACATAGCAGAGCCGACGATACAGGCCATATTCTTCGTTTTCATAAGATCTCCAATCTTAGTGGTTAATGCTGTGCAAATGAGCTTTTACCGCGGGTGATCAGTGCGACACTTCCTTTGTTACGAGGGAACGGAAGAACCGTGTGGTAGCGTAGAGCACTCGGTCTGACGGTTGCACCTCGATAAGAAAGCCGTCGCTTCTGGCGGTAATGGGACAAGTAAGAAGGTCGATCCCCGTGCCGCAAAGTCACGCAGCCACAACGGTCCTTTCCAGCTGAACATTGGAGTCAGAGCGCTGCTGCAGAAACCTGCGGAGAAACCCGAGAGGGATGCCCATATAAACCAGAACGACGAAAGTGGTACGGGTTCTTTTAGCGCTGAACTCAGACACAAGGCCGACTGCGCGGTGTAACAGCTCCCAAGCCGATGCCGGCAAGGAATCAGCTTGGGAGCTGCGGCACACTTGTTGTAAAAACATTCAATCCGGTAAATAGCCCGAAAAGACCTGTCGCCACGAAAGCCGACCTTTTGGTCGCAAATCGCTGCGTGAGGAACGGAATGCAAAAGTCATCGATCAGTAATCCAAATAAACATGCGGAAAAAATTGACCCCGTGTCTGGCTTCGACAGATGCCATTCCTTCGCAAGCACTGGCGCAACGAAACTGATGATCTTTGTGTCGAAGCCATCAAACGGCATGAGAAACGCGCAGAATGCGTCAATGAAGCACTGCCTTATACCAATTCTGCGACCGTCGATCAGGTCGTAGATGTTGACTTGCCGTAATTCCATGCTGCTCTCCTTGCGATCAGGAGCCAGAGCAATTCATTCCACTCTGGTATACTAATTATAATGTAAATGTATGGCGGGAATCAGTTGGAAAAACTACTAACGTAAGCAACGTTGAAGCGTTTTGTTTGGGAAGGTCTTAATAACAAATTTCAGCTTGACTGTTCACATAACCCGAAAATTGGTGGATCTCGGAAGTCATTTCAGCGTTGGGAGCCCAATGAATGCGGACCAGAGATTAAGAGATGCTTGTGGATCGCTTCCGTGATGTCTACCGCTCACATTTCAACAGCTTGCGGCGCGCCATCCGGAGATCGGACAGCGTGAACGGCATTTTCAGTTATGCGGTGCTTTTCTTCAGACCACGTTAGCGTGCTTTCGCGAATCCAACCTGCTGTTAGATCACCCGAGACAGATACTTTACCTTGGCGCGCACGCTTGCCGGGGCACATCGCGAACATCCTGCCCGCTGCCTTTGCCCTTGTACAATTTTGTGTCCCTCGATAGGCCGCATCGCCGTACACAACCGTTTTCTCTTCGTGCAGCAACGTGTCCACTTTGATAAAAGTAACATTAATCTATCGAAATACTTAAGAACCGTACGCGCAATGACCTAACGGGTTTCCTACGGATGCTAGCTCGTCCAGCTTCAATGACGCTTGATTCCGTCCAGCGCTTAAAATCCCGTCGAGTGGATCAAGGATTTGAGCTATTAGTAGCTCCTACCAACAGCGTTTTTATTCCCTACATATCGGGTGTGAAAGAAAAAAATTATTTGTTTTCATGCAAAACATATTGCCGTAGATGCAGCAGATTTTTTTATTCTTTTTTTACTAAAACATTGACCATAACAGCATTTTATCCCGCTAAAGGCATAAATCCAGCATCCGAATATGGTTAGTTGGGCGTTCAGATCGTTTAGCGGCGATGAGAACTTCGGGGTGGAATTTTTCATATGTTCTTTTCTTGCAATACCACGAACGCGGGCCACCTGTTGCGTGACTTTTCGCCAAACCCCATCTCATCGGTAACTCGGCTGAATTGATCCCTTGAGGCTGGACCGAGAATTTTCAGGGAACTAAGTTTGCCTGCGTGATATTGGATTGCTTGAGAGCGACCTTGATCGGGCGTCCGAGGTCGATTGTCCAGCCCGTAGAACCCGCGTCGGGTAGAGGAAGCTCCGCTTAGGACATCGCTCCAGCGTGCCTCGGAGGGACGTTGGCCGCATGCTTGACGAACTCGCTGCTGAGTAGCCTGGCCCTTACACTTACTGTACTCGCTACCAGTTGAGTCTCAGTCCGGTCTCGGTCGCTCGATGCCGATCGTCGTCGTCCGCATGGAGGTACTGGCCTGTGGTCGAGATCGATGCATGCTCCAGGTGTAGTGGTTCAATGATCGTGGACACCTCAAAAAGGGATAATTCCCGAACTGAGGGTGAAAAATGGGTAAGACGAAACTTTCCAGATGAATTGAAGGCCAATGCAATCCGGCTCGTGGTGGAGCAGCGATATTCTTTCGCTCAGGCCAGCGAAGCGATGGGTGTTGGCGACACTGCTTTGCGGCGCTGGGTGGCGCAATGGCGCGCGGAAAAAACGGTGCCCCCGCGCACGGTTGACCAGATTCGCGCGGACGCGCAGCGCATAAGGGAGTTGGAAGCACGGGTGGCCGATCTGGAAAGGGGGCGGGAGATTCTAAAAAAATCCACGGCCTTCTTCATGAAATAACGGATCGCTCATTGAAGTGATTCATTCACTAAAGAAGGCCTATCCGATCATCCTCATGTGCGCTCTCATGGGCGCGGCGCGCAGCAGTTATTACATGTTTTCGCGAGCGCGCAACCAGCGGCAGCGTTCGCCGGAGTTGCTCGATGCCGCGCGCCAGATCGACGTTCAAGGCCGATGCAGTTACGGTAGCCGCAGGATGTCGCAGGCATTACACCTCCGGGGCCATGCGGTCGGACGTTATCGGGCTCGCAGTTTGATGTGAGAGGCGGAACTGGTGGTGCGCAAGCGGCGCACGCACAAGTATCGCAAGGCCGAGGGCGAGGCGCTTATTGCGCAGCACCTGTTGGAGCGTAAGTTCGAACCAGGCGCCATTAACCGCGTGTGGGAACGCGATATTACGTACGCGAGCGGAGCGTGTCAATGAGTTTGCGACACCTGGGTGTTTACATTCAGTGATCAAGCGTCAAGTTTTATGCGGGTTTGGGATTCCTTCTTTTTGGGTGGGTTGATCCATGCGGCGACGGGCAATTCGGGTGGTCGCGGTGCGACACGCTTGAAACGCTCGGGGTGGGCCAGGAAGGCGGCATCCAGGGTGGCGCAGCGCGTTCTGGTGAGCGCTTGAGCGCGGCCGTAATGAACGGTGTGCGGGGTCATGAGCGCGATCCCTGAATGACGATGCTCGGTGTTGTACCAGGCAAAGAATGTCTGGCAGTGCGCCCGGGCATCTTCGATGCAGCCGAACCTATCCGGGAAGTCAGGACGATATTTAAACGTCTTGAAGTGCGATTCGGAAAAGGGATTGTCATTGGAAACATAAGGCCGACTATGAGTCTTGACGACTTCCAGATCGACCAGCAAGGCAGCGACAGTCTTCGAGCGCATGCTGGTGCCGCGATCGGCGTGCAGTGTGAGGCAACCCGGTTCGATGTTTTGTCCGGCGACGGTATCGGCAATCAGCATTTCGGCCAGTTCAGCAGTCTCCCGGGGAGCGATCATCCAGCCCACTACGTAGCGGCTGAAGATATCAAGGATCACGTACAGATGGAAGTACGTCCACTTTCCTGGGCCGCGTAACTTGGTGATATCCCAGGACCACACTTCATTGGGTTGCACCGCTAACAGCTCCGGCCGGGTGTAGGACGGATGAGTCAATTGCCGGCGCCGTTCACGTACCTGGTCGGCGCCGGCGAGCAGCCGGTACATGGTGCGTACCGAGCCGAGATAGACCCCCTCGTCAAGCAGGGTGGCGTAGGTTTGCCGCGGTGAGCAATTAGCGAAACGCTCGCTGTTGAGCGCGTCGAGCACGCACCAGCGCTCGAGTTCGCTCAATGCCAGAGGAGGCCGGGGGCGAGCTCTGGGCGGCGCTGGTTGCGCGACCAGATGACGTGCCGCGGCGCGCTGTCGGTACACGAGTGAGCGATCGATGTTCATGACCCGGCAGGCACGTGCCACGCCGACATCCGGCACCAGGAGGTTCACTCCGTCCAAGCGGAGTTGCCATCCGTGTCCTCTTCGTTCTGCAGAGCCATTAAGGAGGAAACTTTTTTTTGAACATCGATGATCAACCGCGCCTGCATAAGCTGTCGCCGCAGACGATCGACCTCGCGTGTCAGCGCGGCCGTTCGACGGGTCTCGGCGATCACCGGATCGGCCTTGTGTCCCCGCTTGCGCGGATCGAGACCGGTCTTGCCCTCAGCGGCACGACGCTTGCGCCACGCTGCCAGATTGGACGAATAGATGCCTTCGCGGCGCAGCAGTGCACCGATCTGCCCCGGCTCGCTACACCGGTCAGCCTCGGCCAGGATGCGTCGTTTCTCGCTGGCGGAGAATTGCCGACGTCGGGCGATCGCGACCACCTCGGGCTGCGCTGGCGCCGCGCTGGAAGCCGCGTCTGCGCTCGCCCTACGGGCTCCCTCCAACGCGGCTTCCAGCCCAGCGGGCTGCGGTACGGGCTTCACTACAGATTTCATCGGATTGGCCATGAATTGCATCCTGTCTTTGTACTCTAATTGGTCCAAGGCAGGTGTCGCATCTCATATTGGCACGCAGGGGAGGAGCAAACAGGGCTGGTCGCATCTGGCTATCGTCATGGACTTGCACTCGCGCCGCATTGTAGGTTGAGCCTTTGACATCCAGGCCGACACGGAACTGGTGATTCAGGATTTACATCACGCGTATCGCAGTCGGTAACCAGGAATAGGTCTCATGTTTCAGATTCTCAAGCCTATTGGTATCGTTTTTATTGATGAATATATTCAAATTATCGATTTGACTGATCGATGGGTCTCATTATTTAATGTTCTTAGCAGCAAAAAATTCCAAAGATTGTTGCTCAACATTTAACAGGATTCGCGATGGTCGAAACAGTCGAAAATCAAAAATCAAAAGTGCCGGTTATAGATTGTGTGCATTGGATGGTTGGTGAAGGCGACCCACTGTTCCTGGTCCACGGCATTGGCGCTTCGCACGCAGCGTGGGACGGCATCGTTAACGAACTCAAGTCGGACTTTTGCTGTGTCTCGTATGACCTGCGTGGTCATGGCGCATCGCCCCTGCCTAACTGCGCCTTTGGCTTGGACGAACTCGTAGCCGACCTAGAGGCTTTGCGCGCAAAACTGGGCTTTGAGTCGATGCACGTCGCCGGCCATTCGCTGGGCGGCATGATAGGCCCGGCGTACGCCCGAAAATACCCGCATCGCGTCAAAACGCTAGGACTCCTATCTACGGCCGCCGGCCGCACGGAAGAGGACAACGCCAAAGTGCGGGGTGTCGTTAAGGCCATGAAACGCGACGGCATCCCGAATATCCTGGATAAGCTGGTAGACCGTTGGTACACGGACGAGTTCGTTAAGAATAACCCTGCCGTGGTCCAAGCGAGGCTTAATCAAATCACCGGCATGAATGCCGAGGTATTTCTCAACGTCTTCGACATCTATGCAGAGACCGAAATGGCGCCTTGGCTGCATGAGGTCAAGACGCCCTCTCTGATTGTCACCGGCGAATACGACGGCGCCTGCAATCCCCGCCTCAACACATACATACAGAGCCAGCTGGACGATTCGAAACTCGTCATTCTGGATGGATTAAAGCACTCCATCTTGATGGAAGCACCTACTAAGGTCGCTGCCGAGATCCGCCGCTTCGTCGCGTCGCGGCGACAGTCATAAAAATCCTACGATGCCAATACAAAGCAAACGGACAACGACGATGCAAACGGTAAAACCAGTAGTTGAAATTGCGGGCGCGGGGCTCGCTGGACTTGCGGCAGCGGCGGCTTTCGCGCAGCGAGGATGGAGCGTCCGCGTTCATGAACGCAGCAAGGAACTGCGGGAAATCGGCGCCGGGCTGTACCTTTGGCAAAATGCTTTGGATGCCCTACGTGAACTGGGCGTGTACGACAAAGTTGCGGCCGCGGGCGTGCGTTCGCCCAACCCCAGGTTACTGCTGGACCATAAGCAACGCGAACTGAATATGCGTCGGCCTAACGAAGAGGTGCCGGAGCTGATCGTTATACTGCGAACCGAACTGCACCGCATCCTTGCAGAAAACGCCATCGCCCATGGCGTGGAAATTGTAACCAGTTCAAAGGTTATGGGTGCCGATCCCGAAGGCCGTCTGGAGTTTGCCGACGGAATGGGAAAAAAGGCCGACCTGATTGTCGGAGCAGATGGCGTATTCTCCAAAGTCCGGGACTCGCTCAAACTAGCTACAGAAATCCGCGAAATGAAAGACGGTTGCGGCCGCCACCTTATTTCCCGCCTGCCGGGCGATAGCTTGGACACCCAGCGCGTTGAAATGTGGAATGGTGGCCGCCGCATCGGCATGGCGCCGGCCAGCAAGGATCATCATTATGTTTTCCTGTGCTGCCCCGAAGAAGACGTGGCCGGTCGAATCCAGCAGCCGTTCAATCTGGAGGCGTGGATCGACAGCCACCCGGGTTACGCAGACTATCTGAAGCGTATTCCGCGCCATCCGGTCGAGCACTGGCGTCCTTTTTACAACGTCACTTGTTCATCCTGGTCCAAGGGCAATGTATGCATCATCGGCGACGCCGCGCACGGCATGGCACCCAATCTTGGCCAGGGGGCTTGCGTGGCCATCGTCAACGCAGTGGTATTGGCCCGCACGGTGTCGGGGGAGCGCGACATCCTCACCGCACTCCAACTCTGGGAACAGGCAGAACGACCCTATATCAGCCAGACACAGCGTATGTCCTATCTATATGGTGCCGTCGGCACCCGCTGGCCGAAAGGATTGCTGGACCTCCGCACCAAACTCATTCCACTGTTGGCTAAGACGCAACGCGTGCAGCGCAACCTGCGTTGCGCACTCGACCATAAACCCAATATCTAATCCAAGTGGAGCAGACATGCCGATTATTCGCGTAGAAATGTTCGAGGGCCGCAATGCGGAACAGAAAAGCAGCTTGGTCAAAGAGCTGACCGACGGTTTCATGCGCACCTGCGGCGGCAAGGTCGAAAGCGTACAGGTAGTGATAACAGAGTATTCGCCGGGCGACTGGGGAGTTGCCGGCCGACTCGCCAGCGACAGACCCAAGGGCTAACCATGAAAATGACCATGCTGGACGGCACGGCCTGGAGGACTGAAGGCGAAGGTCCCAACATCATTTTTGTACACGGCAACGGCTCAACCCACGAGACCTGGCAAGGCACTGTCAAGCATCTGACGGACGCCTTCCGCTGCACGGTTTATGACCTCCGGGGACATGGTCATTCGCAATCTATCCAAGGCGAGCTGACACTCGACATGCTTGTGGAAGACCTGGAGCGGCTACGCGCCACGCTCGATATCGAACGCGTCTTTGTCGTGGGACATTCGTTGGGCTCATTCGTCGCCGGGGCCTACGCGCGTAAATACCCCCGGCACGTGGAGCGTCTTTGCCTGATGGCTACGCCAGTAAAGCGCACAGATCAGGAAAGGCAGTCCAACGCAACTCTGATCGAGAAGATCAAGCGCAACGGCGTGAAAGAGACCGTTTCCAGTTTGGTAAAGAACTGGTACACGGACCCGTTCGTCGTGGCTCACCCAGCGCTGTTGCAACGACGCTTGGACCAGTTGCTGAGCATAGGCGAAAGCGCCTTTATCAGCGCTTACGAGTTGTACAACCGCACGGAAATTGACTGCTGGCTGCCGACCATCGCTGCGCCCACCTTAGTAATGACGGGTGAGTTTGCTAAGGGCTGCGGGGCAGACGTTGCTCAATACACAGCCGCTTCCATACCGACAGCCAAGCTCGTTATTTTCCCGCAAATGAAGAACGGCATCCTTACAGAAATCCCCGATCGCGTGGCCAATGAGATTGCTGCCTTCGCAAACACCGCCGTTCATTGCGCCTGACACAATCTGCTGATAAGAAAGGCGGAGAAGCACAATAGCAATATCGATATTGTTGATGGAACTATTGAAATTATCGAATTGACTGATCTATAACGGCCGGATTAAATGCTGTTGATCGATCGATTCGCGCGGGATCAAAGCGTAGCAGGTGGCTGGTGGTTAGCACTCGAAGTGTTCTGCAATGTGCGAAGTGCCTTACGAAAGTAAGTCATCGCTCAGTCAGTATGGCCATTGCCATGCAATGGTCGGTAAAACTCGATTAATCCGGAAACCATCCATGACGATAAAACTGGAGATCAGGGGGGTGAGCAAGGCCTATGGGCACCAACCTCTCGATGCGCTGAAACTCGCGAAGCAAGGCCTTCATCCGAAGGAAATTCTTGAACAGACCGGCCAGATGCTGGCGGTCAACGACGTGTCCATGTGCGTCGAGCAAGGCGAGATATTTTCCATTATGGGCCTGTCCGGCTCCGGCAAATCTTCGCTGGTGAGATGTTTGAATCGGCTTATCGAACCTACGTCTGGGTCTATCCTGATCGATGGACAGGACATTTGCGTGAAGACCAGCGATGAGCTGCGGCATTTGCGCCGTACGAAGATCGCGATGGTTTTCCAAAACTTTGCTCTGCTGCCGCATAAGTCGGTCGTTGAGAATGTCGAGTTCGGACTGAAGCTGCGGGGCGAGACGCCGAAGGCGCGGCGTCTCAAAGCGAACCGTGCATTGGACAAGGTCGGCCTAGCGCAATGGGCGAGCCGGTTTCCCGATAACTTGAGCGGAGGCATGAAGCAGCGGGTTGGCCTAGCACGCGCCTTGGCTAATGACCCAGACATCCTGCTAATGGACGAACCGTTCAGCGCGTTGGACCCCTTGATTCGCGCGGATCTACAAGCGGAGCTGCTAAAGCTGCAACTGGATATCAAGAAGACGATTATCTTCGTCACACACGATTTCCACGAAGCGGTGAGACTCAGCAGCCGAATCGCAATCATGCGCGACGGCAAGTTCGTGCAGGTGGGCACACCCCAAGAAATTCTGCTGCGACCCGTAGATGACTATGTGTTGAGGTTCGCACGGGATATGGACCGCGCGCAAACAATCACTGCCGGGGAAATCGCGTCGTCCGGCGCCTCTTCGATTCCGGCCGGGATACCCGCTGCGGCCGCATTGGATCTGCTGCGAGAGTCAAATCGGCCCTACGGGATTATCCAGGACGCTGCTCGCTTGCCGGTAGGCTTGGTGTGCCGCGCCGACCTGGAAAGGTCTGGCGCGCTCGATGGCAAGTCCGCACTCGACTGCAAGGTTGCGCAGCCGGCTATCTCTCTCCCCGCGACCACGACCCTTGCTGCCCTTTACCCGCATTTTGCCAGCCGTATGCCCCTAGCCATCCTGGACAGAACTGGCGGCATGGTTGGCACGCTCGACGCCAACGACGTGCTGACGCACCTTGGGCAGTTAGAGCCGCTACGGGGTGCCGTGGATGCCGAATCCTCGGCGGCCGTCGCTGCGCCCGACGGCACAACCGAGGGTCCGCAACCGATCTTTCCGGCCAATCAACGTTTCGAGGCAGTGGACCCATGAATCGTCTTCCTAATCAATATGTTCTGCCAGTGGATAAAGTTATCCAAGGCGCCGTGGACTGGCTTGTCAATGATTGGCGGCCGTTATTTCAGGCGGTACGGTGGCCTATCTCACACGTGCTGGCTTCGGTATCCGCGGGATTGCATGCCTTGCCGTTCTGGCTGGTCATCGCGTTTTTCCTGGTTGTGGGTTGCAGGACTGCGGGGGTGCGTAACGGCATATTCTGCGGTGCGTCATTTGGGCTGATTGCCGTAATGGGGCTGTGGGAAGAGGCTATGGATTCATTGTCTATTCTGACCACAGCTGTGGCTTTCTGCGTCGTGGTGGGCGTGCCTACCGGCATCGTGGCTGGCCGAAGCAATAGGTTCTGGTCGGTGTTGCGGCCAGTGCTAGATGTAATGCAGACGACGCCATCCTTCGTTTACTTGGTACCGGTGGTGATGCTGTTCGGCATCGGTACCGTACCCGGTGTCATTGCGACGATTATCTTTTCTATGCCGCCAATTATCCGCCTGACCAACCTGGGGTTAAGGCAGATACCTATTGAAGCCATTGAGGCGGCCGAGTCATTCGGCGCGACCGAGTGGCAAGCGCTGATCAATGTGCGATTGCCTTTGGCGCTGCCGTCGATCATGGCTGGCCTGAATCAGACTTTGCTAATGGCGATGGTGATGAGCGTGATCATTTCGATGATAGGTGCTGAGGGCCTGGGCCTGACCGTGCTGCGTGGTATTGGTGCGCTGGACGTTGGGCTGGCCGGTATTGGTGGCTTGGCGATCGTTCTGTTGGCCATTTCACTAGATCGCATAACGCAGGGCATGGGAGAGAAATCCAGACCGACGCATACCCTGGCACGGCGCGCTTTGCACATCGGATGGATGCGCAAGGTCGATGCTCGCTGAACGAATGCGACTATCAGCGGATGTATCAAAGGTGGGCACAAAGTGTTGAAGATCTGTAAATGAAGATAAACCACTCACAGCGTGTTATAGGGGGATGACAATGAACTTGCGTAGAAGAAGCTTGATGATGGCAGTGGCATCTGCAGTAACTATCTTGGCCTGCGCGGACGCAGGAGCGCAGGTAACGCTCCCGGGCGCAGGCAAGACGGTTAGGCCGGCTCGGCCGAATTGGGACTCTTTCTGGTTCGGTCAGAAGGTCGTGGATATGGGCATGGAGCGGTTAGGCTATAAGGTCGAAAAGCCAGCGACCTTGACGCCGCCGGCCATTTTCACTTCGATCGCGCGCGGCGACCTTATGTACTCCGTAGATACTATCCTGCCCAACCATGCGGACTTGTATGCCAAGACGGAAAAGGAAGTGATGCCCGTAGGGCCCATTATGGACCCGGGAACTCTGCAAGGTTACATGATCGACAAGAAGACCGCTGATCGATACAACATCCGCTATCTCGAAGACTTTGCCGACCCCAAGATTGCCGTTCTGTTCGATCAAGACGGCGACGGCCGCGCCGACATGATTGGCCCCTCAGTCGACTGGACGGGGTCTTCGGCAGTAGCGCTGAATCACATTAAAACGCTGGGGCTGGGAAATCGCATTCGCGTGGTGCAGGGTGAATACACCACTCTCGCCGCAGATGCGGTGGGCCGTTACGCTGCCGGGAAGCCTATCTTCCTGTACACCTGGTATCCGAACCCGACGACGATGAAGCTACGTCCCGGCAAGGACCTGGTGTGGCTTGAGTTGAAGAAAGTATCGTTGCCGGGCAACCAGATGGAAAAGTATAAAGCCAGGCCCAACGTCGAAGGATGCGCGTCCAATCCGTGCAATTTGGGTTGGCTTCCGACGGTCTACTATATTGCGGTTAACCGCGCTTGGGCGGCCGAGAACCCCGCAGCGATGAAGTTCTTCAGCGAGTTCAAAATGACATTGGAAGATCGCGCCGAGCAAAACATTAAAATGCTCAATGGCGAGAACCGCGAAGAAGACATTGGACGCCACGCTCGGGAATGGATAGCCAAACACCAAGCTGAGTTCGATGCCTGGATCGCTGCGGCTATTGTTGCGGGCAAGAAGTAAGCAAGCAATGGTGCCCGCAAGACGCGGGGCGGCGTTCTTATTCGGCTCGCACCGGCTTGCGGTTCCCGAGGCGTCAGGATGATGGCTCGAGAATTTGTGCCATCTCGCATCACCTGACGGCAACAAAACTATGGCTATTGGGTTTCTTGGTGCGCGACAATTAGGAAGTCCGGACATCATAGTTGTCGCGCAGGCGGCCATCGTAGTTTATATGAACGCCCCCGTTTGCGTTAGTTTCGGTGCTTTGATTCAACAGGATAGGTTGCAGTTTTATATCCGACCTTTTTGCAGCCTGATACGCCGCTGGCCCCGATGAAATCCGCTGACTTGCCCCTCATTTGACGCACGAGCTTGAAGCTCGAACTACGATTCAGGTTTAGCAAGCCCCGGTCCGACCTGTCTTGTCATCACACTCGTTTCCAACGCAACCTTTTGACGCCATACCCTGTAAAAGTTAGATCTTCTGCGAAACGTAATTTATCAAACCTGCCGAATACTCACGTGATCCTTTCGATATGGTCGGTCATGTGCCAGAACCGCCCATATCATTCGAGCCATCTTGTTGGCGAGCGCCACGACGATCACATTTGCTGGTCTTCGTTGCTTCGTGTTTTCTATCCACGGCCCCGGCTCCTTCGCGAGGAAGAGCACACTGCGGGCACCGTGGACCAGGAGTGTCCGGAGATACGTATCTCCTCGCTTACTTATACCTAACAACTTGACCTTTCCGCCGGTGCCCGTTTGCGCCGGCACGAGCCCGAGCCACGCTGCAAATTCACGTCCGGATTTGAAGGATTTCGGATCTCCCATTGTCGCAACAGCAGCGGTCGCGGTGAGCAGCCCAACGCCAGGTATCGCAGCAATCGCCTTGCATGCCTTGTCCTCTTTCAACCACATCTGCAAACGTCGTTCAATATCAGCGATCTGCTTATCCAATTTTTCGAGATCACTCCATAGCTCACGCAACGACTCAATCAACATCGCCGGCAGACGCTCAACCAATTTTGCCAGCACGCTAGGAATTGCCTTGTCCAGCGCCGTCCGGCTCTTAGCTACTACCTCACCGTACTCAGTCAGCAGCCCCCGCAGACTATTCATCTGCATCGTGCGGAATTTAACCTTTTGCTGTCGAATTCGGTGCAGCGCCAAGATCGCCTGTTGAGCTTCTGTTTTCACCGCAACCGCCTTGCTGGGCATCTGCGTGGCCATCCAGATTGCACGCGCATCCGCCGAATCATTCTTGTTGCCAGTAGCGAACGCTTTGACGAACTTTCCTGGCATCAACTTCACCTGGTGGCCCATATCGATTAACCGCCGTGCCCAATGCTGAGCTCCGCCGCAAGCTTCCATTCCAACTAGACAAGCTCCTCGATTTGCAAAGTGCTCGAGGAACACCGCTCGTTTGAGTTGCTTGCTGACGATTTCGCCCGTCTCAGCATCAACCCAATGAAGCTGAAACACGTTCTTGGAGATGTCTACTCCGACCGTCGTATAGTTCATTTCGGATCCTCTGGTTTGCCTGCGAAGACCTCAATGATCTTCCAATTTCGGCACCTTGATGCCGCTGGGCCCCGTGAGGGTCCGCTTTCTATGTTCCAGTTTCTAACCTCGGAGGGTGGGGGCGTTCATTCCATTTGACGCTATCCAGTTTCTCGTTCCAGGTCTGAAGCCTTGCCGATTTCATCGGCCAACGTTTTAAGGAATGCTTGCTCAGTAGGACTGGCCCGAACCTTGTCGTTCTTGATCATAAAAACGTCGATAGGCATGATGTTTTCATAGGGCGGCAAGCGCCACAGAATGCCGTCGCGTACATCGCGCGCAGCAATCTGCACCGGAATGGCCCCTATGCCCATACCCGCGACAATCATGCGGTGAACCTCTTCGAGGTTTGCGGATATACCGGTCAGGGGCTTGCGGAACTTAATTTGATGACGCATCTCCGTGATGGAGTGCAGATAGTCGGAATGGACGGCCGTCTGATAGGTAATCTCATTTTGGTCCTCCAGGTCCTTGAGGGTCAGATTTTCTCGCCCAAACAGGGGATGGGAGACCCCGCAATAAAATCCGCAATACTCCTTAAAAACGTGCAGATGCTCAAATTCCGGGCGTTTATTGAATACTGGAGCAATACCGAAATGAATCAGCCGGTTCGACAGCGCCTCAATAATCTCGGAGCTGTTCATGACCGCGCACGAGATCGTCGCCCGACGGTGTCGCCGGTGGAACTCCGTCAAGGTGCGGTCGATTATTGGGCTGGTCATGTGACTTGCGAGCGTAAGCCGCACATTGCCCGTTAGCTCATCGCCAGTATCTTTTAGAAGCACCGAGATCCGATCGATTGCACCACAGATTTCGCCAGCCTCGCGCAACAGCAGGCGGCCGGCCTCCGTCAGTTCGAAAAACCTGGGCCCGCGCTCCGCTAGTTGCTGGCCCATCTGCCCTTCCAAGTTCTTTAGCGCCGCGCTGATTGCTGGCTGGCCACGTCCCAATATCTGTGCCGCTTTAGAGATGCTGCGAGTTTCCGCCACTACGACGAAGGTATGCAAGAGGTTCCAGTTGATATTCTTGATAGACGCCACTTCAGTGCTCCACGTCAAGGTTTCCGAATTCACTACGAACGCGATTGCCGCGCTGATAGTCATACAGGCGGCCTGCTTTCGGTCAAGCAGGAGATGGACAGCGTAGACTCAAGCTCCATATCGACTTGATGCACATGCGTTCACGCTAGATCTCTCCTTCCGCTCGCGCTACGTTACAGCCATTTCCAGTCCGCGTGCGAGAGGTATCGCTGGGAATCATGAAAACCCGCCACGTTCCATTTAAGTCGCTCACATTAAAGGATTTGACGGATAGCTTCACAGCGCTAGGTGCTTCGTTACCTGCGCAGGTATCTTCCCCGTTAAGTATGTGATGCCATGTGCGTTGATTATATTGAACGCTTCGGCAAGCGCAGCGCCAACTGTTGGGAAGAAAATCGCCCGAACCGACCACGTTGCGGTGGGATTTGCTGGGAACAAATTTCCAGGCACTAATTGTCGTAGGCGAATATTGGATCGTGGGAGCGCGTCCGCAGGAAGGTCTCTGTTTGGCCGATTCTGTTGAAAAACAGCTGTTTTTAGTGTGACGAAAAAATCCAGCGGGGCGACTTTGCATTTATATCTTCAGCAAAACATGGCAATTTAATCAAAGCTGCGACTTCGTCGTTCGTAACGCAGTCGCAACCTCCGACTTGTCATCTCTAGCCATGAGTCGAATCGCCATTCGCCGTAGGTTTTGCGCGGTTGCTGCCAGTAAGAACTCATCATGCGCACCACTTGGCCCGCGCAGCCGCAAACGGTCAAGCTTCAGGATGCGTTTGAGGTGCGCGAAGAGCATTTCCACCTTCTTTCGCTCACGTCGGGATTGTTTGTAGGCAGGTGTTGTCGCGATGCGTCTTGCCTCGTCACGTGCAGCTTCGTGGATGCTGTGCGTGACCTTGCGAAACGGGGTCTTCGGACAGCAGCGTTCCTTAATTGAACAGCCGGGGCAGTCGAGTTGGTTTGATTGATAGATAACCGTATCGGCCTGGTGACGTGCGTACGCGAGTTCTTAAATTGGCGGCGGTCACTGCGCAGTGCTTTCCCAGCTGGACAACGATACTCGTTGTCCGTCTCATTCCACTTAAACTCGCTGTTGGAGAATGCATTGTCCTTGGGCGCGTGCTTTTCCCAAACCGGAACGTGGGGTGCGATCTTTTTCTTATCGACCATCCAACCAAGCATCGCTGCCGTGCCGTAGGCGGTGTCGCCTACAAGGCGAACGGGCTTGGGACAAAGGCCTTCTTCAACTCTCTCAATCATAGTTCTCGTTGATTCGACTTCGTGAGATCGGTTTGCGGGCGTCGCTTCAACGTCCATGATAATCCCCGCTTCCAGGTCGATCAGATAGTTGGTCGAGTAGGCGAAGAACGCGGGACCACCAGGCGCAGCGGTCCAACTCGAGGCAGGATCGCTCAAGGCGATCATCTTCGGCGGATTAGACGACTCTGAGGATTCTGCTGTGTCGGAACCTGCTGGATTGCTCTCTTCAAGGGCTTGGAGGTACTCCCGCACGGCGCGACTCTGTCTTGCGGCAGGCCCCCAGTCGATGAGATCTGTCCCCGGTACCTCGCTTGAACGACTTGCATCAGCCTTGATAATACTTGCATCGATAGCGAATCCTTCTCCCCTCACAAACCCCGCAGCCATGCAACGGCCCAAGACGGATTCGAACACATGGCGTAAGACGTCGCTATCGCGAAAGCGTCCGTGGCGATTCTTAGAGAACGTCGAATGTTCAGGTACAGCATCGTCCAAACCCAGGCGGCAGAACCAACGCTATGCCAGATTCAGATGGACCTCTTCGCATAGCCTGCGCTCAGAGCGAATGCCGAAGCAGTAGCCCACGATTAGCATGCATATCATGAATTCAACGATGCCTCGTAGAAGGTGAGTTTGAGGCACGTGGCTGTCGAGGTTAAACGAGTAAAAAAGCTTGTCTTGCCCGTTGTCCAGTTGACCCATAATGACGATTCGCTCCTCATCTACCAATATCTAAAGGATACCTAATCATTAAGCCAAAAAGCGACTTTTTCAACAGAATCGGCCAATTACGTCGGTTGTCGGGCGCTGGTCGGCTACTATTGGTGTTCGACAGCTTTGTCCGGATCGCTGACACTCTGGAGGGTTGCAAGCACCATGCCATCCATATCGAGAGTTTTCGCAGCGGCGGTGCAAAGTCCTATACTAAATTGCCAGCTCAGTCAAACTGAGTGCCTTTCAATTTTGGAAAGATATGTTCACGGCCAGAGATGCGCAGTTGATTCAAGAGGTTGATGATCACGGCGTGTCTCGCACCGACCCGACCGACAACCGAATCGAGGATACCTTGCGCCGTTCCAATCTAGATTTGAAGGCGCGTTTGCCTGATGCTCAGACCACTCTCATGTCGATCATCGAGCATGGTGATTCAGACGATCAATTCGATGCCTATGCCGAGACTTTGCGCACCAACAAGTTCGACGTTCAACTGGAACATGGCTATCGTCCCGGTGAACCTGTGCGTTTCCATCGCTTTATAATCAACTGGCATTACAGCCTGACCGGTGGGAAGCTGTACTAAAGTCTACTCCTCTCTGCCATTATCGAGCGTTCCGCCGCACGGATTTGAGACTGTTCGAGCGCTTTGCCGTGAAAACGCATGGCGACGACTTGGAGATCATGGCAAGGCAACTAGTCGGGTAAGGCACGGCGTCGTCGCTGCGTCCTCCCCTAAGAACCGTAAGTGCGAGTTTATCCCCATACGGCTCAAGCCTCAATAAGGCTGGCTCGCGCCAGCCCGGTGAAGAACATTCAACCGATGCATGTGAACCGGCGTCATGGCCAGACGAGCGCTTAGGTTTGTGTTGCAGCGACGCCCGGCACGAGTGGGACTTGCGACTTCGGATTGCGGCGCGCTGCGCGAAGTACTTGAACCACTCTGGATCGTAGGGTTAGCGACCGATTTGACCTTCGGATGCCGCTCAATCGGCGTGGCCGTTGCGACCCGAAGTTTCCGGTAGGTTCTGGAGGGGGCTTTTCGGTTATACGCACGGCTTGATGCTAGTGACCGCATTCTACAAAAAACGTTAGTCGATTTCGCCTCGAAAATCGCGTCCCGCTTGAGGGGGAGAGATGAACTGGTCTTGGAATTCAGGCCCAACCTGCCCCAAGAAATGCTGATCGCGTGTCTGTAGTAGCACTGGGAGGGGAAGGGCGAACCTGACCTGCTGTCGTTCGCGGCCGTCACAGACGACCCGCCGCAGGAAATAGCTCTCGCCGGACACGACCGCTGCATCATCCCAATCAAGGCGGAGCACATTGACGCGTGTCCCAATCCGGACCCTGCGCACCTCGCGACGCAGTACGCCATTCTCAATGACCGCAACCGGCCGTATACGAGTACCGGATGGCGGCCTGAACTGGATCGTGAGCATGATGCGGATGGACTTATCCGCAGGGGTGTCATGAATAAATCTGGCCGCAGCGACGAGGGGTCTTGCAGTGTTACCAACCTAGGGCAAGAAATTTCAAAATGGCACATATCATCCGTGACGTAGGTGTCGTCAGTCAGATCGGAGCATATAGTGATGAAGCAGTCGCCGTCTTCCTGTCGTTTTGAGAGGCTGGGTCAAGTGGCATGGCCGTGATAACCAGGGTTATCACGGCAAGCCGATCAGTCGCCCGGGGAAAATCTCGGTCCACAACATCAGCGACCCCAAATAGCGCATCACGAGCGCCATGATTCCAAGTAGCCGCGCCACGTCATCGTTTCGCGAGTCCTTTCGCACGCGCGACGGTTTCAAGGGCCGTGGTGGGGACGCTACTGGCTGGGCGCATCCTCCATAAGGATTTGTCAGCTGACGTCCGCTCGGGATCGACTTGCACCGCAGCACGAAGAGGTCCCCTTCACTTCGCGGCGCGAGGTATGTGGAAAAGAGCGTCTCTGCTTGCGTGAACGGTCATCGCCCAACGGGCACATTGAGCACGATGCATTGAAAAAGGAAGCGTGGATTGATTCGGCCTTGAGTGAAAGTCGCTCGATGCGTAATTTATTTGCTGGAAATCAAGAAAAATATATACTTTGTGATACCAGATAATGCAACGTGGGGCTTCTGTGGTCCAGAAAGCAGTACAACTTCTGATGCATGATGCGCCGCGTGGGCAACCACTCGATCCTGCGCTGCTTAGGCATTTCGGGATAAGTCCTGCGCAGACACACTACCTGGTGACCGCTGGGTGGCTGCAGCGACTGTCAAAGGGCGCGTATCTGCTCAGAGGGGATACTCCTACAACGGAGGGAATCCTTTTATACCTGGGCCGACGCAACCCAGGTCTCCATGTTGGTGGTAAGACCGCTCTTGATTGGCAGGGGGTGCGTCACAACATCGCGTACCGTCCGCGAGTTGCGCTGTGGGGACTAAAGGCGCATCGATTTCCGCCTTGGGTCGAGCAGCACATGCCTCACATTTATCAGACGACACGGCTGTTTGATGATCAATTTTCTCTGTCGGAAAGTTTGAGGCCGTTACCTTTAAAGAATCCCGCTGTTTTGGTTTCCATACCCGAACTGGCGCTCCTCGAACTCGCCAGCGACATTGGCAAACGAGGCGTGAAAGGGCAATCGCTGGAGGAGGCGCTGCATCTGGTTGATTCGCTGCGTAACCTGCGCGCCGATCGTCTCATCGGACTTCTGCGGCATTGCACCCGGGTCAAGGTGATCAAGCTGGTGCGCGATCTCGGCGAGAGCAGCGGATATGAATGGGGTTGTGATTTACAAGGCATCGTAGATCGAATGAGTCCGCGTAAGCGCTGGTCGAGCGTTGGAGAGGGTGGGCAAAGGCTTACCTTGAAGCCTTGACTTTCTGTGCGAGGAAAGAAGAGCGAGGCGTTACCGATATCGTGCCAAGTCGTGGTTGCTTGGTCGAGAAAGCTAACCTTATTCTGCGCATTTCCTCCTATTTGCGATCTGCCGTCTCCGCATTGGCAACCGACTCAGCGGCCACTGCCTGTATCCGGATCACCTCGTTGGTTTGCGCATCGATGGCCGCAGTCCACACCTCCTGCATCAGGTGGGAGACATGTTCAGGGATTCCAGGCACGAGCAGGCGTGCGCGGCCGGCCGCGACGAGCTCTTCTTCGATCTGGTTCATCTGCCGGCCCCACCAGGTGGCGCCGCTGCCGCCGAGCCGGTCGCGCACGTTGCGCACGGAGACATGGCGGCGGAATTCCGCGCGCGAGGCGGGCGCCGGGTGACCAGCCTCGGCCAGAAGCGAGATGATGGCAGCGCGAACGGATTCGCGTGAATTGGTCGGAATACGGGCCATAAGCCAATTACCGCCTGATTCCAGACCATTAAACGATTCGGTCAAATTTCAATTCATACCAGACGTATTGAATGGATTAACTGTCAGGGAATTGCCGGACGTAGCGTGATAATGTTTATTATCACGCGCATTTTCAATGCGAAATCCGGCTGTCGGCCGGGCCTGGCGCCCCGGCGTCGTATCGGCGCTGCCGTCCGGGCGGCCCTGCACGCGGTGCTGGCGGGCCGCGACCGCGCCGACAATAAAAAGATCTGGTTATTAGTTATCCGTTTAACAAGCAAGCTGCGATGTCGATATTTGATTGTGCAATGCAAAATTTGGTTTATACATAACACGTAAAGATAATACTGAGGTTGTTAATTTCAAATCATGCGTCGTGTAATTGCATTTAAATGGATGACGGACGGGGGATTTCGCGATCAGAGTTTTTTTCTTAAACACGTATTGTCCGTTCGTTTGTGCTTTGACCACCGGATTGCTGGCATCGGGCGTCTCGCACCGGCCCTCTGGGCTAGCCAACCTGCGGCAATGCAACATTTCCCTAAAAACCGCTGATGGAGTACAACGCAGACGGATCACGATGACGTTTTCCGGACGCGCTGCGGACTGCGCCCGCCTGGCCGCCGCTCCCGCATCTTTGGCTTGGCTCAGCTAACGATATCGCGCTGCGGCGAACGGAAGTCGTCTGCTGACATGCATGACGCACAGGTAATCGGGCACGTCTTCATGTCGGATCTGGATTTGTCCGGATGGGACGGTATCCGTCATATGCTGGTCAGCCCTGACTCGCACGTCGTAACGCGTTCACGTTGTCGCTCAGGGAAAAGATTCAATTCATCAGGTTATTTAATTAGGCGTGCTTAATAGAAGATGCCTATGCTAAACCGGCCGTTTGGCCGGAGGAGGAGAAATTAGGGAATATCAAACTCGCTGTAATACCGGAAGCCGCGGCGGGCAGGCCGCGGCTTCGACGGACGAATCGTCCGAATGGACAGCGCATGTGTACTAGCTGATGAGACCAAATTCAGTATAGTTCACAGGCGCTGGGAGTCAACTCATCCTGGGAGTTTTCATATGTATTCCAAGCAGCTTTCGCCGCGCGGCGAGTCATACCGCGCTGGTCCTCTCAACACCCGGCGGCACGGACCTGACGGATCGCCGCGGCGCCAAGGCGCACTCGTTCCCAGCCAAGTTGCCAGTGCGATCGCATTGGCCACAGAACTGGGTTCGCGACATCCCTGTGCGGCATGCGTCGGCGGATCCGGCGACGGCGGGAAAAGTACCGTGATCCGGTCCGGTATCCGGCACGCGGGAAGACGCGCATTGTTCTATCGCTGTCCGCAGTCATCCAGTGCGAATCACAATGTGCAACGTATTCACGACATGCTGGAGCGCAGCCTCTCGGGGGCGGAGGATCCCGACGCGCTTGTCCTGTTCGTTGAACATGTGGAACGGTCAACCTGCAAGGAAGCCTTGGCCCAGAACATCAAGCGCATGGTCGCCGATGCGGGCGTAGCGGTCGTGTTCGAAGTTAACGACGATGTCCACGGCTGCGATGTGCAAAACGCCTACTGCCGCCGCACGCGCGGGATTTTGACTCATGCGCCCTTGACTGTGGGGCGCATGACCAACCGGGATGCCTTAACTTTGGTCCGTCACAGTTGGGCTGATCGGTATCCTGGGCGACACATGCCAGAATATCTGGCTGAAACCACACGAAACGTCATCGACGGCAAGTTCGGCCCGTTCGCAGCATTCTGGCGTTTTGCAGTTCCCCTGTTCGACAATGAGACGTTTGTCGAGCCTGCCCGACTCTGGGAGTTCAGGCGGCCGCAGGAAGACGATTATCTCGATGCGCCGACCGACAGCCCGGTGGGTCCGTTTCCGTCGTACCCTGACGCCGAACTGCGCATGGAAGTCGAAAGGTTACTGGCTGAAGTGACCGGTTGCATGATTCCGTAAATCGAGGAACTTGTGCGTTCTTATCGGCGCGTTACAACTTGACTGTCTGGCCGGAAAGCTTCATGGGACGAGCGTTCGGCCAGTACTGCACAAGCAACCGTTGACTTGCCGTTCGTGAATTGCTAGCGTAGATACGTTTTCTCTTCCATTGGCGAAGCAATTTCGCGTTCGTTGCAGCCCAACGGGCACCTTCTTTCCCGGTCCTAGGCGAGCGAAACGTGGCAGGGCTTTCCTTATGTTACCGTCTCTTCTGGCGGTAGAAAGGGCGTACGACCACTCCGTTTGCAGGGCACCCGTGTACATCTCGGCCGACACGTTGATAGGCGGGGCTATGACGGCGGCTTGCCCGTGCTGCCAGCCGATCCGTCCGCCTTTCACAGCAATCACGACCGTGCACAGCGGGCCCATTCCAGTCTAAAGTTGGCGCGGCTGCCTCTCAAGGCCCACCGGTACGTTGCGTGTCAACGGTCATGCTCATCAACTGATAGGTGTCTCCCTGATATCACCGGGGCGTGCCTTCCGGAGCCGCATTGTTTAGCTCAACTGCACTGGAATCTATTGCGACCTGCATAAGCCTTCATTGCCGGTGGTTCCACATCATATTTTGTGAAGGAGAGCTGACGATGCTGAATACCGCGGAGCTTGAGCAATATCTCAACCGGCAAACCTTGGGAGATGACGCGAGGAGACTGGTTCACTTCGTAAGGGATCGCGAGACTGTCATTGATCTCCAGCGACGACAAGGCGCGAACTCGATCGTACTTCTGTATTCGCGGAAGATGGGAAACCGTCACATTGCAGCGCAGAGCCGTACGCTGCTTGCAGCAGCGGCCCGCTGGCATGAACATGACCGTGAGGTCCTCGAATATTACATCGAGCCACATCAGGTGACGCTCGAGACACTCGATGAGGATGGTGTGGTGCAGAACCGGGCACAGCACACGTTCCGGTTTCTCGTGCTGGAGAACGAGGTGTATCTTGAAGACTGGCGGGAAGAGAGTGATCTTATCAGCCTGGAACGCAAGGACGCCGCGCGTGCCGTCAAGGTTGGGCGGTTCTTTCGCGACGAGAAGGGGCGCTGGCACGATCGCGATGCGGAAACGGTATGCAGCAAACTCGGGGTGGGCCACCGTCTCAGAACCAGTCGCAGTATCCCGCAGCGCTTCCTTGAAAACATTCGGTTCATTCAGGACTATCTGGATGACCGCACATCCAGAATGCCGGAAGAACTCCGGACCCAACTGCAGGATGTCGTCTCGGAGAGGTCGATCACATTTCAGGAACTGGTCAGCGAGCGCGGGTTCAAGGCGGATGAGCTTTTTGTGGCGATCGCCCAGGGTGTGGTTTACATCAACCTGTTTGAAGACAACTTGCGTGATCCCGAACATCTGTACCTGCATCGAGATCAGGGGCAGCGGGAAGTCCATGTGGCGCTGCAAGACAGTGAACAGGATCAGCCTCCGCTGCCGCTTCCTGCAGTGGGCATTCTCGAACCGGGTACCGAGCTGGAATACGGTGAGAAGAACTGGAAGCTAGTCTTGGCGACTTCGGGGGATCGGGCGGAAGCATTGTTCGAGAGCATGGATGGACACCAACTTGTGCTTGCGACAGATGAAGCCGAACGACTGGCGCTTGAGCAGGCAACCCCGGAGCAACGAAATGCACTGATCGAAAGAGGCCGCCGTCGTACGCTCTTTGATCTGAGCAGTCAGGCCAAGGAAACGGCGGTCCGGAAACTGATCGCCGTTCGAGACGGGATCAGTGGTTTTTCGCGTTCGACCATGTCACGCGCCCGCAAGATAGTCGACGAGAGCCAGTCAACGGTTGACGCGCTGATTAAGCTGGCAGGCAGGCACGCAGACAAGGGGTCGAGGGCCCCGCGAATTCCACGGCCAAGCGAGGAGCTTGCGCAGCAGGTGATCAAGGAACACTATAACAAGCCGGCGACCGGGACTTCCGGCGCAAAAGCATATGACGTGTACCTTGTGAATTGCACCGCGACAGGGTTGCCCTACATGTCCTATGTTACGTTTCTTAAACGTCTGAAGGTCTACGCAGACCCGTTATCGCGAAGTGGCAAGCGGGTGGCGTACCGGGACGGCGACATTCCACTTACCCTTGACATCAGAGAGCCGGTCCACGGACTGATGCCACATGAACTGCTGTACTGCGACCACACGTTGCTGAATCTGTCCACGGCAGGTCCACAACGGCAGGATTGGGGCAAGGTATGGGTATCTGCGGGTACAGACGGTCATGTGCCGCGTGCCCGGGCGATGTACCTCAGTTACGCGCCTCCTTCAAGCGTGTCAGTGCTGATGCTGCTGCGCGATTACGTCCGGCGCCACGGACGGCTCCCGCGAGTGATCGTTGTCGATGGTGGCAAGGAATTCCGTTGCGCCCCATTCACCAAGCTGTGTTCAATCTTTGGTATCGAGATCAGGTACCGCGGACCGGGGCGACCGCGTGGCGGCGCACCTATCGAGCGGTTGTTCGGCGTGACAGAGCAGGAGTTTCTCTCTGGACTTGAAGGTAACACAACACAGCTGAAAGAAGCACGCCTTACAACCAAGACGGTCCAGCCCAACCTCTTTCGCACATGGACATTTCCCCGCCTTTATCGTGCCTTGGAACACTACCTGTTTTCCGTTCGCCCTGAGGTCGTTCATCCCGTCCTAGGCATGACGCCAGCGGAGTACGAGGCATTCCGGATGGAACAGATAGGTCACCGAAAACACATCTCGGTAGCGTTCGATGAAAATTTCCTTCTTCTTACCTGTCCTGCGCCGACCCAGTTGATGCACAAGGTGTATCCGCATCGCGGTATTTGGGAGAGCGGCCGTTTCTACTGGCACTCAGATTTCTCGAGGTTGTCGGGCAGAAAGCTGGAGGTTCGCACCGAGCCGTGGTGTGCAAACGTAATTTATGTCTACACCGGACGACGGTGGGACGTCGCGGTTGTCCGCAACGTGGAACCCTATCGTGGGCGCACCCGATATGAAGTCAACCAAGCGCTTCGGGACGGGAGGCGCAAGAACCAAACTGCCGCGATGCATGAACGACGGTCGCCTGGACGGGCAAAACGGATGGTCGAAATGCTAGATCCTTTGAACTTCAGTGACACTGTGGCGCAGCAACAGCAGGTTATGGCTTCGGTATATAGCACCTTCGGCATGACCACTGCGATGACTCTTACCGGAATCGCACCCTCATTCCCGCCGCCTGCTGAGATTGTCCGTGATGTGACCCACTCAGACGGTGGTCATCCGATCGGTCCTGTCGCCGCCGAGCAGGTGTCTGGTCAGCTTCCTGATGAGGGCACGTGCGGGCAAAGGGAGACCCACGATGAAGAGACGGCTTTCATATGAACACGCTCGTTCTTGACAGCTGGCAGCACCAGGATTGTTTGGGACTACACGTATCGGAATTTTGCTGCACCCGTTGAGATGCCGTTCGTCGGTCACGAAGACGGTTCTCTAGATACCGTTACTCGACGGTCTGCAAGCGGGAGCGTTCGTTCTTGTTCAGCGTAAATTGCGTGACGTCGGACAAAGTAGCGGACCCAGTGCGTTGGGAAACGATGGGTCATTGCTGGGAATAAGTGTTAGTGCGGTTTCCATTATAAATTTGTAGTCCTATTCAGTGTGTCAATCAGATAAATTTACTTTCGTGACCGGTATTGACAGACCGGGGTTCTCCCCAGATTTTCCGCGAGAACAGCGATTGCGGTCTCGTGAAAGTAAGCAGATACGGGGCAGTCCCGACTGGGGGAACGAGTGCTTTTCAACGGGTCCTTTCAGGGCCTTTCATCCGATGCGTCTGATGCCTGCAGAGGATGCTTCGCGATATCAGGAGATATGCGATGAAAAAGTTGCTGTTGTCGGAACACAGCCGCAAAATTTCCATTGAAGAGAGGATAAATTTCGCGAAGCTGACTCGTGATCAAGCATGCCTGTTGCCCGCGGATCAGAAGTTGCGATATTTTTTTTCTCTTCAGGTATCGCACCTGAAACTGGATCGCGTCGAAGCCAACATCAACCAGCATCTGGGACCATATTCCGACGCGAGAATCCTTACGCTGATTGGCCCCCCGGGAGCGGGAAAAACATCTTTCGCGGAAAACGCGATAGCCAACCGGATGAGGTCTTCGGAGCGAGGCCAGCAACCGTTCCTTTTTGTGGCCGCACCTGCACACGGAAGCGTACAAATACCGTGGAGTGCGGTGTACCGGAAGATTCTTGAGTCCGGCCAGGAGCCGCTCATTGATCACAAGCGAGCCACTGTGATCGAGGGAGACAGGGTCGTGACGCGTGGTCCACGCGTGTCGCTGGATTCATTACGTTCGGCGGTCGAGAGTATGTTGCGCCACCGGGGAACACGGCTACTGGCTTTGGACGAGGTATTGCACCTCCTTCGATTCAACAACACGGAGGCGGTGATGGATACATTGAAAAGTCTGGCCGACGCGACCGACTCACAGCTTTTGCTCATCGGCAGCTACGAGTTGTTTGGTCTGGTGACGACCTATGCGCAGGTTGGCCGTCGCAGTGAGATCTTATATCTTGACCGGTATCGCAGATACATAAGAGACGACGAAGGAATGCAGGTCGAAAATCAAGCAGACCTGAATGAGTTCGCTTCGGTGATCTCACGTCTGCAGAAGCGCTGGCCACTTGAATGGATACCTGACTTTAGTGAGGTCTGTGCGGACCTTCTTGACGCCACCTTGGGCATAGTCGGACTTTTGAAGGATTTCCTCATGCAGTGCCTTGTCCTTCAGATTGAAAACGGCGGAAAGTGGAAATCCGCCTTCGTTAGAAAGGCTCTAAAGCCCGCCAGCGTTCTCTCGGGGATCAGACGCGAAATCGAAAGCGGAGAAGAAATATTGACCAAAGCGGGATATGCGCAGTTCTCGTTCGACAACGAGGTGCTCGAACGCATCGAATCTGCATCCGCACACGCCATGTAACAGGCACGTGCAGCATTCCGGCTTAACGCCTCCATCAGGGACGATATGGATAACTTGACTGTTCTTTACCCAGCTTGTCCTGCTGCAATTGGCCGTTGGGATTGCGAAGGGCTCGTGAGTTACCTTTGCAGACTGGCCGATTTACACAGGGTTTCAGTGGATGACCTGGTCAACCGGTGTTTGGCAGTTTGCTCCGGATACAACTTCCGCATCTGGAGGCACTTTTCATGGTGGAACCGCAATGCCACTATCTCCGTCTTCACGGAAGGTCGTACGGATAGGTTGACAAGCGCGCTCGCTTTGGCGACAGGTGTGACCGCCGTTGCCACGCTATCGCTATCGAAACTGTCGTCAGCGCTGGATCTCAGGGGAATGGCATCGCATGTCGAGCGTCATTGTCCTCAATGCGTGTGCGAGATGCCATACCCCGAGGCGTTCCGACCGCTGTTGTGGGACATCGGAATAGTTACCGCGTGCCCTCGACATGGGATAAGGCTCGTGCCTTCTGCTTGTGGTAGCCCTCCGGAGCTGCACCTCTCTCTTTGGTGCCGACGACAGGTCGCGGGGATATGTACGACGTGTGGAAGACTTAGTTTCAAATGTGTAGGTGTCGGCGTAGAGAAGGCGACCCGCGAAGAAATGTGGTTGGCCAAGAATGCAGGCGACGTGATTGCTGCCGTTTCGGCAGGGGAAACCTTTTCCGTTGAACGTGTGCGGCTTGGTGTGATTTCCATGGCGAACCGGATCGGGGATGGTCGGCCTTACCGTGCTGCACTGGTCTGTGGCTTCAGCAAGGCTCGACTGTTTGACTGGATGAAAGGACGAAGACCCATCAAGTTCGCTCCTTTTATGGCTCTCTGTGCAGCTAGTGGCAGCGATGTGCTATCGGCGCTGAGAGGACAGCCAAGCGATGCTGAGACCAGTACATTCCGCTACTCGTGTCATGCAAAGCTATCTGCGTATCCGGTTACTGCAAAGCGGGAGGAACACATTCGAGCGGCTTTCGCAGACCCCGACTGTCCATCATTCTCATCTGTAGCTCGAAGTCTCGGCATCCACAGGACAACTCTGGAAAGAGAATTTCCGGCGGAGGCGGCTTTGCTGATCGAACGCTTTAAACAGAAACGATGCGCGGCCACGGCGACGCGTCGAGCCGCAGCTAGGATTGCAATCGAGCACGCTATTGCAGTCCTCCAGCGCGACGGTAGACCAGTATCGAGACGTAATCTTTTTCTCGAGTCAGGGATTCTCGTAACCAATGGGTCACGGTTCGAACAGATCCTGCTCGAGCTGTGTCTTCCTGTGAACGAATGCTGAAGGGACGGCGCCATGGCAGCGACTAGGGGTGAACATGGGCTCGAAACCGCAATGTCGGGTGCAAATCGAGCCACACTGCTTTATCCACTGACACCTATTGGGCTTGGCAGCGACCAATGCGAAAGTATTGCCAGTTTTGTTTCCCGTCTTGCTGTCGCGCATCAGTTGTCGATCGCTGTCCTTATCCGTTATCTGGATGGTTTGATAAAGCACGAGCGGAAAGATTACAATCACTTGCAAACTCTACTGCTAGCGGATAACGATGCGCTCGTGTCTTCTCTGATTGCTGCAACTGGATGCGACGAACTGGGGAGGTGCAAACTGAATTCGCTCTCACGGGTCTTGAATTTCAGAAGCAGCCCGAAGCTTGCGAAGCTACGGCACTGTCCTGTGTGTCTGGCAGAATCCCGGTTTCCTGATTCCTGGTGTCGATTGATATGGGAAGTGGTATGGGTGGAGGCATGTCCCCGACACAATGTGTTACTTGTCGAGAGCGTTTGTGGGTGCCCGCAAGCTCAGTGGTTCCCTCCAGGAAGCCGATTCTTTCGTCCAGGAGTTTGCCGTTTTTGCGGATCCATCAGTTTCGGTTGCTCCCGAACGCGTCCTCGTCTTGCGTCAGCCGCTCAAAGATGGATAGCGCTGGAGGCGGGGAAATTGATCGCATCGCAGTCTGGGGGAGAAGATTTCACAACTGAAGCCCTGTACCGGGGACTCGATGCTGCAATCAAGCTTGGGTGGGAGGGGAACTTCTCTGCCGCGCAGCGTGCGCTTGGACTTCGCGCAAACTATTTCTCATCGGTTTTTCATTCTTGGAAGTTGCTGGACGTGACAGTGCTTTTCGCGCTGTGTTCACATCTCCAGCTGGAGCCGGGTAGCGTTTTACGAGGATGGCCAACTCAGAGTGACATGACTATAAAGCCGTTGCAGTGCAAGTTGAGCCGACCTCGAAAGGTAAAAACCAACGGTGAGCTCGAATGCGATCTCACGAATATTCTCAGTGCAAATCCGGGTGTCACATCGTTAGGCGCGCTGGCTAAGGAACTTCGTACAACCATCAGGAGGATAAAGCGTCTATTTCCTGAACTCGCGGTGGAGGTGCACCACCGCAGAGAGACGTCGATTAGAAGGCGTAAATGGCGACGGCTTTTGCGTATTGGCCGTGCGCTGCTCGTTGTCAAACGGCAGTTCGCCAGAGAGGGGCGTCGGTTCGGGATAGGTAGCGTTCATTTTCTGGTACGCGGAGATCCAATCGAACGGCGTCTATTTGAATGGGTACGGCAGCGCAAAAGTTCTTAATGCAGACATTCCTGGCCATATGTTCAGATCAACGTCTTTCCCATGGCCTTAAGGTTAGAGCAGCTGCTGATCTGTGAATGCGTGAACTTAGCGCGCGAGCGAGCGCGAGCAGGGGCGTTATGAAAGGAGATCAAGGCCCGAAATACGCTAAGAATGTTTCCGGGCACTTCGAGTCGATTGGGTAAGACAGAGATTTCATGTCATCGCTGGGACTGATCATCCACCATCGAAACTTGCACCTCGCATCTGCAAATTGATACACCAAATCTATGAATATAACTTTTCGGGTCTGCAGGTCACACGCTGAACTTGGCATATTCAGTCTTTTGTCTCTGTATGCTGCTTTTCCAATTCTTCCTAACTGATTGAAAGCCATACATAGCCAAGTGTCTGATGAAGCTATGATTCGGCGATAGGTCGTGTCTCGACCTATATACCCACGGACTGCGACATTAAAGCGATAGCTGAGCTTAGTCGCAGCATAAACCAATAGCTGCACTTCTTTAACTTGAAGCGAAAGGTGATTTTTGGCGTCAACTTACGGTTTATTCGTCACCCCGCACGCAGCGAAATCCCGCATACACGTACTGGTAATGCGCTTGAAACCAGTTACGAAAACTCGGTCTCAGCATGCAAGCCGCCGTGCGCGGCGAGCCGCCTTTGAGCACGAAATGCTGGTCGTCGTAGAAGTTCGCGGAGTAGCCCAGGTAGAACGAAAACGGCTCGAAACCGGGTAACGGCCCGAAGGTCGTCGACGTCCATTCCCAGCCATTGCCAAACTGCCCCACCACGCCCGCCGCGCTGCGATTCTCCGGGTGAGCCTGGACCGGCGACGGTTCCCATCGGCGGAAATCGAAATTGCCTTGTTGGGCGTGCGGGGCCGCTTCGGCGGCGCGTTGCCATTGCGCTTCAGTCGGCAGCGACTTGCCCGCCCATTTCGCATACGCGCTGGCTTCGGCATGACTCACATACACGGGCCAGTCCGACGGCAACGGTATCTCGGCGAACATGGTGCGCAGCTTCCAGGGTGAGCTTTTCGAGGCCTCGGAAGATTCATCGCGCACCCAGAACGCCGGCTTATCGATGCCTTCACGTTCTTTCCACGCCCAGTCGCTGTCTCGCCAGTAATCGCGATGCGCGTAACCGCCGGCATCGATGAAATCCAGCCAGTCCGAATTCGTCACCATGTAGCGATCCATTTCGAATGCCGGCACGTCCACGCGATGTTCGCCGAATTCGTTGTCCCACCCGAACGTGCCGCTGTCACGTTTAAGCCCAAGCGTAGCGACCCCTGCGGGCACCTGAACCATTTCACGCGCCATAGTGCTGTCGAGCGGGTGTTCGGCCGAATCTTCGCTAACCGCGGGTCCGGATTTCTGATGCAGCGGCAGCTGATGCAACATGTACGCGAGCGTTTCCGCATGCATCAGCCTGTGCTCGATCGCGACCTCCAGCAGCGTCTCGGGCGTGGCCTCCGGAGCGCTG